>ERZ791881.587-NODE-587-length-31695-cov-7.185714_pt1 | contig 31695 bp, 27 predicted proteins | sample MGYA00510161_ERZ791881 | MGnify/ENA primary metagenome ERZ791881 (study PRJEB30046, sample SAMN00792073) | human gut metagenome | study: EMG produced TPA metagenomics assembly of the A metagenome-wide association study of gut microbiota in type 2...
GGGACTGGCTGTGCGGTTCCGGCGCGCGTATCCTGCAGAAGCTGTAAGGAGGCGGGAACAGTGGCGGAGAACATGAAAAAACGGGAGACGCGGATACAGAAGGCCGGCGGAGTGATCGGCGGCGTGATCGGCATTGCGTCCATCGTGTTCGCCATGGCCGTCGTCGTGTTTTCCGGTGTGAGTGTAAAGCTCACCGGAACGGCGCTGGAGCTTTCCGGAGGGATCGGGGACAGGGCGTCTATCCCATACACGGAGATCACCGGCGTGGAATGGCGTGATGTTTTTGACAAGGGAAGCCGTACCTGGGGGACCGGGACCGGAAAAATATCCAGCGGTACCTTTACCAATGATGAATTCGGCGCATACCGGCTGTACCTCCACAACCGTGTGCGCTGCGCCGTTGTCGTGCGGCACGGAGCGGATGAGACCACTGTATTCAACGGCGAAACAGAGGAAAAGACAAAGGAAGTTTATGAAGAGCTGGCATCGCGCGCAAAGACATAATCCGGTGCGGCGCTCACCAAAAGGCCCGGCACTGTTGCGCCGGGCCTTTTGGCGTTCTTCCACCCTGTCAGAGCTTTTTTATCTGCCGAAGCGTAAAAACAGCGTCGCCCGCAAGCCAGCCGGTGAAAGGCAGCATTCCCATGGTACACCCCTGCGGCCAGCCGTAAATGCCGTGCAGATCCAGCACGCGGGAAACATAGACCAGCGCAACGGACAGCATCAGGGCGGCCGCCAGGCGGAATACCGCGTGCCATTTCATGTCGCGCCTGACGGCCTGCTTTTCCTGTGCGGAAAGCGCCGCCGCCGCCGCCACGGCCTGCTCGGCGGAAAGCCCGTCCTTGCAGAAAAGCTGCAAAAGCGGAAGCCCAAGCAACTCGGAGATGGGCTGGAACAATACAATATCCGGATAATTCAGTCCGGTATCACACAGGCAAAGACACCGGGTCGGGGATAGAGGAACGGCTGAGGGATTGGCCGTCTAAACGGCCAATAAAGCGGTAAAAAATTTCGACTTCCTGCTGGCGAATGCCATCGGGTCCCACCTCAGCCTCATGGACAAGGATCTTGTCAATAAGGGCATTAAGCAGTTCGGCGGTCAGTTCCGTGGGAGTCGCATATTTCTCCACAATGGCCAGCCATTTTTCGGCGTGTGAGAGTTCCGCCTTGAGGTCCTGTATCCGGATTTCCAGCTGCTGTTGTTCTGCTTGGTATTTCTCCAGCAGCATGGTGAAATTGCGTTCCGTGATTCGGTCTGCAGCCCGATCCTCATACATGCGTGTGAACAGGGAATCTACATCACTCCGACGCTTTTCCAGACGGTTGAGTTCTGTCAGTTTTGCTTTGGTCTGTGCTGTGCACTCGCCCCCAACATTGTCTTTCACTTTCTCCAGCAGCCGTTTGCAATCTATTTGCGCCTGTCGGCACCAGTATTGGAGACGGGAAAGCACATAAGCGTACAGAACATCATAGCGAATATAGTGAGAGGAGCACCAACCACGCCCATGCTGTGAGTAATAGGTACAGGAGTAATAGCTGTACGGCGTTTTGTTCTGCCGGTTCGTAGCGAACCGCATCGACCATCCACAGTCCGCGCATCTTACCAGCCCTGCAAAAATCTGCGTGACCGCGTTTTTCTGGCTTCTGCGTCGCTTCGCGCTCAAGTCCTGGACACGGTCAAATACATCTCTGGAAATAAGCGCCTCATGCGTTCCCTCGACCCGTAGCCATTGTTCCTGTGGCTTACGGATACGCTTTTTGTTTTTATATAAGATGTTTGTTTCTCTGTAGTGGATGGTGTTTCCAATATACGTCTCATCCTTGAGGATGCTCTTGACCTGGGCGATCGTCCATGCATACTTTTTGGACTCCGGCGCATTTTTGTAGATATTCGCAAAATTCCCGTACCGCTGGTAATTCAGCCAGCTGGGAGTGGGCACCTTTTCCTCTGTCAGTATCCGTGTGATTTTCGCCGCACCGGCCCCGTAATAGGCAGTCTCATAGATTTTTTCCACGATCCACCTTGTTTCCTCATCGGGGATGATCCGGTTCTTGGCAGACGGGTCTTTTTTGTATCCGAGGATGGCATATGCGCAGACACGCTCCTTGTTTTTGAATTTGGTGCGTAACGCATCCTTCACTTTTCGGCTGGTGTCCTTTGCGAACCATTCATTGAACAGGTTTTTAAAAGGAACGAAATCACTGAGAACTTTTTCCGTATCCTCATTCTCAGCCACCGCAATGTACCGAACGCGCTTTTCCGGGAATATGAACTCAAGGTAGTAATCCATCATGATGTGTTCACGCCCAAACCTGCTGAGATTCTTTGTGACCACGCAGTTGACTTTCCCGAGTTCGATATCCTTCATCATACGCCGGAAATCTGGACGCTCGAAATTTGTACCGCTCCATCCATCGTCCACGTATTCGTCCACGACATGCAGACCGTTATCCTGTGCATACTGCTGTAATATGGCACGCTGCGTTTCAATGCTTACGCTGTCGCCGTAGGTTTTATCGTCACGGCTCAGTCTTAGATATAATGCTGTATTGTAGATAGGCTGTTTCAAAAAAGAACCTCCTTCGATGTGAAACAACCCGCGTTTGGAAATTTTCCTGCACCCACAGCATACCACAAACACGGGCTGTTATCCAGCTTTATCGTTTCACGAATTCACCTTTTTCCGGCAACATTTTGTATCGTTTCTTCCACCAGTTCCGGCAGCGTTTTTTCACTCGATTCAAAGTGTTCTGAGATTCTGATCCGGTTCTTCCCAAAAACAAAAAACGGCATGTAGCCATCCTCTGACTGCATGCCGTTTTTCAATTCTGTATTGTTTTTCTTTACACGGTCTAATCCTATTCTTATCCCTCTTTCTTCACGTATGGTCATCATATTGTTTCCTTTGGATTTCGATATAAAAAGGCTGCCGCTTCATTCGAGCAGCAGCCTTCGGTCATTATTCATGGTTTTCTTTTATTCTATCGCTTCTTCGCATCTCACACAAGCGGCCTTATCGTTCATCTCGGTCTCGGATACTTTTACGCCTGCAAGTATTTTCCGACTGCCGTCCCCTGTGCGCAGACAGTTGAAGCGATTCCAACTCTGTGACTTTTTCAAAAGTCGGGAGCAGCAATCTGTCCAGACGCATCTGCATGTCTTGGATATATGCAGCTTTTCGCACCGGCGAACATACGGGAATCCCGTTGACGCTTTCCGGGATATGTTCAATGAAAAGTTTGATTGCGGGCATGCTTTCTCCAATCAGCGGAACATTCCGTTTGATTGCAGCGCAGAGATCTGGATATCGCTGATATTCCGCAAGTAATTTTTTGAATGTATAGTTCTGGCCGTCCTGTGCATAGATCGAAACCGTGTTGAGCGCGCTGGCCTCCATCTTTTGCGGGACATTCAAACGTGCTGCCAGCGATTCATCTGTTGCTTTATTGGAAAATGCAGCGCCGTTATCAAATACAGGCGCGATCTGATAAGCATCTTTTCGATACAGCAGACCCCAGTTTCCATTGTTCCTGTCGTTATTATTGATAGCCCATCAATAATAACAAGATCCCAAAATCGGTCTTTCAGACCCAAAACCTTTGAAAGGATCGGGTTGTATTCCAACTGCAGCAGGATCTCTTTCAAGTCGACTGAGTGAGTATCGCTGACAGTTCCTGCCTCGCTCTCCAACATGCTCTCCAGTTTGTCGTTATATATGTTTTTTAAAGTCCGTATTTCACGCAGTTCCCCTGGATACTCACAAAAATCTTTGTACGCTACGACCAGTTTCCCGTTACGGATGCCAAGTTTTGTTTCATGGACGCTGTATCCCAGGATACTGTAAATATGGCTTCCTATATATTCCGACAAAGCCGAAGTGGTATAGGACAGTAATGTGCCTCGCATGCTTCTGGTACTTTTAGGATATTTTACAAGCCAGTATTCTCTGTCTATCAGAATACCTTCTTTTGAACCTGCCGCCCCGCCATAGGAACCGTTTCGGTCGCTCAAGGGAGCGTTTTCCAAATTTAATACCTTTATCATTCATACACTCCATCATATTTAAGGCAAAGCTGATCCCATTGTTTGCGTGTAAGTGTCCCGCGTCGGTACAACTCCTTAGCGCCTGTATCCAATGCTTCAGCATAGTTAAAATACGCATAGTCTTCTTCTGCATCCAGTTTTTCCAATTCTTCAATCAAGTACAGCATGGACTGGGGCAAAGGGAAGTCTATCACGATGTCGTCGTTGATCCAGTGATGCTTTTTCACGCTTTGTTTCCCTCCCTTGGGCACATGGTATAGCACAGATGTTCTATCACACTCATTATACCTTTCCGGCGCGGGGATATCAACTTCATCCGCATTGCCTTACCGCTCAGTCTCATACTGCCTGTTCATCGCAGTGCGCTGTAGTACAGTGCGCCGCTGCTCCTTCATATATGAACGGGCTACCGCAGTCTTTTCGAGCCGCCATATCACCGCCGCCGCCAATGCGTCCTCACGGCGCAGCTCCTTCAGTGTGCCGGTCAATTCTGCTCTCCTTGCTTCTAATGTGTTGATTTGCGATGGATGACAGTTCCTGTGCCGAAGCTGACGGGTACACTTTTTCCGTTCTTCACGCAGGGCCTTTGCCTGCTGCTCAAGCTGCGAACGATATTCCGCCACCGCGCTGTCGTCTGCAAACTTATGCGTATGAACAAAATTCAGTTCGCGGCACAGTTGTTCGTTGTCGCGCCATTGTGCCCGTATCTCCGGCCAGTTCACGGTCGGTTTCTGCCGAGGATATATCCCAAGCCGGTAGCAGTAATACATATACATCTGCCACAGGCCCGTCGGCTTCCGGGCATTACTCAATCCGCGGCATTTATACCGTCTTGTGTGCCGCACAGCGGCCCGCTGTGGCTCTTTGGCGGTATGATGCGGGTTGCACTGCCAGTCATAATACCGCGGCCCCCATCGGGCAAAATTTTCGCGCAGCGCCGCCTCTATTGCAGGCCAGTCGTATTCCGCGCCCAAACGGTAGACCCGGACTGCGCGCCCGCCGTCCCGTGCGCACAACGTAGCATATTTCCGATTCGGAGCCCTGCCCCAGACATATCCCAGCCCGTCCAAAGCCCGTGCAAAATCCCGTTCTGTGCTGGTTTTAGCCTTTGCTTCATGGATGGCCGCCCGCATCTGGTTGTACCGGGTCGGTTCACCACGCTGCTCCGCTTCATACAACTGACGGGGCGTTTTTCCCAGCGGCTGTTTGATCACGGACAACTCGTGCGCACGGCATATGTCATCCGAAGCTGTTCGCAGATCATAGTATTGGCTGCGCTTTTGCTCATACTTTTTCCCATCGATATACGACACTGAATTGATCACGAAATGGTTGTGCAGGCAATTTGTGTTCAAGTGTGTCGCTACCAGTGCCTGGAAACGTCCGCCCCACATCTTCCGCGCCAGCTCGACTCCTATAGCATGACATTGCTCCGGCGTGACCTCGCCCGGCTTGAAACTTTGATACGCATGCAGTGCGACGGTTCCGCCTGTTTTTCCAAAATGCTCCTGTATCGATCGCATGTCATCCCACGCTTGCTCCGGCCTGCAATGGAGACCGCTGACAAGATGTACCGTCTCACAAAGCTCTGTCTTGACACCATTTTCCGCATAGTGCAGTGCATTTGCAAGCCCGCTGTATTCTGTTTTCTCCGGGTACGACGCATAGTCCACCACACGCTTGAGGCTGTCCTTTACAGCCCATATTTTCGTTGTTGCGATCCACATTTCTCCTTTGGTAAATCAAATGGTTTTCATTTTGTTTTTTACACATACTTCACACTGTTGAAATCTTCAGCCCATCTGTTTTTCAGACGCATGTTGAACCGGCTGAAAAAAGCTTGCTGGCTGGAAGACATGCACATCTCCCGCACACAGCGTTTCCGTCTGACGCTTACCCGCTGAAAGGAGCTGTCATCAGCCGTTTCTTTCTTCCTGGCACGCTCAAAGCCTTGACGCCAGTTCACAGACAAAAACACACGCGGGAATTCTACTCCATTGGGACATTACCGGCTGGGAAGATATCCGTAGTTGGAAAAGGCTGGCTATATACTTTCCAGCCGGTATATTTATTCTTCCAGCCGGTAAATAGAGTTAGGGGGTGTGGGAGGAAGAGAGAACGGTGTTTTTGGTTTCCGTGGCGTCTGACCCGCTTCTTCCGCCCGCAAAAGGGTACACTTGTCCCCGGGATTTCCGGCATTGATTTTTCTCCGCCGCCGGGGGTTCGGAGGTGATTTGTATGCGAAGTTCGTACATCAATATTCCAGACATACACAGGGCAAAACCAGTGAACTGGCGCCAGTTCACTCACTGTTTTGACTTCCACAAAGCAGACTGTCGCGGATCTCTTCGGCACACAGCCTGTACTGTCCCCCGAGATACGAGTCGAGCCGTTCCAGCATGTCTGTCAGATTATCCATGTATGTGAGGGCGCTGAAAAGTTCCGGCGGCGGATGAAACTTCGGTGTATATCCAAGCGCACGTCTGCGCAGATATTCCGATACTGTAAGCCCACAGCCTGCTGCCGACCTTTCGATTTTGCACTTTTCCGCCGCTGTCACACGCACATTGATTCCCTGTGTCCGTTTTCTCATATCCACACCTGCATGGGGTTCGGGGCTGGCCCCGTATGTGCCGCGTCCGCGGCGGCAAAGGGTTGCCGGATGGCAACACAAAGCCCATGCTCGCTGCAGAGAAGCATCTCTGAACATACAATCATGTGGGGAATACCGCCATATTGCAGATCATCCAAAACGCTCCGGACAGAAAAATCTTTTTGCGTTTTACCTGTCTCTCCAATTGCGGCACAGCAGCTTTTTCGTACAGATTCACAATTCGTTTGAATCGTCTGCTCCGCTCCTTTGTTTCTTGCAGGCATCCACATGGATGCCTTGTTTTGAAAACTCCGCTCATACAGGCATCCAATTGGATGCCTGCCTCACTTGCATTTTCATACATGTCCGTTCTTTAGACAGATATCTCCACCGTATTCGCAGCTCGCCCCCTGATGGACTGGGAACACGGCAGGCGGGCCGTTGGCATTTCAGCCGCTCACTGGGAGCCTGAAGGTCTTACTGATTACAACCCAAAGTCTCCCACCCGGTCTGTTGCGCCGGGCTGCTGGTGTGTCATTTTCTTCTCATCGACAGTCAATGGCAATAGGGCCTGCCATGGTGGCCCCTTTACGGGCAAAATGTATCGCTCTGCGCAGAACTCGGCTCACACCTCTCATCCGTGCGCCGCTGTCCGCACGTCCTGGCGCTTTTCCCGATGTCGCTCGTGTCAATAGAAACGTATCTGCCGTGCCGGTATTTATTTTTCAAGGTGCCGGGGAAATTATGTCCGCGACTGCTCCCGTTTTGCAGTCGGTCCTCCTGCCGGAACAGTATTCTATCCCGGCACATTGCGGATTTGTCAATTGCTCCCGCTGTTGACATCTCCAGCATTCCGTAATAGAATACAGACATGCAGAATATCTGCACGTCTGTATTCTACATCCGTTTTTTTCTCGTGTCGATACTTTTATATCAAAAACATGCAAAATATCCGCATTTTTTAAGAGAGGGGTAGATTGGAATGACCTTTGGGGAAAAGGTACGGCGTCTGCGAAAAGAAAAGGGTTGGACTCAGGCCGAACTGGCAAAGCTGTCCGGCCTGTCACTGCGCACGATTATCTCATACGAAAAAGGTGAATCCTATCCCAAGAAACGCTCTACGTATGACGTGCTTGCGGAAATCTTTGAAATTCCATCCGTTGAACTCCGCTCGGAAACAGATGAGCTTGATTTCCAGAACCTGTCGGAAATTCCGGAAAACATGATGGAGGTTATTCGTATATTCAACGATCCCGATCTTTCCGGTGAGGAGGTGATGGCGCAGCTTCAGGAGCTTTGGGAAAAACAGAGAACGTTACACAAGCGAATTTAATTTAAATGCTTCTCTGTTAATTTGTGAATGAAATAGGGATGAGCAAAACAGGGGGGGGGATAAAATAGTCGTTTGGATAGTTTGTCTGTGCGAGGAACTCTGTGGAGTGCCCGAAAGGCACAAGAGTCCAAGCCCGGAAATGAACTGCGCCTGAAAATAGATATGGGTGTGGCAGATTAGACGGAGCTGCTTGCCCGAACGGTAGGAGTGAGATGCGGAGAGCACAGTAACCGGGGCAATCGCCAGTGCTGAGATATGAGAAAAGGAGTTAAGCTTGGCGGAACTGGTACCATTGCGAACCCAGAGTCTTTCCTGACCGAAGACTTTGAAACGGGATTTATAGCGCTTCACGCTCAGCATGCAAGGCATAGATGCGCTTAAATTGTAAGCATCTCTATCAATGGAGAATCTGTAGTCAGAAAGGATGGTCTTGTATTTCATGCAGCCACGGTTTTTTCTGCCATTGTTCCAACTTTTGTGGTTGCAGGGGTAGCATCCAGTTTTGGATTGTCTGAAGGGGCAACAGAATTTCTGACAAGTGTGACCGCTGTTGGTGGTTTTACCATCCTTGTGAATCACAAGACCCGCCTCGCAGACCGGATTGCCCACTTGGTATTTGCTATAACGGGAGCTGAGCATTACTTGTCATCCTTGGATAACTCTCCCATTTTAGAATAAATGATATTATTCATCACTCAATCCCATTATTCATCTGTTAATTCATACCGCTTGTTTCCAATTATCATCACTGCTACTATAATAACACAACCTGTATGATTGGTCGCTTTTGACTTTTCAGAAGAGCTCTAAAGTAATCAAAATATAGGGATTGATTTTTATATTAGAATGCCAATTATAGTATTTTGTTTTTTGACAATAAAAAAGTGAATATTGCATTAAGTGCTTTTGTTCCATAAGGAGGTCAAAAGATAATAGGAAATCAGGTGGAAATCCTGAACGATTCAGTCACTGTAATTGACGAGCAGCATTTTATCTTCAATTGCGCAAGCGAGAAAGGAAGTACTTGTGTCTGAGTCATAAGTCGGGAGACATGCTTAATTTGTATCAGTAACGCTTCCAAGTAGGGGGATTGTAATGGGTTGGGGTGAATAGATTTTTTTATGCTCCCCTAATTTATTATGGAAAAGAGTTGCTTATAGCAGCTCTTTTTTATTCTTGCGGCAGATTTTGTATGAACGTAACGAGTTCCTGAGCCATAAGCTGATGGCGGTGGATGGACGGATGCAGGCATGCACCGGCATCGGGGCCGATATTCATCATTTTATTGTATTTAAAAATAAAGATGTTTTTGTCTTTGGTATCGGCCCTCAGCCTGGATACAATGCTTTTGACAGTGTCGAATAAATAATAGTCCATACAGCCCAGCGCGCAGATGATGTTTGCCTTTGGTCCATTCAATTGCCGTATTGTGGAAACAAAGGCACGGTAGTTCTCCCTGAAATCTATTTCCGCCTGTTTTTTGTCCGGTCGGAAATAAATCTGACTGGCGTCGTTGGTGCCAAGATTCAGCACGATGTATCGGGCAGGATGGTTCGCAAAGTCAAAGGGCAGATATTCCACGGAGGGGCTTCCTCGTTTTTGCGCAAGCTTATCCTGAATGATGCGGTCGGTGTAAGGATACAGTTCATTCATACCGTACAAGTTGGGCATAGCAGACGATTTTGCAACACTGATGCCGCTGACAGAAACAAATCGAGGTTCCAATTCCAGTGCACGCGCTGCAATTGCACCGTGCGTCAGCCAGCCGTTTTCCTCCGAGGCTTCGAATTCATGGCTGACGTCGGATGCAGAATTGCCAAAACCGCATGTGATAGAATCTCCAATGAACTCAATTACCTCATGCGATTCTCTCTGAAAGATATTCAGGGTCCCTTCCGCCGTGAAAGCGGATATCCCCAGAGCCGTCCTGAAATTTTCCGTCAGCTTTACGATTTTGATGCGATGCGTTTCCGCCTTTTCGCTGAAAAACAGGACGATGTCCTCGCGGTCGTGTACACAGATGGTACGGGTCGGCACGTCCGCCCCGTCCAGAAAAATGGAAATCCAAGGCCAATCTTCGCGCGGGATGGGATCCTGGTCGGGAAAAGCGGCGCGTGGGGACGGCGAAGTGTCGGGAATGGCACAAAAGGAAGCGGCCAGCAGAGTCCCTGTAAAATCCACCTCAAAAGCGCCGCAGGTATAATTTGAATACAGGACGCCGTCCTGCTCGTCATAAAATGTGCGGCCATAGGCCTGCATACGGTCCATGATTTCCCAGATGGGCAGACGCTTCATAAATATAATCCTTTCTTGTGTTCTGTTCTTTCTAATATGATACCGGAACTTCGAACCTGTTTATCGGTCCAGATCACTTGTTGAAAGCGGGGCGATGGTATAAGTTTTTCCGCCGCGCCGAAGCGATACGCTGAGTGCGGAAGGATTGTAAACCAAGCTGCCTTCCGCACCGTATTCCAGCCTTCGGAAAGCTGTTACATAGTCGAAAATTTCGATGTTGGTGGCAAACCAAATGTCGGAGCCCTGCTTGTTCAGGGTGGAACACAGGCCTTCAATACAGCTCCAATTATCGTCATCCGCAAATTCGTAGGAATGTCCCCATACATAAAACAGTTTGGTATGCAGGGAAAAGTGTTCTCCACGGCAGAAACGTTCCGCCAACTGCATCAGTTGGGGATCGTTGTGGTGGCATGTTCCTTTCCAAGCGAGAAAGTCTGTGGGAAGTTCGAATTGGCGTGTGGTATCCACAGTGCGCGCATAATGGTAACCTGCAAGTTGCATCACGTTTTTTGTTTTTTCATCGTAGGCTCCGAACGGGTAGGCATAACCGCGAACCAGCTTCCCTGTAAGATGCTCCAGGGCGGCTTTGTCCTCGATGGTTTCGTAAAAATAGGCGGAGGAGCCAATATCCGTAGGGCTTGCGTGATTCAGCCCGTGGCCGGCTATTTCATGCCCGGCGTAGAGTGTCGGCACTTCATCCGGTTCTATCTTGCTGATATCCAGATTTCCGTGCAGCCCGCCGATCCAGCAGGTCTGGCCCAGAAAACCGGCGTTCAGATTAAAAGTGCCGCGGATGCCGTAGCGGTTCATGATCTCTACCAGACGGCGGTCATGAATGGTTCCGTCATCATAACTCATGGTAAAGGCTTTGCTTTTTCCGTTGGGGAATATGATTTCGTCAAACAATGCTCTTTCTCGTTTCATGGCGCGCTCCCTGTCGTATGTTGTTTCAACATCATTATATCGCTTCTTCGCGGGAATCTCTTTTGCGGTTATACCTGAAATTTTTGATTTTGTAAGATTTTGTGCCCGCTTGTTCTTCGCGGCGGTAAACGCCATCTGTAAAGCAAAAGAAGCGTTCCTCACAGGACGATACAAAAATGGAAAGGAAAGGAACAATATTTGAGGTCTGCAGCAATTGAATTGAGATAAAATTGAAGCTGGTATGATTGGCGCAATGACACAAAAAGCAGTAAATAAGGAGAGAAAACCATGAGGGAACATTACTGTGCAATCGTCGGCTTGGGCGGTATGGGAAACTGGCATCGTGAGTTGATCAAGGGAGAAGGCAGTTGGAATGACCGCGCGTGCGGCCCGATTGAGCATTTGCACCTTGCAGGTAGCTTTGATATCCGCGGTGAACGACAGGCATACGCAAGAAGTGTCGGTTTACATACATATGGATGCCTGGAAGAACTGCTCTCGGACGAAAAAGTGGACATCGTCCTGTGCGCAACGCCGAATGACGTACACAAAGAAATCGTTTTGCGTGCGCTGGAAGCGGGGAAGAATGTTGTGTGCGAAAAGCCGGCGGCATTGAACAGCGCGCAGCTTCAGCAAATGATGGATAAGGCCGTACAGACCGGCAAATTTTTGACAGTACATCAAAACCGGCGTTGGGATGAGGACTTTCTGGCGGTAAAAAACCTGTATGATCACGGGTGGATGGGAACGCCTTTTCGGATAGAGAGCCGCGTGCATGGTTCGCGGGGGATACCGGGAGACTGGAGGCAGAAGCCGGAGCGGGGCGGCGGGATGGTGTTGGATTGGGGTGTACATCTGCTGGATCAGGCACTGATGATGGTGCCTGAAAAAGTGGTACGGGTGTATGCATCCTTTACAAATATTACAAACGAGCGGGTAGAAGACGGTTTCACCGTTGAACTGACTTTCGAAAACGGACTCGTTTTTGTCGCGGAAGTGGGAACCAACAATTTCATTGCTCTGCCGCGTTGGTATGTGTTGTGCCGGGACGGTACGGCGCTGATTCAAAACTGGAACGAGCAGGGAAAGATGGTGTATGTGACGGATCGGCAGCACAACGACGCCGTGCCGGTGCGTACTGCCGCGGGGTTGACAAAAACGATGGCCCCGCGTACAAAAGATACCTTTTCGGAACAGCCGCTGCCGCAGGTACAGGCAGATATTCGCGATTTTTATCGCAATGTGATGGCGGCGATAGAGCACAAAGCAGAGCCGGTTGTCAAACTGGAGCAGGTGAAACGCGTCATGCTCCTGATGGAAGCGGTATTCCGCTCTGCGCAGATGCATCAATCTGTTCCGTTTGAGGAAGGTTGAAACGCTTTTTATAAAACCAAGGAGGGCGAACGGCGATGAAACTTCAGCCGGCATTGATTTTCGGCCAGAACATGATCCTTCAGAGGGGAATTCCTATTCCGGTGTGGGGGCGCAGTGTCAGGGATGATACTGTTACGGTAGTGCTGAACGGGTATACGCTTCACACACAGGCCAAACGCGGGGAATGGCGCGTTACGTTTCAACCCATGGAAGCGGTAGAGGATACGTCAATGACGATCGCATCCGCCGCCACAGGAGAAAGAATCGAATTTGGAGGTGTTGCCATCGGTGAAGTGTGGATAGCAGGCGGACAGTCGAATATGGAATTTCTGCTTAAGTACGACGAGGGTGCGGATGAAATGCATAATATTCCGCAAGACCCGATGCTGCGCTACTTTCGTTACCCGCAGACAAGTTTTCTGGGGCAGCTGGAGCGGGACGCATTCCCGGATGACGGCTTCTGGCGGAAGTGGGACAGCGTGGAGAACAGGGATCATTTCAGCGCACCGGCGGCCTATATGGGGCACAGGTTGCGGGCGGTGCTTGGCGTCCCGGTGGGCTTTGTAGGATGCAACTGGGGAGGAACCCCGGCTGCTGCATGGACGGCGGCAGAAGAACTGGATGCGGTTCCGGCTCTGCAAGCTGTTTTAGACTGGCATAGCCGCGCCTGCGCGGAACTTGATTGGCCCAAATACGAGGCGGATGCACTGCATCCCGACAAGGATCCGCCGCCGGAGCAGCGGGAAATGTTGGACGCCCTGATGATGGGGGGAAGCCCGGAGCTGCTGCAAAAGCAGCGCCCGCCCAGGCCGCCGGAAGGGTTCAGCCCTTTTGAACCCGGGCCCAAGGCCGCGGTCCGCCCCACCGGTTTATACGAGAACATCCTGCGCCGTGTGGCTCCCTATGGGGTGCGGGGCGTCATCTGGTATCAGGGAGAGGATGACGATGCGCGCGGCTGGCATGCATTTTACGACGAATCCATGAAAGCGCTGATTCAAAGCTGGCGCAGGCTTTGGAAACGCGAACTTCCTTTTTTGCAGGTGGAATTGGCTCCCTTGCACGAAGGATTGGGAAAAGCGCTCAATTATGCAGTGATCCGCGAGAAACAGCGCGACGTGATGGATGCTTTGCCGGGTGTGCACAATGTATGCATCCTGGATGCAGGCGATGCGCGCAACATCCATGTGCGAAAAAAAAGGCCGGTGGGAGAACGTTTGGCATTGTTGGCAAGAAAATATGTGTATGGGGAAATGGAGCTTTTGGCCGACAGCCCCCGCCTGTGCAGTGCCGGACGGGCGGACAGTACGGTCTCCCTTAAATTTTTGTACAGCGGCAGCGGTCTTTTCTGGAAGAAAACTTCCTGCAGGCCCCTGTACGTTGAAGCGGACGGAAGCATGGTGGCCCCCGAAATCGATGTCTGTGAGGATACAGTGACACTGCACAGTGACATATTTTCCAAGGCAAAGCAAATCAAAGTGCGGTATTGCGAGGAAAATTACTGCGAGGCAGCGCTGTTCAACAGCGCCGGCCTGCCGGCTTTCCCTTTTTCAGTGTGCCTGAACCGATGAAATAAAAAGGGTGTTTGACCACTCTGCAAAAAAGAGCCCGTAATGGCGGCGTTTTCTTGCGTCAGCGCGCCATTACGGGCTTTTTTGGATGTGAAAATCTGTTATATCCGGACTCCGGGGATCTCCATGGTTCCGACGGGTTCTCCCGGGTTTGCAACGGGTGCTTCGATGATGAACATACAGCCTTTTGCTTCAAAGCGGATTCGTACGGTTTTGGAAAAACAGCTTTCTACCATACGGAGGCGAAAACAGAAAGTATCAGGGCTTTCCCATCCGCCCGAGGCATGCAGCCACTTCAGCCCGGCCGGGCCGTACCGTCCTTGGTTGACCGCGTCGTTGCCGCTTAAACCGATGCGGCAATTCAGCTTTGCGTCTTTCTGGGTCCAGTGGAGAAGAGCGGTATCAGCGTCTGAGAAAACCAGAGAAAAGTCACGGATCCCCCTGTTTTCCAGACCATACGCCATAAAAGTAGCGGCGGGAAGAAGGATCGCGCTGTTTTCAGCGAGCTGATAAGTTTTACCGGATACGGTGGAGGCCAGTGAAGAAACCGCAGTAAACAGAGGACGCGGGAGACAAAGGCTGCGCAGGCGGGTGGTAAGATGCGCACAGGCGTCCGGATTCGGGGGCAAAGGCTCGTCCGTTACATGCGGCAGCAATTGGGTCCATATCGTGTCCAATACCTTTTGATGCTGCAGTTTGCTCTGATCAGCGGTTTCGTTAATAGAGATGACCAAATCGGAAGTGGGAACGACAATAGCAAACTGTCCCATAGCGCCGTCGGCGCGGTAAGCACCATGCGGCTTGCACATCCAGCATTGCAGGCCATAGCCCATAAAATTGTCTGTGACGCCTGGATTTCCGGCTGCCTCTGAAGCGGTATCGATCTGTTTTGATGTGACTTCGCGGCACCATTCCCCGGACAGGACGCGTTCCCCATCCCAAAGGCCGCCGCGGGCATACAGCAGCATCAGGCGCAGGTTGTCCTCCGTAGTCGTAAAAAAGCCGCCGCCGCCATATTCAAGCCCGTCTCCAGTGTAAATAGTTTTGATGTGAGAGGCATCAATCCCAATTTTGTCGAACAGACGCGGCGTCAGATATGCAATAAGGCCCATGCCGGTCCGTTCACGCACAATAGCTCCCCCGACAGCAGTGCATACGCCGCTGTAAAAAAAGGAGGAGCCCGGAGGGTTGGTAACAGGAAGCGCAAAAAAACGGCGCAGCCAGTCGGCGTCTGCGATGCTGACCATCTGCTCCACACCGCTGCCGAAGGACATCAGGTTGCGAACCGTCATTGCCTGCAGATTTTCACTGATGACTTCCGGCATATATTGCGGGAAAATATCCACCAGCTTTTCTTCAAGCTCCAGTTTTCCCTCATCGTGCAGCAGGCCCAGTGCGGTGATGGTGTATGTTTTTGTCAAAGACTGGTCGCCGTGGACCAAGTTCGGAGCGTATGGCGCCCACCAGCCCTCGGCGCAGACCTTCCCATGCCGGGCGATCATGAGTCCGTGCATCTCGGTTCCGGTATCTTCCAAGGCGTCCAAAAGATTTTCCAGCGTTTTGCTTGCGATCCCGGCTTCTTCGGGGGTGCAGCGCGGCAGCATTCGGTCCATATGTAAAAATCCCTCACTTTCCGGTACGATTATAGCGCCGGGCCTGAAAAGGGGCATCAAAAAAAGTACGCATTTGTTTTGTTATTTGCGCAAAATATTTTTGCAGGCAGAAAAATGAAAATACTTGTTACAAAAGTTGATGCGGCGAAAACGGGTGTGAGGGTATCATTTACAGTGTTGAAGAAAAAAGAAAAGAGGGGTTTTAAGATGCTATTTTTTGGATTTGGGAGGCGCCATTTATGAATGTGGATAAAATATTGGACAGAAAATATCAGATGACCGACGCGGGGAAAATCGATACAATCCGTGAGTTGTATACAGTTTTCAGCCCAAATGTTAATTTGGAAGCACTGAAGAAGTCGGATTTTTTTCCGGCTTTGGAGCAGATGATGGAGCCGGTTTTAGACGTACCCGATGAACGTTCGCCCCAAGTCATGGCATATTGGGCCAAACGGGGAATGGTAAAGGAATTTCACGGTTATGATGAACCGACAGATTGGGATGATTATGAGGCAAAAACCGGCTACCGATGGAAAGCGGAGGAGCACCGGGTCATTCAAAACGAACATAGGATCTGGACATCTTTTGTGCCTGTTTCGGCGTTTGCCCCTGCGAACCGGCAGAAAAAATATCCGGTGGTGTTTGCACTGCATGGTGCCTGCAACAATATTTTTCTGGTGGAAGGATGGGGCTTTGTGCAGGAGGCGGCCCGGCGCGAATGGATCGTCATCATTCCGTCGCTGGAACTGGATGAATTTGTGCTTGATATTTTAGAACAGGCGAAAAAACTGTATCCTGTGGATACGGAACGTGTCTATGCCGCAGGTTTCTCTTATGGCGGATGGGCCTCCAACCGTTTGGGAAACCAGTATCCGGAAGTTTTTGCGGCCGTAGCTCCCTGTGGTACGGCCATGGACAACGGGTTTATCGAGGGATTTGACGACGATCGTGAACCGCTTCCTCCGTTTGATGGTGTGCCTCGTGCACTTGCCAAAAATATCTGTATGCCAATCATCAACGTGTATGGCGAGTGTGATGGGAACCGTTTCCCCATTTATGATTTCCGTGGCAAAGCCTTCGGCTTGTCCCATATGGAAAGGCCGGAGGACATTGTGGAGGGCATCAACTGCTGGGCTCGCGTAAATGATGCGGAAGAAATTCGTATAGAAGATGTTATGGCGCTCAAAGGGAAGAATGATATTTCACAGGCTGAAAGAGAGGTTGGGCTTCCGCTGCCGGAGGATTGCCGAAAAACCTATGTGGCAGACGGCGTGACATATCATCGCATGGACTTGAAGAGCCGGGACGGAGTGGTACGGGTAAGGCTCCTGGCAGAGATGAACATTCCTCATTGGCCTACTCCGGAGATGGTGCGTCAGATTTTTGAGTTTTTTGCGCATTTCAAACGCGATGGGAAAAGCGGCAAAAGCATTTATACGGATTAAGATAGGAATTACAGGATGAAATATATCGAAACAGACAAGAGATTTTATAAAAAATTGGTGAAGATAGCCTTGCCCATCGCCATGCAGAGCGTTATCACGACAGGTGTCAACCTCGTAGACACCATCATGCTGGGAACTTTAGGGGAAACGGCGTTGAGCGCTTCCTCTTTGGCGACGCAGTTCATCACGCTGTTTACTTTTTTATGTATGGGTATCAGTATGGGGGCGTCGGTGCTTACCTCACGGTACTGGGGGGCGCAGAATAAAGACTCCCTGCGCGAGACGATCACGGTCGCACTTCGTTTTACCGTGGTACTGGCGCTTGTGTTTACGGCGGTAAATATCTGTGTACCACGCCAGATCATGGAACTTTATACAAATGAATCACCGGTCATCGAGGGGGGAACCGTCTATCTGCAGTGGTCCACCATTACATATATTTTGATGGCTCTTTCGACTGTAACGACAAATATTCTGCGCAGCGCCGACCTTGCCATGATTCCGCTTGCGGCTTCTACCACCTCGTTCCTTGTAAATATAGGCGCAAATTATATCTTCATTTTTGGAAAACTCGGCGCTCCGGCAATGGGAATCGCGGGCGCGGCGCTCGGAACAGTGATTGCCCGTGTGGTGGAAGTGCTCATCATCTGTGGATACTTCTTTATCGTTGATAAACGTATTGGATACCGTGTCCGGGATATCTTTGGGGAATGCGGAGACCTTGCGGCGGAATTTCTGCGTGTCAGCGTTCCCGTTATGCTCAGTGATGGTTTACTCGGCGTGGGCGACAGTGTGCTTGCCATGATTATGGGGCGCATCGGCTCTCAATTTGTTGCGGCAAATGCCATTACTACGGTCGTACAGCGCGTCAGTACAATCTTCATCACGGGCATTGCATTTGCAGGATGCTTTATAATCGGGCAAACACTGGGTGAGCACCGGATGGATAAAGTGAAAAGACAAAGCAATACGATGCTTTTGCTTGGTTTGGGAATCGGCTGTGTTGCCGCTGTAGTGATACAGATGCTCAGTATTCCGGTAATCAATTCCTACAATATTACCAATGAGACGAAAGAGATAGCAGCACAGCTCATGAATGCGATCAGTTTTATCATCATTTTCCGCTCAACAAACTCGATTTTGACAAAAGGCGTTCTGCGCGGCGGCGGAGACACACGTTTTTTGCTGCTGGCCGATACATCCACCATGTGGTGTCTGGCGATCCCCTTGGGGTATGTTGCAGGCATCGTATTGGATATTGCGCCGTTTTGGATATACATTTGTTTGCATTCTGACCAGATCGTAAAGGCTGTATGGTCTATCATTCGGTTGAGGAGCGGCAAGTGGATCAAGAAAGTGAAAGGCGTGGAGCTGTGACGGCACCGTGCTCCGAAAAGCCGTGGCCTGCATATCGTCGGATATGCAGGCCACGGCCTTCTTCATAAGGAATCATTTCTGTACAAAACGGAATAGGAGAGCACCGTCTGTGCCGGTAACCTCAATGGTAAAGGCGCATGTGGAAAGATCTGCGTTTAGGATGGCGTTCTGTCCGGCGGCCTGCCATGCAAAGACCATGTGCGCGGTATGGCTTTGTACAGTGATGAACGCATCTGCGGAAAAAGCCTTATACCGGCTGCGCATTTGCAGAAGCTGGAGCTGCTGCGCTACAACAGCGCGTTTCAGCATTGCTTCGATTTGTCCGGACGAGAGATTGGTGCGGTTGATTTCTTTATGCCCGCCCGGTCCTGCGTGCTTTACCGCCTCGTAGTCGTTTTTGCCTGCAAAAAGGTCAAGATACCATATTTGTGGCTTGCCGGGCATAAACAACTGCAAAGCACGAGCGAGGAGCATTTTGCGGTCATCCTCACCAAGCGCACTGTAATAAGTAGCATTAATCTGATAGTATACGTTTTTCTGTCCGTGCAAATTTTTGATGTATCCGCCGCGTGCGACCACGGTATCGATCAGTTTCTGGATTTGTTCATCGGGCAACAGGCCTTTCAAATCCAGCAGGGGAATGCCGTCATGGCAGCCCAGCATGTTTACACAGTGTATCCCTTTGCAAAGCTGTTCGTTCGCCCACGCCGCCAGCAGCGTGCCGTCCCTCTCCTCCAAGGCGTGCAGAACAAGTCCTGGCAGGAAAAAGTCGTACACCATGTAGCCTTTTTGTGCTATTTTTTCGTAGGTCTTTTCCGCATATCCCGCGTGAATCTCCGGCAGGAGCGAGATGCTGTGGGGGCCAGCCAGCCCAGCCAGCCGGCTGAGCAGCTGCCAAGTGCCCGGCTCGTTGAGAAAATTGCGTTCTCCAACTGCTTTGGGAGCATAGGCAAAGGCGTCCAAACGCACGATTTTGGCGCCGTAGGCAGCCAGCTTTGCCAATACCTGTTCGTAGTATTCCCAGACGAGAGGAGACTGAATGTTCAGATCCATCTGGCCGAGATACCGACGCTTTTTTTCCAGACAGGCGGAAACTTGGGCACGGTATTCGTTCCAGCGCCCGAGTTCAAGTTCAGAGGGCTTGCTGCCAGCATCGATTGCGGCATTTGCCTGGGCGGCCAGAATCTTCGCCAACTCATATTGAATTCCGTATTCTTGCACAAGTTCCTGTTCGTCGATGTGTGAATAGATGACCTCCTGATAAAAAGTATTCCAGTAAGGCACTTCCTCGCCATCGGGCATGCGTACCATCAGGATCGGGAGTCCCGGTTTGCGGAAGAACATGCCGGAAATAAGCTCCGGGTTCGGCAGAATCCAGCCGTTTTCCGTCATTGTCCCGTGTCCCTTCCAGAATTCGTTCCAATCTATAAAGAAATCCTTATAACGGGAAGAACGGCCGTTTTTAAGGATATCTTGAAATTGAGGCGAAAGTACAGACGCGTGGTTCAGGATAAAGTCCAGCTTCAAATCAATGCCAAGCGCATCCAACGCCTCCAGATCCTCCTTCTGCGCCATCAGCTTGTTCAGCCCGTAATCAATTACCGAAAAGCCGCGATCCAAATCCGTGTTGAAAAGACTTGGAAGGATGTAGAAAGAAGTAAAAGCTCCTGCCAGCTCGGGTCTTTGCAGAAGATCCACAATGTCGTGAAGCGTGCCTCCTATGCTGTCCGGATAAGCGTTCAGCATAGGCCCGATATTGTTTGCGAAATTATCCATACTCCACCATCCCTATATGTTTTCTGCCATAAGGCTCCGGTACTGAGCGTATGAAAGGATGCTGCCGTTTTTGGAAATAATAAGTTTTGCACGCGCAGCCTGGGACTCCAACATTTTTTGTTCCAGTTCCAATACGACTGTGGTGAAAGCGCTGTCCGTTTTGCCGTCACGGTTACGCTGGCGCCGATGCTCCCTCGTTTCCTCCGGCGTGCTGTTGAGTAAAATCGGGATATCCACCCCCTGATATTTTTCGCTGTTGCCGTGGGTCCATTCGATGATCAGCACAGAGACTTGGGAAAAATCAACTTTTTCGTACCAGATAGCTTCCGGCGTGCGCCCCATACGCTTGAGCCAGATGTGCGTATCGCCGCGTTTGAAGCGGGAAATGATGTCCGTCAGTTGATCGAAGTCCTGTTCCTTGGAACTGCCGAGATAGCCCGAGAGGGCATCGCGTGCCGCCTGCTGATAAACAGTCAGCCAAGGATGTCCCTTGGTTTGTTCAGCGCTGGCGTCCAGTTCTTTTTCCATGAGTTCCATCAATGCCGCACTCCGTTCGGCCGTATAGCAGTTGGCTGTCAACAGGCCGCGGATACCGCCGCAACGATAGATGCGCAGACGTTCTGCATCATTTTGGGCGGGAATACGCCGGGGATAGTTGTCGCCGGACAATACATAGCAGCCCACGCCGATCTGCTGCAGATAATGCGCCAGCAATGAAGCCGTTTCAGATTTGCCGACCCCAGAACCGCCGCATACGGCCGCCACGGCGCGTGGAGCGCCATTCTGCTCCATAGCATTTTTCAGCAGAGGCAAAAGCCGGGGGAAAATGATGCGGGCCTTTTCGATATGCGCCGCGTTGATGACGATTTTGTCTCCCGGCATATCGCCGTGGGGAATGTCAGGCCCGATATCCGGTGCGCTCCAACCTTCTATGGCGTTTGTCAGCTTGTTTGATATGGTATCTGTCATATGCTCTCTCCTTCCTGCTGCGCAAGCCTTTGGGAGGCACAGCGCTCCATACTGTCATGATACCAGAAGGAGAGGTGGTTTGCCATTAGAAAACGACTGTGTTTTTTCAATAATGTTCCGCTCCTGCCAGCCCCTTACAAATTTGAAATGAACGGCATTTTTTTCAATAGAAGTGTTCGGAAGAGAGCGCTATTATAAAAGATAAGTCAACATAAGAAAGAAGGAAGTATATATTATGGATTATAATGCTTTTCTGGACTGTCAGTTTGTGATGACGGACAACAAACGGATCGACCGCGTGCGGGACCTTTATACGACGTTCAATCCAGAGGTGGATTTGGAGGCTCTTAAAGAGGGAGGATATCTGAAAGCCCTGGCCAAAATGATGGAGCCGGTGCTGATGGATTTGGATGATCATTCGCCTGAGGTGGTGGCGTATTGGGCAAAGCAGGGAATGGTGAAAGAATTTCATGGGGCTACAAGCCCTATGAGCTGGACAGAATATGAAACGCGCACAGGCTATCACTGGGAGCGGCCTGATTGTCCAACGCCGCAAAATGAGTTTAAACGGTGGAACTCGTTTGTGCCGGTAAGTGCGTTCGCCCCCAAAAACAAAGGACGTAAATATCCTGTGGTAGTGATGCTTCATGGAGGACAGAATCCTATCAGCATCATCGACGGATGGGGAATCCCGCAGGAGGCAGCCCGTCGCGAATGGATTGTGATTGCTCCGTCTGTGGAGCTGGACGATGTTCTGGATGAGATCCTGGCAGAAGCAAAACGCTTGTATCCGGTGGACGAAAGCCGAATCTATGCGGCAGGTTTTTCTTATGGCGGGTTTATGGCGAACTTTCTTGGCAACAAAAGACCGGATGTATATGCGGCCGTGGCACCGTGCGGCGCGCCGATTTCCAATGGGTTCGTAGACAAAGCCATCGGGCCGGAGCCACAGACGCCGTTTGACGGTGTACCGCGCTCGCTCGCAATGGGAACGTATATGCCGATTATAACTGTTTCCGGGAACCTAGATGGCCACCGTTTTCCGTTGTATGATGCGAAACTGCGCGGGACAGATGCGCCGGCAACGGATATTTTTCTGGATGGAATCAATAGTTGGGCAAGAGTGAACCGCGCGCCGGAGATCGCCTTATCCGACGTTATGGCGTTGAAAGAGAACGAGACTGTTTCTGCGGAAGAGAAGAATATCGGTCTGCCGCTTGCTCCAGATTGCCGCCGTACTGTGGTGGCGGACGGCGTTACAAACTATATCGGCGATTTGAAAAGCGGAGACGGTGTCGCCCGTGTGCGCATCATGTGTGAGATGAATATGCCGCATTGGCCGACTCCAGAAATGGCACGCCAGATTTTTGAGTTTTTCTCGCATTTCAGCCGTGATCCTGAAACAAAAGAAAGCATTTATACCGAGTAAAAAAATACCGCTGCATCCTCTGAGGATGCAGCGGTATTTTTTTACTGCGATATGGCAGGATGTGTCAGAAACGACTCAAAGCTCTAGCGCCCACCGGATTCCCGGTTCTATCCACTGGTTCCAAAATTCAAAATTATGCACGCCGGGAGCCTCATGATAGCTTACTGGAACGCTGGTTTCCATGAGAAAATCATGAAACGCCCGGTTGTTCTCGATTAGAAAATCTTCCGTGCCACAGGCCATGAACAGGCGCGGAACGGCTTTTCCGGCGGCCAGTAGATGTTTTACAAGCGTTTCCGGGTTATTGGCGCTGTCTTCCACATCTGCGGGGTCGCCGAAAGTGGACGTGTAGTAATCGTAATCGGCCATGGCGGGAACAGGCCCGGAGCTGCGCCTCATGGAGGCTACCTGGTGGATGATGAGAGCAGAGGAAAGCGCGATGGCGCATCCAAAGGTTTCCGGCCGTGACAGTGCTGTATGCAGCGCGCCGAAGCCTCCCATAGATTCGCCGCCCACGAACGTATTTTCAGGGCCGTCCGCCAAGCCGAAGTTTTGCTGCAGATAAGTGGGTAATTCTTCGCTTACATAGCGGCACCAAGCGGTCCCGGCGCCTTTGCCGTCAAGATAAAAGCTGATGCCTCCGTCCGGGCAGACGACTGCGAGGTTGTATTTCATTGCCAGCTCCCAGATGGGGCTGCAGGAAGGCCACTCTTTGTAGCCCGCCGTATACCCGTGAAGCAGGAAAAGTGTTTTGCAGGGACGCCCGTAATGCGGGTTCTGTGCTTTCATGTCGGGAGGAACGTCGTTGGGCCAGATCAGATGAAACGTGGTGGGGCGGGTAAGGCTTTGTGAACGGAAGGTGATATCCAGGTTTGCCATTGACAAACATCCTTTCTCAGTCCAGCAGATGCTGGCCTGTATAGAGTTCATAATATTTCCCCTTTTGAGCCATCAGTTCCTGGTGATTTCCAAATTCAAGTATCTGTCCGTTTTCGATTACCGCGATTTTGTCTGCATTGCGGACAGTGGAGAGCCGGTGTGCGATGATAAGTACGGTTTTGCCCTCCATCAAACGATTCAGCCCTTGCTCGATCAGCTGTTCTGTGCGGGTATCGATGGAAGAGGTCGCTTCATCGAGAATCAGTACAGGACGTTCGGCAAGCATTGCGCGGGCAATGTTCAGGAGCTGGCGCTGACCCTGGCTGAGGCCGTTGCCATCCGCAGTGAGCACTGTTTTAAAACCATCCGGAAGAGCGTGAATAAAATCATAGGCATTGGCGGTCCGCGCCGCTTCGACACATTCTTCATCGGTGGCGTTCAGACGTCCGTACCGGATGTTTTCCAGAATCGTACCTGTGAACAGATGCGTATCCTGAAGAACTACGGCCATACTATGGCGCAGATCACTTTTGCGGATATTTCGAATATCGATGCCGTCATAGGTGATGGCGCCGTGCTGAATGTCATAAAAGCGGCTCATAAGATTGGTGAGCGTAGTTTTGCCTGCGCCCGTAGAACCGACCAGCGCGATTTTTTGGCCCGGATAGGCCTCTAAAGTAATGCCGCGGATAACGGGTTTATCAGCAGTATAACGGAATTGCACTTCATGCAGGGTGATATGTCCGCGCAGTGGGATGGTCTCCTCTTCTTGGAGAGCCCATTGATAGTCTCCGTCCTCAAAGGTGAGGCGCACGCCGCCGTCATCGGGTTCAGGCTCGTTGTCCATTACATTGAAAATGCGCTCGGCGCCCGCCAGTGCGGACATCAGGCTCACCAGCTGATTGGTGATGTTGTTGATCGGAGCGCGAAGCTGCCGTGTGTATGTGAGATAAAGCCCCAAACTGCCAATCGTGAAATAGGAAGCGCCGGTTCCGGCGTCCCGTATAATGAAGAAGGCGCCGACAACAGTGGTGGCGGCATAACAAATACCCATCATTTGCCCGATGACCGGCATCAGCGACATGCCGAGAGAATTGGCCGAAATGGCCGTATCACGAAATTTTTCACTTCGCCTGTTGAATTCTTCCACAGCCCGGTCTTCATAATGAAATGCTTTTACAACACGGATTCCCTGAATGATCTCTTCCGCGTATTCGTTGACGAGCCCCAGCTCACGCTGCTGCAGACGAAACCGGGCCTTGCTTTTCAGGCTGAGTGTGCGGCTTGTAAATACGGCCAGTACCATGAACAGAAACGTGAGGCAGAATAAGTAAGCGTTCAGCCGTATCATCAAATACATGGTGCCGAAAAACGTAATGAGAGCAGAAAGAAAAGATGTGATTCCCTGCTCGATGGCAGCCTGCACATTGTCTGCATCATTTGTGAAACGGGACATCACTTCGCCATGACCATGAGCGTCGAAGAACGATATGGGAAGGTCCTGCAGGCGTTCAAACAGGTTTGCACGAAGACGGTTGGTGCACCGCTCGGAAAGGATCATCGAAAGAACGGATTGTCCATAGGAGGCAGCCAGTGTCAACAGATAGAGCACGGCCAGCCGGACCAGCGTATGAAGGAGCGGCGACCAGTCCGGCGCGGCGTTCCCGATGTTGGGAACGATGCAATCGTCGATGATCGGTTTGAGCAGATAAGAGGAAGTCAGACCTAAAATGGACTGAGAGATCGTCGCGGCCAGCACAAGAAAAAGAAGGGACGGGTAATTCCATAGGTATCTCCCAAGCCGCCGCAGGGTCCTCTGAACATCCTTGGGCTTTCGGTAATCCCTGCCGCGGCCGGCGTTATTGCCTCCTGCCGCCATCGGCTTCACTCCCTTCCTGTTGGGAATCGTAGATCGCTTGGTAAATACCGCAGTTTTGCAGCAGTTCCGCATGCGTTCCCACTGCACAGATGCGGCACCCATCCAGAACGATGATGCGGTCGGCATTTTGCACGGATGAAATCCGCTGCGCTACCAGCAGTATGGTGGTGTTCCGGTATTTTTGATAAAATGTATCGAAAATACGGCGTTCCGTGATAGAATCGAGAGCAGACGTGGAATCGTCCAGTATCAGAATGCATGGTTTTTTGAGCAGCGCTCGGGCGATGCACAGGCGTTGCCGCTGCCCGCCGGAGACATTGGTCCCGCCCTGCTCGATCACTGTGTCCAATCCGTCGGGCAGATGAAGGATAAATTCGTGTGCCTGTGCGTCCCGGGCGGCCTCCAGAAGCTCTTCGTCTGTGGCGGTGGGGGCGCCCCAGCGCAGATTGTCACGGACCGTTCCGGAGAAAAGGATGTTGTTTTGCAGCACGACGCCGATGTGCTGTCTCAGTGAGCCCAAGTCCCATGTCCGCAGTTCTTTGCCGTCAATGAAGATCCTGCCTTCGACGGGGTCGTAGAACCGGGGAATCAGATTAACAAATGTGGTTTTCCCAACGCCTGTCGGCCCCACAACGGCAATAAACTCGCCGGGCTTGACAGAAATGCAGATATCCTCCAGAACAGAGCCGGAACGCTGCGCACCCGGGTAGGAAAAAGAAACATGCTCAAAGCGGATCGCGCCCTGCATGGACGACGGTTCGCCGCCGTTTTCGCTGCGGATGCTGCTCTCGTAGTTCAATACCTCCATACAGCGTGTCAAACAGGGCTTTGTGCGGGAAAGACGCGTCAAAACCATATTAAACATCATGACGGAGAACAAAATATTATTCAAATAGGCAACATAAGACAGCAGCGCTCCGGAAAGAAGCGCACCGCTGCCCACGAGATGGCCGCCGAACCAGTACAAAGCAATGGTGGCAAGATTGAAAATGACTGTGCTGCAGGGATGCATCAGAGCGATGCGAATACTGGCGCCGATGGAGGTGTCGGTAAGGGCGTCGTTCGCACGCCTGAATTTTTCTTTTTCGTAGTTGGAACGCACAAAGGTTTTTACCACACGAATGGCGATCATATTCTCCTGAACACAGGCATTCAATGCGTCGGACCGAGTGCGCATTGCGCTGAAAAACGGCTTTGTAATACGCATGATAACAAAAAGTGTGGCAAGAAGCGCAGGGATCGCCAGCCAATACACGATGGAGAGACCGGCGTGCAGTCGAATGCAGATCACCATGGATACGATCAACAACGTCGGTGCGCGCACTAGCATGCGGATGATTTGCATCACCGCATCTTGTATTTGGCGAACGTCCATTGTACAGCGGTTCACAAGAGAGGCGGTGGAAAAAGTGTCTATATCCGCAAAAGAAAATGTCTGAATCTGGCGGAACATCGCTTGGCGCAGATTAAATCCGTATCCCTGTGAAGCTTTGGCCGATGTTCTGGCGCTGAAAATGCCCAGTAAAAGCCCCAAAAGGGATATGCCTATCATCCACAGTCCAATGTACAGCACATTGCGGGAATTTTCTGCGTTCAGCCCGTCGTCTACAATTCGGCCCATAAGAAAAGGCAGCAGCAGCTCTGTGCTGCTTTCGGCGATGGTCAGCAGCGGAGCGATGATAAAATATTTAATATTATTGCCGATGAATTCTGTTGTTTTTCGACGCATAGTACTTGCGAGCCTCCCTGCCAGGACAGCGCGTCCGTGAATGACGACGCCTCTACGGGTGATGATTGATGTTTCGGTTTCCAGTCTAGCAAAGAAAAAAGTTATTGTCTTTCAGAAATGAATATGAATTTTATAATTTTGTACGCATGTTCTTTAAAAGAAAAGACTTGGAAAATAAAACAAATTTTTTCAATGAAATTGTACTTTTTTGAAAATATAGGGAACAAAATTAAATGGAAGGAACTTTTTTAAAAGTGGGAAAGCAGTTATAATGGATAATAAAGACAAAGAATGTGCTGGTTCACATAAGGGAGGGGCTTATGAGATCTTGGCGGAAGACGTTGACAGGATTACTGGCTTTTCTGCTGATACTGCTCCTTGGATTCCTTGCCTGGACAAATATTAGTTATTACAGGCAGTCTGTAGAGAATATCCGTCAGCAGAATATTCATACGGCAGAGCTGTGGGAAAATTCAGTAGGAACACGTCTCAATATGCTGTACGAGCATTTATATGAGCTCCTGCTCACCATCTATAATAATACCGAGTTGGGAGCGGGCACTCCGATGATGCAGTATTCCGCAAAGAAAAAGTGTCTTGATATGATGTCGGACAAGCTGCGGGTCAGTGAGGACAGCGCTTGTTTTTATCTGGTCGACACAGAAAGCTCACTCAGGCTTTTTTCAGCGGGAAACGGAGTGTCAAATCAGAAAAAATCTGCACTGAAAGCGTTTTTCTATACCACTGATTTTGAAGTTAAGATTGGACTTCAGGATAAGTCCTGGTCAATCAAAAAAATTGGCGATGAAATGTATTTCATAAAAGTAATTGCCCTTGGAAAATACATGGTGGGTACGGCGAGCTGCCTGTCCCAATATGATATTTTGGAAAGTTATAGTGTAATGGGTTCTGAGCCGGCCTGCTATCTGGCGGTAGGAAAAGAGATGTATCTGTTTGCAGGAACAGCGGAAGAACAGGCTGTGATTATGGATGCGTCCGGCGGGGTGAAGGCTGGCCGAAATTCCCTCATTACGGCGCAGGCGGAACTGGAAACATGCGATGCAAAAATCATATTGACAGTGCGGGAGGATATATTTCAAAACGGAAACGGCGGCGCTGCAATGCTGGGCGGTGCAAGCATCCTTTGTGTTCTGCTTTTTCTGCTTTTGCTGTGGGTGATGCAGAGGATGATTGTTCACCCCACGAACGTGATTCTGAAAGCCAACCGGGAGTTGAGCGGCGGGAATGAAGATTACCGTATTGCGGAAAAAGCAAACAGTCAGGAATTTGCGGACTTGTTCAACAGCTTTAACGAAATGGCTGACAGCTTGAAAAAAATGCGCATTGAAGCATATGACAGACAGCTTCGGGAACAGCGGGATGAGCTGAAGATGCTTCGAGCTCAGCTGCGGCCGCACTTTTATTTGAATGCAATCACAACTGTCAGCAACATGACGTATCAGAACCGGAACGAGGATATTCGAAAATATTTGGCGGCACTGGCGAAATATATGCGTTATATGCTGAATATTCAAAATAAATGGGTGCGTATAGCAGAGGAGATTGAGCAGGTCAAAAGCTATCTGGAAATGCAGAAAATCAAATTTCCGGGAAGTGTGGACGCATATATCGGCTGTGCCGATTCTGTTGCTGATACGCGAGTCCCTTATTTGTTGTTGTTTACTGCTGTTGAAAATTCTTTCAAGCACGCGATGAGTCTTTATGAGCCGCTATGGCTCGTTGTACAGTGTGAACATTATCAGGACGGAGACTTCTGTGGATGCCGGATGATCGTGGAGGACAATGGAAAAGGCTTTCCGCAAGAGGTGATTTCCATGTTTTCTTTGCCGGAAGAAGAGACGCCTCGTTCAGCGAAAGACCATCTGGGCCTGACGAATATCAGCCGGACACTGCAGTTAATTTACCATAGAAACGATTTGCTGCGCTTATCCAACGCGAAAACAGGAGGCGCACACGTAGAGATTTGGATACCGGAGGAAAATGATGAAGCTGCTGATTTGTGACGATGACATTTCAACGATCGATTTTATCCAGAACAGTCTGGATTGCAATGAATTCGGCATCACAAAAATACTGCGTGCATACAATGGGCTTACCGCCAAGGAAATCATCGCCGAGGAACGGCCGGAGCTGATCCTCTGTGATATCGGCATGCCGCAGTGCAATGGGATAGAGGTATTGAAATACGTCAGTAAAGCGGAGTATCATCCGGAGTTCGCTTTTCTGACATGCTATGAAAGCTTTGAATATGCCCGGGAAGCAGTGCGTTACGGCGCCACAAATTATCTGACGAAACCAATCAATCTGAATGAACTGCGGGAAGCGCTGCTGCAAATGATTGCCACGCTGCGTGCAAAACAGCTGGCACAGGAATCCACGGAAGGCAGCGCCCATCATGCGGACCTGTTGCTGAACAATTTCCTGCAGCGTCTACGTGACGGACTGTACGGAGAGGAAAAAATAAGAATTGCGGCGGCCATGGGCCGACGCAGTTTGGAGCTGCAGCCAGATTCCTGTATACGTTGTGTACTGGTGAGTGCAGATTCGACCAATGCACTGAAAAACGGATGGAACAGAGACCTGCTTGTATACAGCTTCAATTATCTGTCTCAGGAAATCGTGGCAGAGCGGCAGGACTTTGCATATTCTATCGTTGATATGGGTGAACGCTTCATTACCGTGACCATGCTGCTTCGGGCGGAAAAAGCTGTTGAGCAGGAAGTGGTGCGTCGGTGCGATCACCTGGTTTCGGCCTGCAGAAGCTATCTGATCCTGCAGCCAGTATGCTTGGTGGGCGAGGTGATACGGCTATGGCAGCTGCCCACACAGGGGCCTGAGCTGCAGCGGAGGCTCCATAAAATCCGCCTGCAAAGCGGCCAGGTGCGCTTGTTCCGAGAGGCTTCCGTACCAGCGGGCAATGTGCCGCCCGCGGTGGATGAGACGAAGATACTGGACTGCATCAAGCGACGGGACAAAACAGAATATGTAGCTGAGATATCTTCGATTGCAAACAAAATTTCCGTGGATAAGACAGGCAGTGATTGCGCCATTGCGCTACTGCATCATGATCTGATCCGCGCGTTCAATACATATCTGAATGACAATGCGATACCAGCCCATGCATTGTTTCAGGATGAGATGATACGTGAGCTTGATGGAACAGCGGAGCGTTCTGTCTTTGACATGATGAATTTTGCCGTGCATTTATACGACTACACTGTGACACATTTGCTGGAGCTTGCTGATTCAGAAAATGTGATCAGCAAGGTGAAGCGTTACATCACGGTGCATTACCGTGAAAATATCGACAGGGACATCGTGGCATCCATTGCTTTTGTCACGCCAAATTATCTCTCCAAACGGTTCCGTTCCGAGGTTGGAATGAACATGCGGGAATATATCAATCAGCTGCGTATCAGAGAAGCAAAAAGGCTGCTGCTGTCTACCGATTTTTCAATCAGCAAAATCGCAAGTGATATAGGCTTTGATAACATAAGCTATTTTTCTACCGTTTTTCGCAAGCAGTGCGGCGTGAGTCCCGCTGATTGGAGAAACAGAAAGGGCAGTGGGGATACGGATGAAGTGGAAAGAACAATTGCGAAAGGATAAGCAGACGCTTGCGGGGCTGGCTCCCAGACAGAAGATGCTGTTTATCTGGGATTATTATAAGCTTCCGATCTTGTCTTTGCTTCTGGTTGCGGTGCTGGCTGGGGCCGGCGCAGCAGCGGCAGCGCGCAGCGCGCATACGGCGTTTTATGCCGTGATGGTCAACGCGAATAATGAAGTACAGGCAGACCCGTTTACTCCGCTGCTGGAGCAGGGCGGTGTGGACATGACGGGAAAAAGTGTCGACATCGAGGCAAACTATACCCTGCATTACGACGATGCCGCACTCTCGGACGCACAAACGCTTCAGGTACTGGCTGCGCTGTTCGGAATCGGGGATTTGGATGTGTTTGTAGCGGACGAGGATGTGTTTGCCTCTTATGCAAAGCAGGGAGCGTTTGTAGACCTGGGGCTTTTTATCCCGGGCGATGTATTGAAGCGGTATAAAGACCACTTATACTACAGTGAGGATGCAGAGGGAAACAGAGTGCTAAGCGGCATTTGGCTAAGCGGAAATTCTTTGCTGCATGAAGCGGGATACTATTCCGGCGCTGTTCTGCTCGGCGTAGCGTCAAACGCCCAGAACCTTGATAATTCGGTTTTGATGGTCACGCAGCTGCTGTACAGCGGAAAAGTGTAGTTTTTCTAAACCCCGGGGAACAAAATTGAAAATTCTCTGCGGGATAAAAGGCTCTTGTGTTCTTTTTTAAAAAATTCGAAAATCTTTTCAAAAGTAAAAGTGCGATGAAGATGGCATGATAAAAGTGCGCTCAGGGAGAGCAAAAACGGCACTGTAAAGTAAAAATGAAAAAATAGGACCCGAAAGCACAAAAAAGCTCT
>ERZ791881.596-NODE-596-length-31455-cov-26.757707_pt1 | contig 31455 bp, 27 predicted proteins | sample MGYA00510161_ERZ791881 | MGnify/ENA primary metagenome ERZ791881 (study PRJEB30046, sample SAMN00792073) | human gut metagenome | study: EMG produced TPA metagenomics assembly of the A metagenome-wide association study of gut microbiota in type 2...
ACGAGGTCGATGAAGCAGGAAGCCCATTGGCTTTAGACAATGGGTAGTTCACAGAAGCAAAACGACAAAAAACACCTATGGAAATTTAACATCTCTCACTGAACCGCAGATCATAACTGGTCTGCGGTTCTTTTTATCGAAAGGAGGGTCAGCAGGTGGCAATTTCCAAAATAAAACCTCGTCATGCCAATGAGGGCCGCAGTATCGCGGCGGTACTGAAAGATCAGCTTGACTATGACAAAAATCCTGAGAAAACAAAGGGCGGCCTGCTGGTATCCTCCTATCAGTGCAGCGCAGATACCGCGTGGCAGGAATTTACCGTCAGTAAGCAGATTTATGAAGCCACTACCGGGAGGCGGCGCGATCCGGACGAAGATGTTATTTCCTATCTATTGATTCAATCTTTTAGGCCAGGAGAAATTACACCGGAGGAAGCAAACCGGCTGGGGTATCAGCTTGCCTTGGAATTTACCGGCGGCCAGCACCAATTCATTGTAGCTATGAGGATTTCAAACGCTTACGGAAAGAAAGCCAGGAATTACAGACGGTCAAGGCAAATGTAGACGCGCTTCTGCGTATTGAGCAGGTACAGGACTACGAACAGGAAAAAGAGAAAAATCAGGAACAGGGCCAGTAAAGCCGCACTGTGGTTTTATCGCCTTGTCTACCCAAAAGTAAAAGCCGGGAACGGTGTCAGGGGCGCGCCGTGGCGCGTTCATTTTACCCTTGACACCGTTCCCGGCTTTTGCTATGTCCTTGCTCTTTAAGCGTCCGCCAGGGCGCGGCAGCAACCATGCTCTGCATGGTGTTCGGCCCACACATTTCTGTGTTGGGCCGGGGGCTTGGGGAACTCCCCAACAAGCGGAAAGGGGCAGCCTTTTGGCCGGGAGAACGAAGTGAAAACGGGCAAAAGGATATCCCTTTCCATTGCTTGCTAACTAATATTTTTCTGGAACCCGAATATTAGCTACATAATAAAATTTATGTTTTTCTACCATATGCTTCTTCATACGACTCAAATTGTAGCGATAACAATCTGCTATGCCATCCGCAAAGGAATCTGCATTACCTTCCCTTAACTGTTGAAGCGCAAGAATAACTTGCTTGTTGAGATGTGAAAGTGTATGTTTCTTGGACGGATAATAAGCAAAAAGGTGTCCCCATTCAAGAAGATGATTGGTTTCAGACAATATAACATATAAAGGTTCTAACGTGGTATTTTTCATTATGGCTTTCAAAATATCCGACAAATAAATAGAGTCAGAAGAAGTAAATCTATCTGCCAACTCGTCCAGTTCTTCTTTAGTAAACTGTGGAGCAGCAGCTAAAGCGGCAGGACGAATAATTAGTACCATTAACTGCAAAGCGTGAAGGTAACGTAGTGCTTTTTCTACATATTCGGAATTAAGAGCCAGCTGATGAAGTTTCGTATCATCCGGTTCTATCACTATAGTACCTTTACCATTTAATGTCTTTACGAAACCTCTTTGCTCGAGTTCTGATAATGCCTTTCTGACCGTCGATATAGAGACCTCATACTGGTTGGCCAGTTGTTTTTCATATGGAAGAAACATTCCAACAGAATACTCTCCAAGACCGATTTTTAGATTCAAGTCATCAACAATTTTTGAGTAACAATAATCCTGACCACGCATGGGATTCCATGAAAACCTCAAACCAGTTTGTGCAGGACATTTGGTAGTGCTATCTGACAGGTAATTTAACGTATTCTCAATGGAATCCGCAAGTTTTTGATACATATTTGATAACTGGTCATACTTCGTAAGTGGATCATCGCCCTTTAATATGTCAATAACACTGGTTGCAGATAAAGGCCCCTGTAAAAAGTATTTAGAGAAATAAGTACACTCTTCTGTAAAAAATGCAAGCTTATTATAAAGGCCAAACGTAGAGTAGAGTTCGCTGAATAGGGAATTACCACCTATTCTCAATATATCATATCCTAATTTAGAAAAGGAACGCCATACACCGGGGGCATGTCCCAAACGCAATGCTTTCATAGCCTGCTTATAGTGGGGCATTATCTCCACATCACACCCCTGCAAAGCAAAAACCATAAGGGAAGGCAGTATTAGAGCAAAAGTCTGATATACCTGTAAAATGCTTTCCTTTTGCTTTAGAATCTCCAAAACAATATTTGATGAACTACAGGTATCTTTTTTTGAAACAACAATCGGCGCAAGGCGAGGCTGAATATCAACCAGTCCTTCCGCCCTCAATGCTTCGAAAACACGATTAATCGTATATCTGCTAACATGGAATTGTTCGCAATACATCCTTGAAGATGGCAAGGCATTTCCATGAGGTATCTGTCCATCTAAAATACACTGCTTAATTTCATTATATACAAATTCAAATTTTGTCTCTTGTGGTTTCATAACTTGCCTCCTTGCTGTCTGGATTATATCATGGTGTGTCTATTTTGTCAGCACAAAAAACGCTCACCTATTTGCACACCTTACCAATATAGATATTGCCAGTATATATGGATGACATTTATAATGAAAATGCAAATCAATAGGAAAGAGTTTAAGTATCATGGATAAACAAAAAATTTTAATTGTGGACGATTCAGAAATGAACCGAGCTCTTTTGATAGATATTTTGGAAGAGCACTATGATGTGGTAGAGGCTGAGAATGGTGTGGAAGCAATTTCTCTCCTTTCAAAGCAAAGAGCAGATTTCTCCCTTTTGCTTCTGGACATTATGATGCCTGAAATGGACGGATTTGAAGTATTAGCTTACATAAGCAAATACCATTGGAATGACACCTTCGCTGTTATTATGATTTCTGCTGATGACACTCCTGCTAATATAAAGAGGGCCTATGATTTAGGGGCTTTTGACTATATCAGCCGACCTTTTGATTCAACCATTGTCCAGCGTCGAATTTCTAATACGATGTTTTTATACGCAAGGCAGCAGCGCCTTGAAAAAATTATTGCAGAACAATTTCACGAGCAGGAAAAGAATAGTAAGCTGATGATCTCAATTCTGTCTCATATTGTGGAATTCCGTAATGGAGAGAGCGGCCTACATATCCTGCATGTAAATACAATTACAAAATATTTGCTGGAGCAGTTGGTTCAGCTGACAGATCAATATCCTTTGTCTAAAGCAGATATTTCTTTGATCAGCACTGCTTCTGCGCTGCACGATATTGGGAAAATCTCAATTTCAGATGCAATATTAAATAAACCCAGCCGACTTACGGCAGAGGAATTTGAAGTGATAAAAACGCACTCAGTGATCGGTGCTAACATGCTATTAGACCTGCCCATAGAGCAGCGCGAAAATCCGCTTATTAAAGTGGCTTCTGAGATCTGCCGATGGCACCACGAAAGGTATGATGGCAATGGTTATCCGGACGGATTAAAGGGAGAAGAAATTCCCATTGCCGCTCAGGTAGTTGCGTTGGCCGATGTATATGATGCCTTGACCAGTGAGCGCTGCTATAAGAAAGCTTATTCACATGAAGAAGCTTTAAAAATGATTTTAGAAGGACAATGCGGTGCATTTAATCCTTCTCTTTTACTATGTCTGCAAGAAATTGCCGATACACTTGAAGACGAACTAATGGCTGCCTCTCAGGAACAAGAGGCTAAAAATATTCAGGATATAAGAAATAAAATAGACTACGATAGACTGTTTTCCTGTAAAAAATACACCGCCTTGTCTCGCAAACAGCAGCAACTGCACTTATTATATATTGATTCCTTAACCAGTATTTACAATCGCCGCTATTATGACGAGCATTTTCAAGGCACAGATGATATTCAGGCAATGGCCGTAATAGATGTAGATGATTTTAAGTACATCAATGATAATTATGGCCACGATGTTGGCGATATTGTATTGCAGAGCATTGCACAAAGCGTTTTATCCTGTGTGCGAAAAACAGATGTAGTTATCCGTTATGGCGGCGATGAATTTGTAATCATTTTTTTCAGTATACCCCAAGAGATATTTGAGAAAAAACTGGAGAGGATCAGGCATTCTGTTGATAGTCTGATAATTGATGGGCATCCCGAACTACATATGTCTGTAAGCATAGGTGGGGCATATGGAAGCGGAACCGCAAAAAAACTGTTCAAAGTTGCAGACAATATGATGTATCAATCAAAAAAACAAAAAAATCAGGTGACCCTTTGTCTTCTAAACGAAATGTAGGGCAGCGCAGACAGCATTTAAAGGGAGGAATTGTAATTATGAATCTAAAAGATTGTTATATAAAATTTGGCGGCGATTTTGATGAAGTGCTGGGTAGACTGCGTCGTGAGCAAAGCGTTCAGAAATTTATGTATAAGTTCCTGGACGATAAAAGCTTTCATTTGTTTGAAGCGTCTATGGAGAATAAGGACTATGAAGAGGCTCTAAGAGCCGTTCATACACTTAAAGGAATTTGTCAAAATCTTTCATTTACCAGATTGTTTGAAAGTAGTAGTTTGGTAACTAACGCATTAAAAGCAAACGATTGGAGTAAGGCTGTCGATATGATTCCGAAATTATCAAAGGATTACTATGAAACCATCAATGTTATTAAAGATTTTAAGAATTCCAGGGAGGAATAACATCAATGAGAAATAGTAAAACCAAGGATTCTACAACACGTTTTCTAATATACAGTTTCATTGGGCTTTTAATTTTTAGTATTATTGTGTTTAGTCTGCTCGGAATCTATATGAGTCGAAAGAGTGAAAAGGCCGTTTACGAAATTGGTCAAATTTATATGTCTGGAATGAATGAACAAATGTCCAGACACTTTGAAACTGTTATTAAGTTGCGTTTTGATCAGGTCAGCGGCATTGTTTCTGTTGTCTCAGCAGATAATAACAATAAAGAAAAGTTATATGAGGAACTTGTTTACAGGGCCCAGGTCAGGAACTTTGACTATTTAGCACTTTGTTCTGCTGAGGGAAATTTTCAGACTCTTTATGGACAATCAGTACAGCCACTGAACCCAGAGCCCTTTGTAGAAGCATTAGCACGAGGAGAACAAAGAGTCGCTGTAGGCATTGATTCTGCCGGCAATGAAGTGGCATTGTTTGGCGTTGACGCTACGACTTACCCTATGCAGGATGGCAGTATGAGCACTGGACTGGTAGCAGCCGTCCCACTGGAGTACATCGTCGATTTCCTTTCTTTAGAGGATGAAGAGCAGCTGATGTATTACCATATTATCAGGTCGGACGGTAGTTTTGTAATACAGAACCCCCACACGGAGTTGGGGGATTTCTTTAAACAACTACAAAAGCAGCCTGATTCTACAGTAAATGAGTTATCTGAAGAAAGTTCAATTAAAGAATTTGGTGCTGCACTAAAAAAACGTGAAGAATATGTTACAACGGTTGACGTAAATGGTGAAGAGCATCAGATATACGGTATACCATTACCTTATTCTGAGTGGTATTTGGTATCGGTAATGCCTTATAGTATATTGGACGATACCATAAATAATCTGAGCAACCAGCGTATATTTATGACATTGTTATCTTGTGCTTCTATTTTGATCATTCTTACATTAATTTTTCTTCGGTATTTCTCCATAACCCGTTCTCAGCTGCTTGAGTTAAAGGATGCCCGCCAAAAAGCGGTTGAATCAAGTAAAGCAAAGAGCGAATTTTTAGCAAATATGAGCCATGATATTCGTACACCCATGAATGCAATTGTCGGCATGACCGCGATTGCCACAGCCCACATAGATGACCAGAAACAGGTACAGAATTGCCTTAGAAAAATTACATTATCAAGTAAACATCTATTAGGGCTGATCAACGATGTTTTAGATATGTCTAAAATTGAAAGTGGGAAATTAACTTTAACAACAGAACAAATTTCATTAAAGGAAGTTTTTGAAGGAATTGTTAATATTATGCAGCCACAGGTTAAGGCAAAAAGGCAAACCTTTGATATACATGTGGAAAATATCTTAACAGAAAATGTGTGGTGCGATGGTGTACGCTTGAATCAGGTTTTGCTAAATCTTTTATCGAATTCAACGAAGTATACACCGGAGGGGGGGTCGGTACAACTATCCCTCTCTGAAGAAAAATCTCCGAAAGGAGAAAACTATATCCGAATCCATATCAAGGTCAAGGATAATGGAATTGGTATGTCGCCAGATTTTCTGAAAAGAATATATGAACCCTATAGCCGTGCTGATGGAGTCAGGGTTAGTAAAACGCAAGGCACTGGTTTGGGAATGGCGATTACAAAGTACATTGTGGAGGCAATGGAAGGATCCCTTAATATAACAAGTGAACTTGATAAAGGTACCGAGGTTTCTCTTACATTTGATTTTGAAAAAGCGGTTGCACTGGAAATGGATATGGTTCTTCCTTCCTGGAATATGTTGGTAGTTGATGATGATGAATTACTCTGCAGGACAGCGATAGACACGCTGAAAACCATCGGCATCAATGCCGACTGGGTATTGAGTGGAGAAAAGGCGATAGAACTGGTTACCCAACACCACCAAAAGAGAGATGATTATCAAATCATTCTATTGGATTGGAAACTACCTGGTATGAATGGGATTCAAGTTGCAAAAGAAATCCGGCGTAATTTGGGAGATGAAGTGCCGATTTTGCTGATTTCTGCATATGACTGGAGTGAATGTGAAGCGGAGGCTCGTGAAGCAGGTATTAGTGGTTTTATTTCCAAACCCCTTTTTAAATCCACTCTGTATCATGCTTTGCGTCAGTATATGGGCGCTGAAACAGAAAATGATCAGACATTGAACCACAATATCGATCTATCCGGACGTCGTATTCTGCTTGCTGAGGATAATGAACTAAACTGGGAAGTCGCTAAAGAATTACTTTCCGATTTAGGCGTGGAACTGGATTGGGCAGAAGATGGCCAGATCTGTCTGGACAAGTTCCAAAGATCACCAGAGGGATATTACGATGCCATTCTTATGGATATACGGATGCCGCATATGACAGGGTATGAGGCCACAAAAGCTATCCGTGGACTGAATCATCCTAATGCCCTATCTGTTCCAATTATAGCTATGAGTGCAGATGCTTTTTCTGATGACATACAGCATTGTCTGGAGTGCGGTATGAATGCCCATATAGCAAAGCCAATCGATGATATAGAATTGACTCGCATATTAAAAAGATTTTTAATTTAAATCTATCCATAAAAGGGGCTGTAAAAAAGCCTCTGATTAAGAAACGCCAGAACCGGCATTTGCCGGAACTGGCGTTTCTTTGTATGAATCTTCCCGTTTCTGCTCATACATGTACCTTTTCGTTTAAAAAATAGTACACTGAATAAGCCTCAGCCAATCACGCTTAAATTTTAAGCAACTTTCATTTGCCGCTGCTTTTTATTGTGATATTTATAAAGGTTGAATCCACATGAAATCAGTGTAAGTTCGAGAATTACATTTTTCTCGCCTCTCCGAAATAATCTTTTATACGATTTATCCCACTTTAACACACCAAATGTACCCTCGGATTGAATACTTCGATTCATTCTTAAAAGAGCTCCATGTATGGACTCAAGATTGTCCAGCACTTCCTGATGGATAGCAGTTAATTCCTGATTCATCCGGATTGTTCGGTTTTTGTGTGCCTTCGGACAGCATTCCTGCTTATGGGGATACCCTTCACAGAATTCGCATTCGTATAGTTCTTCTGTTCTTCCATATTTGTTATATTTCACAGGCTGTGTTCTCTTGAAGAGAAATTTCTGCCCGTTTGGACATATCAGATCCCCATCTGCATTTTTTGCAAAATTTACAGCACGATACGGATCGTCATGGTATTTTTTATCTGTTGTTTCCTTTTTGTACATGGTAAATTTCATGTATTTTTCCATGCCGTGTTCTTCACAATAAAGATAATTATTGTAAGAGCCATATCCTGCATCGGCAACTGGATATTTTGGATAATGACCATATGTACGATTGAATTTTTCCATCAGGGGTACAAAACATTCCATGTCCGATGCGTACGGTTTTACATCGATTACAGCTATGTACTCATCGCAGATGGCTGCCTGCAGGTTATATGCCGGGAGCAGCTGATCATTCCCCATGTAATCACGTTTCAGGCGCATAAAAGTTGCATCCTGATCCGTTTTTGAATAGCTGTTTCTTTCATCCCCGCAGATTTCTATATGGCGTGCATAGGCTTTTAAACGGTTTAGATAGCCTTGCAGTTCCTGGTATTGTTTTTGCTGAATGCTTTTTCTGTGTCCGCATCTGGAAACAAACAAATTTTCATCAAGTCCGGTTCCTTTCTTATACATCTCCAACAATTCAGAAACATAATCGATTGCATACTCTTCACGCTTTTCAAGCTTTAGTCCCAGATATCCAAGTACTTCTTGATTCATGGCATCAATCAGAATCGATATCTTATCAAAGGTTTTCTGACGATTTTTCATACAGGACTTTTTCCATACCCATGTATAACGATTGGCATTTGCCTCCATTTTTGTACCATCAATGTATGTATGCTGCAAATCTACATGACCTTTTGAAAAAATGTATGCATTTATGTCCATGAAGATCTGTTCTATGGAAGCAGTCAGTTCATTTCGGATCAGATTTCCGAAAGTGGCAAAAGTAGGTGCTTTCATTTCATCGAGAAGATACATATAACTGCTGATTCTCAAGCGTTATTGCTGATCATTTTCCTCCTGCTGTTTCATCAAAGTGGCATAACGAAGGAGTTGTTTCCGGGACGAAACTCCCAGTTTGTTGTAGATATTCTTGTTGTGAAACTTTAATGTATTTTCTGTAACTCCTAAGATCGCAATGATCTCTTTTGCGTTTTTCCCCTTAAGATACAGATCAAAGACCTTTCTTTCTGTTGGAGTAAGTTGACTAATCCCTTCCAAAAAATATTGAAAATCGTCGGGATCGATCTCTTGTTTTCTGGAATAGGCAAGTCGGGCAATTTCTGCCTGCGCGGACCCAAGATCACTGCTGGTCTGTTCCAGTTTGCTTTGCAGCCGTTCTTGTCTGCTCTCAGCTTCCAGTCGCTCTTGGTTCAAAGCGGATAAAGCTGCCTCGTGTTCTCGGTCCTGTTCTGCGAGGAAAGCAAAGAGGTCCTCAATCTCCAAAACATGAGACTCGCTCTGCGTCCGGTCTGTGTTAGTTTTAATCTGTTCCAAGTCTTTTAATATGGGTGCAACATATTTTTTGCTGCCCCAAAGAATGGAGACCAAAATGGCAAAAGAAGCGATAAACAAGAATGCGGCAATTTTGAGCCGCACCGTCTGCACAAGCGCCTGATATTCTGTGGCAGGGAGCATGGCAGCAACCATATGGGCAGTAGTCCCTATTGTTAGTTCCTGGGTCTTACCAACAAATTCAGTGTCTCCGCTATGGAAGGTAGTCAGGCTTGATCCGTTCTCAACAGAAAAAGAATTTTCAATTGGTGGGAAATAACCAGATTGATTCCCGGCGATCTGCCCTACATAACAATCCGAATCTTCCGTCAGCAAAGCGCAAAAGATATGTGCTTGGCTGCTTCCCATCGTCTTATGGGAAAGCGAAAAATACAGACTGCTGATCTCAAAGCCGCACACACCAATCGTGTTGCCACCAGAATCTAAAACAGGTATACAGAGAAAGCGCACACTTTCCCATGTGTCAGGCAGTTTATAAACGGATGTAAGAAAGAAGGCGCCGGAGATGCTCTCGCTTTTGCCGGACATCACTCCATCGATTTCCGGGAATAACCCCTCTTGTGTTTCCAACTGCCATGTACTATGGAGATTGATGTTTTTTTCTCGTGCGACAGTAGAAAATCCACGAAAAAGACAAACATCATTATGGATTGTGTTTTCCGCATAAAGATTTGCAAACTTTAGATACAGCCCATTATAGCTTTTATCAGGCAGTGCATCGTTGACCGTTGTTTTCAAAAAGCAAAATGCTCCGCTGCAAGGTGCAAGTTTCATATTGCTGCTGACGACATCAAAGAGCCTGTTTTGCATGGACTCCAGTGCGTCAGGAGTATTGCGAAGTTCGTTGAAGGTAATCCCAGCATCTGAAAGTTCGTCTTTGACTGCCGCTGTTATCTGTTGGGAAAAGGCAAGCACATAGGCTGCCTGATCATTGCTTTGATGCTCTAGGGAGTATACAGAGTTCTCAAGTTGATTGCTTAAAGCCCGCTCAATTTCATATCCAATAGGATCGATTGCACCGAAAAGGAACAATAGCATAGCAATCAAGAACGCAAAAAAGAGCATTATGGTAAAAAGATAGAGCATCAGGCGGCGGCGCATGGAAACGCTCTGCGTCTGAGCCGCCTCCAGTACGGATCTGATTTCTTTTAGGCGAAATATCATGGTTTTCCCCCTTTTGTGTCACCGCTCTACGGCCTCCTGAATTTCCGAAAGCGAAGAGTCAAGGAGTTCTGACATCACTGTCTCCGGATCATCCCCGCGCTCTATGCGGCTGATATAGTCCCGGTGGGCAGCAGACAATATGCTCTTTGCGGTCTCCTCAAACCTGGATTGCGCTTCGCCGGAAGCGTCATACAGCGGCAAAGGGCAAAAGGAGTAGGAGCCATACATTTGGTCCACCGCACCATAGAGCATATGGGATTTCTCATTCTCAATCATATCTATATTTGAAAACAGAGCAGAAAAGGCATTTTCCGTAACCGGCAAATAGCCGGAAGCAATCACAAAGTCCAGATTGTGTTCTTTCTGTGTGATCCATTTTCCAAAAATGGCGGCGGCTCTATTTTTTCGCTCGTCCTCACTTTTCATGGAAAACAAACCAGTTCCCCTTTGTATAACCACTGGCGAGGCATCAGAAAAGGTGGGGTAGGGATATACCGCTGTTTCAATTTCTTCGGTGGTATTGTCCTGGTAGGTTACATAGTCCCTCAGATACAACAGCCCTGCTGTGGAACCGATATTGCTGATAACCTCGGCTGTTTTCCAGCGGTCGGAAGCATAACCGTCACCAGTACAAAGTCCTCCATGGATCGCCGCACGGGCCATTGGCAGATAGACTTGTTCAAATTCTGCACTGCACAGGTCCGGCTTTCCATTCCGAATGAACTGTCCGCCCAGCCCGGAGACATTGACCAGGAAGTAGTGATAGAAGTCGTTAATTTGGAACATCTCTGCGCCGCCTGACCAATCGTAGTATTGGCAGCACAGAGCAAAGAGAGATTCAAAATGGAGAAGCTCTTCTTCCGATACTCCTGTGTCAGCGGCAAAGCGGTCAAATATCGTCTTGTTTAAGAATAACAGTTCTGTTGATTTGGCGATGGGCAGCATAACCAGCCGTCCATCTATAACGCCTTCTGCCAGAAACTCATCCACATAAGCAGAGCGTTCTTCCTCTGAAAGATAACCACTCCAATCCAAGAGCCGGTCAAGCCCAATCTCTTCTGCCACCCTCGGATAGGCCGTGAACAGATCCGGCATGGGAACCGCCCCCGGTTCGTTATTGGCAGAGGCAATCAGCGCATCGTCAATAGCGGTAGAATTTGTGACGGAGACAACAGAAATAACAATACCGCTTTCTTTCCCCTTCGTTTGGTTAAACTCATCGATCATTACATTGAGCGGCGATTCTGTCTGACTTCCATAGACGTGCCACATCGTCAATGTGATGGGATCATTTGTAACCTTATTTCCACAGCCGGTCATGCCCACCAGCAGTATGATGGTGAGAAAGAAAATACATAATTTTTTCATTTTGGTGTCCTCCTATACCCTGCATGGTCCTCACCAGCCTCTGTCCTAAAGTGCGTCAATGACAGCGGAGAGATAGCTGGAAGAAACGGAACCGTAAATAAAATTGTCTACCAGACCATCCTTCTTGGCCTGCCGCACCCTGTCCGCCAGCTTTTTCTCTGTGTTTTCATCCACCACCAGCACGATCTTGCAATCTGGCTGAGCCTTTTTCAGAGCGTTTCGGATTTTTAGCCGCTCCTCCAGTGTCCAGGATGTGTATACGGTAACTTCCATAATCAGAACATTTGCAAGCACAGCATCACATAGCGACAGAGTTTTGTCCGGGCTCTCGCTCATGACTGGTTCCAGATTGGAATCAAAGTTGCGTAAGGCTTCGGCTACTGCGTCCGCAAACAGGACATTCTGCATATCAATCACGATTCTTCGCATAAGGCGGCCTCCTATCAATCATTTTGAATCCTTTGATGATACCAGTATAGCGAAGAAGCCATTTTCTCGCACTGTCCCTGAGTACAGTTTCTTGAAGTTTTCTCAAAAAAATTTCCCGGCTTCATTGAAACCGGGAAATAAAGCTGTGTGCTCTGTTATTTGGTTATGTCAAAGTCCAGATCCTCCGGGAGGCTCGGAATAATAAATTTTTTGCCTGTAACTGCTATGGCAAGGCGGGTCTTGTTGGCATAGCCTGTTTTTTGCAGGATGTTGGAAACATGATATTTCACGGTCCTCTCTGTGATAGAAAGAGTCTGGGCGATCTCGCTGTATTCCAGACCATCACATACAAGGCGCAGTACCTGGATTTCTTTTGCAGTCAGATCGGTGCTGCTTACAAGACCTAATTTCACTTGTGGCGTTTCATGGGGAAAGAGATGTTCTCCTGCCATTGTGCGATCAATGACATCGATCAGGTCTTCGGGACTTAAATCTTTGTACCAAAAGCTGTCTATCTTTGCGGCTTTGGCTCTTTCTAAAAAACCGACCTCGACCATTGATGTGACAACGATGATCTTTATGTTTGGGAACGCCACTTTGATCTCGGCGGCAGCTTCGATGCCATCCTTGTTTCCAGCAGTACAGACATCCATCAAGATCAGGTCGATCATCTGACGCTTGCAATAGGCAAGTGCAACATCCGCGCCGCTTATACTGGCTGCCAGGGCATATTTTTCACTGTCGGAGATCATTCTCTCCATATATTTGCGGGGCATCCGCTGATCTTCTACAATTAACACCTGTTTCACTCTGCCGCCTCCTTTTCTACGGGCATGACGATTATCAGCGTAAAGGCTGGTGACCACTGTATTTCCATCGTACCTCCTAAGTTCGTAACATGGCGGTGAAGGTTGAGTAACCCGCCCCTCGGCACAATGACGCTTTCAGGGGGCTTTCCGTTATTTGTGATACGCAGGGAAATGTTGTTTCCGTCCTGCCGGGCGGTGACATAAAGGGCCGTTGCATCCGCATGGCGGACGCCGTTGGTGAGACATTCCCGCATGGCGATCACAAATATGCGATATATTTCCTCCTGCTTTGGTAATTCGCCAGCCATTTCTACCTTTACGCCGATGGTACTGGCATCCCGCAAAAATTCCGCAAGCTCCCCGTGCTCCTGGGGGTATTCATTGTCATTTTTAATGGTTCTGATTGCTTTTTGAAACAATAGAAGGCTGTCTGCGGCCTCCTGGGATACCTGCTCTTGCTGCAAAATCTGCCGCATAGCAATGATCCCCGCCCCCATCTGGTCATGCAGTTTGGTTTTTGCCGACAGGACTTCCGTTTCCTTTGTCAATGTCAGTACATTATCCGAAAGAATCTTTAAGTCACGGGAGAATTTTTTGAGCTGCTCAGTCTGTTCCTTGAGTCTCAGTCCCTTTTCGTAAAGTTCAGTCACATCTGAGAAGATCGCCTCTGTGTAAACTGTACCGTCTGGTACCGTTATCTCCGTCTGGGAGTAGCGCCAAGCCTTACCATCGGGGAACAGATAGGTTTGCTCTTCATCCGGTAGCCTTACAACACCGCTTTTCTTATCACACTCTGTAAGTGCCTGCCGCAATTCATCGAAGTGCTGGAGATCGCTTTGCGCCAGTATGTGGAACAAGCGGTGCATTTGTAGATTGCACAGTTTGAAATCACCCGATGGGGTGAAATAGCAGATCGCGTTGGGCAACATATCGATTGCCTGCTTCACGGAATTGTGGCTAAGTGTCCGGCCTTTCCGATGGATCAACACAGCGGTTTGACCAAGGAGCAAAGTACCCACCATGCCAGCGATGCACCACAGCGACCACATTGGAAATGGCAGCAAAGGATTGATAGGAAGTCCATCGGCCTTTTTGTCAAAGGCATCCCCGGCAATGCACAGCAGGATCAGCAAAGCGATAAATACCCCGGCGTTCAGAAGCCTGCACCGTCTGCTCCCACCTCGGTCAGGGGATGCAAGAAAAAGAAACACATCCAATATCAAAGAAAAGAACAGGCAGATCATCCATACGGACTGTTCCATTTCGGAGGATAAATAGAATGTTGTCACGTTTGTCCACCCGCCTTTCCGATGCGGAGGATAAAGCGCCATATGCCATCCTCAAAGGAGCAGCTTTCACAGGTATCCCGAAAATCTGCAAGGGAGCTTTCGCATTCCACCTCCAGACGGAGGATGATCGAATCTGCAAGAATACGCGCTTTCAACCAAACAAAGCTCATATCATCTATAGCGGTTTCCATCACCTTCTCAAAAAAGTCGTAGACCAGGATTGCGTCCTGGGTAAAGATTTTGCTGCCCTTCGGAATGTCCGCTTCACATTCGACCCCCATCAGTTTCAAATTTGAAAAGGATTCCTCCATGCAAAGGGCCAGTTCTGTGGTATCGATGGTTTCCGTTTTTTCACGGATAAAGATTAGGTTGCCTCTGCGTTTTATGTAAGCGCCGATTACAGTGATCTTCGCAAGCAGACTGCGGCGCTTTTCCGGATTTTCTTCTTCGTCATATAGATAAAACAGGTCATTCAATAAATCGATCTGATGAGCGGTTTCTTCCTGTAAAAGGTCATAGAGCCGATTCTTTTCCCGCAAGGTGTGGATCTCCAGCTTGATACGATAATTTTCCTGTTCCAGATGGTTGCTTTCTGCAATGGTTTCCTTGTTTTCTTCTAACTTTTTGAGCAGTATGGTAATATCTGTTATATCTTCCTGCCAATACACATGACCGCCTTCGATAGGGTAACTTTTTAGCAGGGTATGTTTATCAAGGTTAACAGTGCCCGCCTCTGCCGTACACATGATCTGTTCAGAAAGCACAGGCGAATTTGCGGAGGCGTAGCGGACCTTATGGTCGTGATCAGCAATCTGGGCGCCGAAGGTCCCGGCCTTAAACAGCTCATCATAGCCAGTATTGGTCTGAATCAATCCGCACTGGATACAGCTTTCCAGTATGGCGGTAAACATCAGGCACTGCACCGCTGTAATATCTCCGCCTATCACTTGCATCCACCTGGCTCCGCTGGCGTAGATAAAGGCATATAGAATGGAGCAGGACAGCAGAAGCGCCGGTAAGTATTTTCTCCTTTGCGCCAAACGGCATTTGATGAGCATGATCACAAAGGCGGCCAGCGCACAGATGATCTCCCACCCGATAACAAAATAATATCCGTACTCGTATCCGTTATCCGTATCGCTCCAAACCGTTCCGGTCGGGAAGGAGAAAACAAGCTGATGGAGATCGTTTGTCAGTACCAGCAGCAGAAAGAACAGGGTGGGAAGATAGAGCAGTCTTGTCCATTTGGGCAGATGGTAGCTTTCCGGCTTACCCAGCGACATGGAAACAAACACGGAAAGCAGAGGTATGAACAGCATAGGACAATAGTACCAGTACCATAGATGCCGGATCGCATCAGGAGCGACCACAAAAAAATATTTTATTGACCGTATAACAAACCAGAAGACGGTCAGACATGAAACGCCGACCATATAGCGGCGCACCTGTGTTTGTAAAATGCGATGGCTGACAGAGAGACCCCAGCCAATGTACAGACTGATATAAAGGATCGTGCGGACCAAACCCAGCGGTACGGGAAAAACATCAAACTTTCCCAAAACGCGGGCAGAGATAGCACAGACGATCAGCACAGCTACCAGGACTCCCGTTCTTTGATTCTGCTTAGTCATGCGTGGACACCTCCCCGCGAAATACAACTCTCATCACCGTATTTTCCTTGGTATCTCATTTACAGCATTTCCAGTCTTAGCCTGGAAAGAAACCTGATTTTTTGTTTCCCCTACCCATTTTTCGGTTCGGGGTGGCAAGAAAATCAGATTTTTTCTTTTCAACCCTACCCTTTCGGGGGTTTGGGGTGGGGACAAAAGTGTGGAAATCGCTTAAATTATGGGTGCAGGCAATGCCGAAGGAGGGTATGGGCTTTGTCTCCAATGAAAAGCCTCTGACTACGCTGCCAACAAACAGAGGCCGCTCTCCTTTGATTCCTATTATACCATATAACCATGACTTAATCGAGGGTCAAAGAAAAGAAAGGAGGGATTTGATGGCGCTTACCCATAAAACAGCACGCTACAAGGTGATCGCCGACTCGGGAGGAAATCGGTACAGCTTCTTTTGTGACATCACAGGTGCTTTGTTACATACGACCGATCCTATCCAAGCAGAGACACAGGAGCAGGAATTGGAGACCGCATGGGAAGACGCACGGAAATATTTTAACCGATGTCACAAGTGCGGCAAATGGGTATCGAATGCCATGTATAACGCTGATGTGGCGGAATGTGTGGAATGTGCGCCGTGGGAAGATCCGCCTCGTTACTGCTCCCACTGCGGCAAAGAGATTACCTCCGCAGAAATATTTTGTCCACGCTGCGGCAAACGGCTTCAATATGGAGGAGAAGGGTTATAAGATGACACGGCAGCAAATTGAGCAGATCCGTCTGGAAAGCATGAAGCAATATGGATTTGGGCCAGAAGCTATGAAGCAGCTTAAAGTCTGCGCTAATTGCGGCGCAACCGTCTCTGCGGAGCAGCAAACTTGTGGAGAATGCGGCAGTGGACTTCCCCAGGAAACTCTTTACCAGTTCTACCTTAATTTACACCACTGCTGTCCAGTATGCGAAACTGTGCTTTCGGACAATGCGATCTTTTGCCCCAATTGTGGGACAATGCTCACAGCAAAGCACAAAGAAAGAAATGAAGGATTTTAATCGTCAGTAAAGAGAAATAAATCACGAAAGGAAGGATGTAACTATGGGACTTATTAAAGCGGCATTAGGCTCTGCAGGCGGCGTGATGGCCGATCAGTGGAAGGAGTATTTCTACTGTGAGGCGATCCCCGCTACCGTGCTGGCGGTCAAGGGGCGGAAACGGGCCTCCGGGCGCTCCAGCAACACCAAAGGCAGCGACAACATTATCACCAGCGGCTCCGTGATCGCCGTGGCCGACGGCCAGTGCATGATGATCGTGGAGCAGGGCAAGGTGGTGGAGGTATGCGCCGAACCCGGCGAATTCACCTTCGACGCCTCCACGGAACCCAGCATCTTTTCGGGCGACCTGGGGGAGAGTATCGGGCAGGTGTTCCAGAATATCGGCAAGCGTTTTACCTTTGGCGGCGAGGCCCCCAAGGACCAGAGGGTGTATTACTTCAACACCAAGGAGATCATAGGCAACAAGTACGGTACACCCTCCCCGGTTCCTTTCCGGGTGGTGGACCAGCGGGCAGGGATCGACATCGACATTGCTATCCGTTGTTTCGGGGAGTATTCCTACCGGGTGGCAAATCCCCTGCTGTTCTATACCAATGTCTGCGGCAATGTGGAAGCGGATTTTGACCGCGGAACCATTGACGGCCAGCTGAAAACCGAGTTGCTGACCGCGCTGCAGCCCGCCTTCGCAAAGATCAGCGATATGGGCATTCGATACTCTGCCCTTCCAGGCCACACCACAGAGCTGGCAGATGCTTTGAACCAGGAACTGTCCGCAAAGTGGCGGGATCTTCGGGGCCTTGAGATCGTATCCTTCGGCGTTTCCAGCGTCAAAGCCAACGAGGAAGACGAAAAGATGATCAAGGAGCTGCAGCGCAATACGGCCTTTATGGACCCCACCCGCGCGGCGGCGCATCTTGTCGGCGCACAGGCCGGCGCCATTCAGGCGGCAGCCGCCAACCCCAATGCCGGTCCCGCTATGGCTTTCATGGGCATGGGGATGGCTGGTCAGGCCGGCGGCATGAACGCCCAAAGCCTCTTCCAGATGGGTCAGCAGCAATCGGTACAGCAACCCGTTCCGGCGGCTCCTGCCATGGAGGGATGGGCGTGTTCCTGCGGGCAGACCGGAAATACCGGCAAGTTCTGTGCGGGATGCGGCGTACCCAAGCCCGTCCCTAAACCCGCAGGGGATAGCTGGACCTGCTCCTGCGGGGCCACAGCCACCGGAAAATTCTGCCCGGAGTGCGGGAAGCCCAAGCCTGCGGATACAAACGGCTGGACCTGTTCCTGCGGAGCGGTGAACAAAGGAAAGTTCTGTGCCGAGTGTGGCAAGCCTAAGCCTGCCGGCGTACCACAGTACAAGTGCGACAAGTGCGGCTGGGAGCCGGACGACCCCGCCCATCCGCCCAAGTTCTGCCCGGAGTGCGGAGATCCCTTTGATGACGGAGACATCCAGGGATGAAACGAGGCCGAAAAGCCATAGTCTGACCCTACGATTGCTGGACGAACAGACATAACACCTAAAACGATTAACAAAACATAAAACAGGAGGATTATACACTTGAAAGGTCAAAAATTTTTGAAGGTCACTTCCATTCTCATGATTATCGGCGGCGTCATCGGTGTCATCGCGGGCATCATCGCCATTCTCGGCATCGGCGCCTTGGCGGCGCTCGTGGAGACTGGCGAAGGTACCGGCCTGCTCTATGCCAGTTCCATTATTGTAACGCTGGCATCTGTCATTCAGTTTATCGCGGGCATTAAGGGCATCGGTGCCTGCAATGCGCCGCAGAAAGCGGCAGCCTGCATCAAGTGGGGCATCATCATTGCCGTTTTGAGCATCATCTCTATGATCATCGGCCTTGTCGCAGGGGGAGAGTTCAGCTTTACCAGCCTGATCCTGAATTTGCTTGTGCCCGGTCTGTATATCTATGGCGCTATTCAGATGAAGAATGGTTCCCAGGAATGATCGCCACAAAGGCAAGGCAAAGGAGGTAGATTATTATGGCACTGTTCGGAAAATTGTTTGAGAAAAAGGAATGTGCCATCTGCGGCGGCGAGATCGGGCTGTTGGGCAACCGGAAGCTGGAGGATGGGAACTGCTGTAAGAACTGCGCGGCAAAGCTCTCCCCCTGGTTCAGTGACCGGAGGCAGAGCACCGTAGAGGAGATCAAAGAGCAGCTGGCTTACCGGGAAGCCAACCAGGAGAAAGTGGCGGCGTTCCGGGTGACCCGCACATTGGGAGAGGGCATGAAAGTCCTGCTGGACGAGGATGACGGGAGATTCATGGTCACATCCGCCCGGAACTGGCAGGAGGCCAACCCGGATGTACTGTCCTTCTCCGATGTGACTGGCTGCAAGCTGGACATTGACGAGAGCAAGACAGAGATCCAGTATAAGGATGCGGAGGGGAAACGGCAGAGCTTTTCCCCCAGACGCTACGCCTTTTCTTATGATTTCTACATTGTAATTAATGTCAACAACCCATATTTTAATGAAATCCGCTTCAAGCTGAACGGTTCTTCTGTTGACAATGATGAGGAAACCCTTTTGGACGGGCCGGATGCACAGCCCTGTGTCAAGGGCAGCGGTCTCCGCACCGGAGGTGCGGGGCCAATCCGCCCCGGTATTCCTGGAGGCTCCCGCCCTGGCGCACGGCCCTTCATGGGCGGTTCCCGGACATCCAATGCGGATGAGGTCCGTTCCAGTATGGAGTACCGGCAGTATGAGGAAATGGGACGCGAGATCCGGGATGCATTGCTCCAGGTTCGGGAGCAGGTAAGGAATGAAGCGGTCGTAGCCGCAGCTCCTAAGACGGCGCTGACCTGTCCGTTCTGTGGAGCCACCACCACACCAGATGCCAGCGGCTGCTGTGAATTTTGCGGCGGCGCTGTCAATGGATAGAACAAATACACAACACAAAGGAGCATGATGATGAAAAAATTAAGCAAGACTTTGGCGCTTCTTTTGGCGCTCACGATGGTTCTGTGTTTGGCCGCCTGTGGAGGCAGCAAGGACGCCCTCTCCGGCACATGGTCGGCCGACCTGGGTGATGACGGCGTTATCACATGGACGTTCGATGGGAAAGGCAAATGCACCATGGAGAATTCCTACATGAAACAAAAGGGCACCTATACCATTGACGGCGACCAGCTTACGGTAACGCTGGAGAGCTGGAGCGATCCGTCTACCTACACGTTCTCTGTGGATAGCAGCAGCCTCACCATGAACGAAAATTCCGGCTACGGTATCAGCGGAACCTTCGCAAAAAAATAGCTGCTTTGTGTTCCGTAAATTTTGGAGGGAAATATGAAACGAACAAAGACCAAACTTTTGTGCCTGCTTCTTGCGGCGCTGATGCTGCTCGGTCTCACCGCCTGTGGTAAAGATAAGGAATCGACAGATAAGGAGTTGGCAGACTCCAATTTGCTCAAGCTCGGCGATTATGAGCTGCTCTATAAGGGCGCGTGCATCATGGAGGATTCGGATGGAAACGACGCGGTCGTTCTGACGCTGGATTTTACGAACAACGGCGAGGACAGTCATTCTTATCTCTGGTCGATCTCCGAAACAGCCATGCAGAACGGTGTGGAGCTGGCGGTTGCCATCGTCTATTCCAATCCGGACTCCTATGATGCTACGGTGATCGAAGATCAATTTATGGATGTCGCGCCGGGTGCGACCATTGAGATCCGCACAGCCTTTGTGCTGGCGGATACGACCAGCAAGGTCGAAGTGACATTTGAGGAGGCGTTCGGCGACAAAAACGGTAAAATCACCGTCGATCCGTCCACACTCAGCCGGGAATCAGCTGGGAGCGGTACGGCACAGTCTGCCGGGACCGGAGACGCGCTGCTCGACTGGTGGAATGGCGACTGGTACGGCTGGTGGATTATGACGGGCTGTTCGGGCTACTACGAGGATAAGGGTATGGAGGGCGCTTGGTGGGATATCTGTGGCGCCGTTGACATCGGTGCAGACGGCATGGGCACCGTCATCCTCTGGGATGGGGACTACACAAAATCGGAGCCTATGGTTTCCGCATCGGTCAGCCTCAGTGGCAATGGGACCAGTATATATGGCACTATGATGTCCGAGGGCGGCTCCTTCACGGATATTGCGCTTAAGCACGCGGACTGGATTGTTGATCCGGGGCTGGCGGACTACGGAGACATGATCCACATTGACGGTGATTATGAAAACAGCGGGGATGAATTCCACTATGATATCTATCTGCGCCCATGGGGAACCTATTGGGTCGATGTGGACGAGGAGGATTTGCCTGATCTTTATGATACCTGGTATCTGCCGCTGATTGACGCAGGCAAGTCCATGCCGGATGCCATCGGAGAAGATGCGCCGGAGGAAGTTGTTCCGACGGAAGGCGCTCCGCTCACTCCGACGGATGCGATGGCCTCCGGAGGAGACGGCATCGTGACCGAGGAGCAGGTTCAGAAGGGCTACGTCTGGATGAACGAGGTCAACAATAATATTTTTGACGCAACCTATGAGGATATCGTTGCCTACTTCGGCGTGGAAGGTCAGTTCGTCAAGGAAGAGTACAGCGACCACATGAAGGCAAACTACCGCTACTACAAATGGATCTCTGAGGACGACGACTCCCATTTCATCTACGTCAATTTTAAGGAAAACGAGTCGGGCGTTTATACGGTGAGTGCGTACAACACCAGCGGCTTCTCCGGCACAGAAGCCATAGAAAAGTATCTGGACATCGTGAAGGCCGAGGCCGCCGAGGCGAACAAGGCAGCGTCTGCAAACGCCGAGATGAAGGACTTCTCCGTGGAAATCGCCCAGTTTGCAAAAGACGATGTGAAGGTCAAGATCATGACGAAGATCCCGGTATCCGGCTGGTCGTACGATGAAGGACCGCGCTGCCTGGTGGAAAACGACGATCCCACAGCGTTTGGTGCGGGCGCCATCAGATTCGAGGTAAGAACCAATGTGGAGGACTTCGACTACTACAAGGACAAATTCGAAAACTATCAGGATATCGAAGACCGCGTGATCGGCGGCATCACCTTCCACGGCCGCACCTATAAGTACATCGGCTACGAATGGATTGAGTATATCGCGCAGATTGACGACACCCGCGCCCTTTCCATCGGCCTGCGGAATATGGACTGCGTCCAGGGAACGATGCCCGACATCATTCTCACCAACATGAAGTTCCAGTAGCGCGGGTCTTCGGCGGACGGCGGTATGTGTCCTGCGTCACTCCAAAAAGCGGCGGGAAAAAGCGGGTAACAATCGTATGGGATCGGCTCCCGTCCCAATTGGGGCGGGAGCCGTATGGCTATTTTAGATGAGGAGGTACTACCGTGAAATTAACCCCGGGTTTTGCCGCGATAAGTATTCTGATGGGTATGCTGGGGCTTGCTGCCTGCGGACAGAACAGCAATCAGGTCGTGTATCAATATCCGGAAACCGCAGTCCTGTTTGATAATTTTCATATCCTGAAAACCGTATACACCTCGGGCGAAATGAAACTCTTGCGGGAAAAAACTGTACGGAGTGCGGGATCTCCAAACCACCGGACAACTTTAGCTGGACCTGCTCCTGCGGAGCGGAGAACAAGGGAAAGTTCTGCACCAAGTGCGGCAGACCGTTTTAATCTCTTTGGGGTTAATGAACTATGAAAAAGAAAAATGTGTGTAAAGTGATGATTATCGTGTCAGCCCTCTCGATGTTTTCCGGACTTTTCGGATGCAGCGGAAGCAAAAACTATACTGCCGATGAGGTTGTTTCGTTCTATACCTCTTATTCTGGCATGGAAAGATACCCCGTGTATTCTTTTGCACTGCGAAAGGAAGACGAGAACTGGCTCTTTTCTGCAAGCTGCTATGTGGGAAGCCGGAAGGAGCATTACACATCGTTCAGTTCCGTCCAGATCCCGCCTGAAGATGCAGAAGGATTCCTTGAGATCATTCGTGAGGAAGGCGAGATAAAACGGCTCAGAAAATACCGTGAGCCGATACGCTTTTTTCACATATCCGATGCGCCGACGCGCATCTCTGGAATGACATTCACTGATGGAAGCAGTATAGACAAAGAAACCGCGTTCGGTGATAAGACGCTCGATTATCTCTATGCGCTTGCCGACAGGCACTATGAGGCAGCTGAGAAAATTGAGATCAGGGCTGTTTCCGTCCACAGCAGCTGTATGGATCATTCCTCTTCCTATTCGTTTACCATCGAAAAAGAAGGAGATGATTGGTTCTTTTCATTCGATGCTGCGCTCAACCTCGATGGCGCTCACATGGAAGTGGAAAACCAGCGGATCGGAGAGAGCGATGCGGAGGAGATACTCCGCATCATAAAGGAGAAGCAGCTCGTTACAAGAGTGAAAGAGTATGAAGAGCCGCCGGACAACGACATATTCGCCCTTGACGAAACCACATACCGGACGTCATTTGAGTTCACAGACGGCAGCTCCATATATGCCCCGATCGATGCTGATAATGAACTGATTGATGCGTTCTATCGTCTTGCGGGAGTGGGAATCTATCAAAGATAAGCTGACACTGCCGCACGAAAGGAAAAACGGTCAGGGCTGACAGGCCGGCGGCAACCGTTGAATAGATAGGAGTGAATACGAAAATGAACGACTTTAACCAGCTTGCGGCGTTATGCCACGGCAAGCATATCTACATACAGACCCATAATTTCCCAGACCCGGATGCCATTGCCTCCGCCTTCGGCTTACAGCGCCTTCTGGCCCAGCATGAAATCCCCTCTACCCTCTGCTACGATGGAAGGATCGACAAGTTGAGCGCGTCCAAGATGCTGGAGGCGTTCCAGATCCAGATGTTCCCCTATGAGCAGCTGCGTCCGGACATGGCCGAGGAAGACTATGTGATCTGTGTGGACGCGCAGAAGCACAGTGGGAATATCACGGATTTTGTTGGGGATGAGGTGGCCTGCATCGACCACCACCCCATTTTTGTGCCAATTGAATACCGCTACCAGGACATCCGCCCCACTGGGGCCTGCGCCACGATCATCGCCCAGTATTATAAACAGCTTCCGTGCCTGCCGGACAGGCACACGGCGACTGCCCTGCTCTATGGCCTGAAAATGGACACGCTGCAGTTTACGCGGGGCGTGACGGAACTGGATATTGAAATGTTCGCATTCCTGTTCCCTCTGTGTGACCAGGAAATGCTGGCGCGGCTGGAGCGCAACAATATGGAGTTCAACGATCTGAAAGCATATGGCGCGGCCATCGAGAGCATTGAGGTCTACGACAAGGTAGGCATATCCAATGTCCCCTTTCCCTGCCCGGACGCTTTGATTGCGATCCTCTCCGATTTCATCCTGGCGCTGCAGGAGGTGGAGGTCGCCGTGGTATTCTCCAAACGGGAGGATGGGATCAAGTTTTCTGTCCGCTCGGAGGATCCGGCTGTCCATGCGGGGCATTTAGTCCGTGATGCGCTCCACGGTTATGGAGATGGCGGCGGCCATGCGGAGATGGCTGGCGGGATGATCCGGAAAGAAAAGGAGTGTCTGCTGGGGCGGTATCCAAAAGACACCATCCGGGACTCGTTTTTACGGGTCCTGTCGTGAACAGTTTGATTGAGGAGGTTTGATATGGAGCTTTACCTGACTGAAAAAGTTCGGCTGGGCTACAGGACGGGGGAACTTATCCGTATGGCGGCATTCGCACTTTTGGGCGTGATTATTGCGGCATCGGTTTTCGAGGTGGATCTGGAGTTTGACCTGGGCAGTGTGCTTGCGGAGCTGTTCATGCTTTCAATGGGTGTCCTATGTATCTGGAAGGGTACGCTTGGCCCGGTCCGCCGCCAGAGCGCCAGCCGGCTTGCCCATCGGCTTGCGGAATGCTTCTTCGCCAGCCCTGAGCCAGAGATTTCCTTTGACCAGCTTTCCAGAGCCATTGGCGGAAAGAACGTGGAACGTAAGGTACGCCATATGATCCAAAAAGGATACTTAGAAAACATCAGTCTTGATACGCCTAACAAGCGTATCATGCTGACAGCCTTTAACAAAGTTGCCCAGAAAGAGCAGTACGAAACGGTTACCTGCCCCCATTGCGGCGGAGAGAACGTCATACGGCCCGGATGGGCTTCGTCCTGCCAATACTGCGGATCCAAGCTGATCTGAAGAAGATAAACCAGTAGGAGGAGAGATAAAAGATGCCTTCACAAGTAACAAATTACCAGTGTCCGGCCTGCACAGGCCCGCTGCACTTTGCCGGGGACTCCGGGAAACTGGAGTGCGATTACTGCGGGAGCGCCTACGAGGTCTCCGAGATAGAGGCGCTGTACCAGCAGAAAGAAGAACAGGCCGTGAAAGCCCACGGGGACGCTCAGACCAAAGGCGCGGAAGATGACGGCTGGGACACCTCCGGCCTGAGCGGTGACTGGGGCGCGGATGCCGCAGAGATGAAAGCCTATAACTGCCCTTCCTGCGGAGCGGAGCTGATCTGTGATGAAAGTACCGCCGCCACATCCTGTCCTTATTGCGGGAACCCCACCGTAGTGCCAGGGCAGTTCGGCGGTACACTGCGGCCCGATTTTGTGCTTCCATTCAAGCTGAGCAAGGAGGATGCGGTCGCGGCCCTTAAAAAGCACTATAAGGGCAAGGTTTTTCTGCCAAAATCCTTTACCGCCGGGAACCACATCCAGGAGATCAAGGGGGTTTACGTCCCTTTCTGGATGTTTGACGGCGAGGCGGAGGGTGATGCCCGGTATGCAGCCACACGTTCCCGTACCTACCGCTCCGGCGATTATGAGGTCACCGAGACAGAACATTATGACGTTTTCCGTTCCGGTTCCGTCGCGTTTGAAAAGGTCCCGGTGGATGCGTCCAGCAAGATGCCGGACGACTACATGGATTCCATTGAACCCTATGACTATACAGAACTGAAACCCTTTTCCACGGCATATCTGCCCGGTTTTCTCGCTGACAAGTTTGATGTGACGGTAGAACAGAGCCGGGAGCGGGCTGACAAACGCTGCGAGAACACGCTGGCCGCCGCACTGCGGGATACCGTGAAGGGCTACAATACCTGCACGTCCAAGGGAGGCAGTACTTCCCTCAAGCGCGGCAAAGTCCACTATGCGCTCATGCCGGTCTGGATGCTTAATACCAAGTGGAACGGAAAAGATTTTCTGTTTGCCATGAACGGCCAGACTGGCAGGCTGGTGGGTGAGCTGCCCGTGAGCCGCGGCAGATTCTGGGCGCTGTTCGCCGCCATCGCTGTGCCGCTGTCGGTGCTGAGCTCAGTCTTGTTCACGCTTTTGTAGATAAGGGGGATCGGATATGAAGAAATTTGCGAGTTTTGTGCTGTCGGTGCTACTGGCGCTGACCCTCTGTATCCCGGCTGCGGCAGCGGAAGATTACGGCGTGATCTACGATGAGACAGGGCAGTTAGGGTCGGAACCGCTGCGGTATGCAGGAGAGGTCACGCTTCCCGCGCTCACAGAGCGGTATGGTGTTGACCTGCGGGTAGATATTCTGACGGAAAGTGATTATGATACCGTGCTTGACGCAGCGGAAGGTATTTACGAAGAGTATGAATATGGCTATGGAAAATACCACTCCGGTATTACGCTGACCCTGCTGCTTACGCCCTGCGGAGACACCTATACAATGGCCGCAGATAACTGGTGTGTCTATCTGGGCGGTACGGATGAAAATCTGCTTTATGGGGATTGGCTTTACGATCTTACCAAAGCAGTGGAGCCTTATTTGTCAGTGGAATCCGGCATGGAGCCTGGGGCATGGTCTGGCGATATGGATATGAGCGCCGTGGCGCTTTCCCAGGCAGTGGACGCTATGGAAGAATTCGTGGCGGACTTTTTCGCACCGGGAGACAGCGGCTATGAAATGACTGGAGGGCCGTCCGGTCAGGAGGCGGAGGAACCGGACAGCACCTCGATGTACTATATCTTTGACATCAGCGACCTGCTCCCCTTTGACCAGTGGGAGGAACTGGAGCAGCGGGCCGGGGACATTTCCCGGCGGCACGGCTGCGGCGTCTATGTGGTTCTTGTGGACGACTATGAGGATTTTGGCTCCGGGGATGTCTATGATGTGACCACACAGATCTATCACTCCGAACAAAACAGCTTCGGAATGGGCGATGGGCGGGATGGCATCATGATCCTTCTGAGCATGGCGGAACGTGATTACGCCATGTTTGTCTACGGTAAAAGTGCCGGATACGCCTTTAACGAATACGGACAGGAACAGCTGGAAGAGAGCTTTTTAGGCGACTTTGGCAATGATGACTGGTATGGCGGCATTTCCCATTACCTGGACTCCTGCGATGAGTATCTTGCCAAAGCGGATGCCGGGCATCCGGTGCGGGCCAACCCCTTGTGGGGAATTGGATTGATGACGTTTTTGTCCTGTCTGGCGGCGCTGGCGGTCTGCATGGTGCTGAAACGGAAGATGAACAATGTCCGGCAGAACGCGCAGGCCAACGAATACATTGTTCCTGGCGGGCTGCGCCTGGCAGACAGTTATGACCGCTACACGCACACCACCCAAACCCGTACCAAGATCGAACAGAAGAGTTCGAGCAGCAGTAGCAGCAGTAGTAGCTGCAGCGGTGGCGGCGGTTCGGGCCGTAGCGGGAAATTCTAAGGAGGAACAAATTCATGAGGAGAATGATAACGCAGACCGCGTCCGCCCTTCTGGCGCTTCTGCTCCTGTTTGGCCTCGCCGCCTGCGGCAGTAAGCCGCAGGACTACACCAGCAGCGGCGATGCAGCGTCCATGCCAGCCGATGGAAGTACCGGCAAACGAGTGCTGGCCGACGGCAGACAGCCGGATAAGGATATGTCTGCCGCACCAGACGAGGGAACGGAGCAAGAGGCACTGGCCTGGCTGCGGGAATTTATGGCGGAATACGCACCGCAGGCAGCAATAGCCGCAGCATACCTTGGCTGTAGGGGGGCGGATGACACCACTTCCCTGACAGAATGGCTGTGGGACAACTCGCCCGGATTGATGGAGGAGATGCCTTTTATCCGGACAATCCCGCCCGTGCGTATTCTGGGTCCCGGCTATGGGGACCTTTACTGCATCGTGCCGAGGGACGACAGGACCACCCTGTCAGTGAATCATGTCACATGGAAATCCACGGGCAACGGAGTCTGGCCCGAATCGGATGAAGTCCTCTACCGGGAAGAGTATGCCCAGCCGGTGCTGGTATTTGTAGGTTATGAGGAATTTCGGGATGAGCCGGATATAGAGATCATTGCCAGCGACAGCGGTGGCGCAGGAGGTCTGGTGACATGGTATCCGGTATGGGACGTGGAGGTTGGAGGTGATATGATCGTTCCCACAGGCGAGGACTATGCCCCCCTGGTCATGGACTTCACCCTCTTTGGCGATGTCACGGGTCTGGATTATTGGGGCGATCCGGACGGCTGGGAACCGACAGGGGATGACTGGTGGGTGCCGCCCACGGAGGAAGGACTGGCAGATACCTGCTGGGTGTGCGATGGATGGTCTCTGAACCTGCTTGGCGGAGACGGTGATCTGGACTATGCGGGCATTGCCGAACTGTATTGCCAGTCCGAGGATGGGCAGGAATATCAACTGCTCTATTCCGGCGTCTGGCGGATGGTGGATGACTGTCTACAGCTAATTGTCTCCACGGGAGCAGGAAATCTTCCCAGCGATGCCAGCGGCGTCTTTCCTGTCCTGATTGACCCGTCCGGGGACTACCTGCATATCCAGCAGGACAGGGACAACGGAATGCGTCCGCCTTTCTTTGATAATGACATGAGTTCCATGGAGCTGATACGCTCCTATGGATAAATAAACCGGAAAGGAACAATGGCATGAAATATAGACGCATATTTGCACTTTTATTCGTTTTGATTCTGTCCCTTACCGCCTGCGGCAGGGAGCAGGTTCCGTCAGGGAACGGCCCCTTGGATCAGGACAAGAAAATACCCGGTAAAGGAGCTATCAATACCCCCACAGAGGATGGCGGAGCATCCGGTTCCGCCGCCAGTGAAGGGGCAGCCGCCTGGCTTTCTGTCGAAGGAGGGAAAGTATTGGATGACCTGCGTGAAGGGGCGCAGGCGGACGGCTGTATCTGTTCCGTAGCTTTTTTGGGCGCCGCCCTGGAGCCTGGGGAAGATATTGCGGCCTTTCTGGCATCAGAGGAGGCGGAGCAATATCTGGATGCGTATCCATTCATTAAGGAGATACCGCCTGAACGGTGGATTGCCCACCCGGAGGGTGGATATGAGGTCTACTGTATCGTTCCTACAGACCCAAAAGCTTCCACAGCGGTCAATACATGGGACATCAACGAGGACAACGATTTTCTTGGCGAAAGCGACCAGGTACTCTACCGCAGCGACTGCGGGGATCCTATCCTCCTTTTGGGCAACCTCAGCGATATTATGCCCAGCCTGGATGTGGAGATTGTGGACAGTACAGGGAGAAGCCTGAGTTACCAGCCCTCTCTGTGGCTCTACGATGGTTCGCTGTCAGGCCCGTCTGAAATTTTTGATTTTACCATGTATCATAATCCTGACCTTATTGGTATATGGTCCGCCGTGATTCCGGCGGAATTAGGAGGCGGTATCTCCCTGAACCTGAATATCGGGCGCGGGGGAAATCTTACCTACAGCTATGGCCGCGGTAACAGCGAACCGATTGCTCTGTACGAAGGCACCTGGAGCAGGCCGGATGAGGCGATGGTCCAGTTCGGGCCGGAGTGCGTGGTTTTCGAGCTGTGCCTTGTAGAGGGCATTGAGGATAACGATCTGTGGGGACAATATGGTCCGGGAGAACTCCATGATGAGATATGCGGCGTTTGGATCTGTGAGCGGGGGGACGGGCCAGGCACATCCTCACTCAGATTGACCCATGTTCAAGGGGATCCTTTTATTGATGGATGTGGAGGATGGGCCATTGTATTTGAGGGCGAAGACCAGGGCGGAGACAATGGAGGTATGGAACAGGGAGCAAACGTCAACCCTCATGTGCTTACCACAGGAGGACCCGCATTTACCCACATGACTGTCCTTCAAACGGAAAACTATCCTGATGGGGGCTATTACTATGAGGATATGACACAGGACGGTTCCATATTGATCATAAACTGCGCTTATCCAGGCGGCCGCAGGAATGGAGTGTCCATGGAAGAATACGCAGTAAAAAGTATCGAGCATCTGACGATGTATGAGGCAGAAGATCTCTCTGTCGAAAAGAACAGCGGCTACAGTGAGGCATTGGGACACCCCGTCTATATTTTGACGTATACGACAAGTGAAAATGATCACACATTTCACTGGAAAATCTTTATGACGGAGGCGGATGGCTATACCTATCTCTATGCCTTTGACGTGTGGCACGAGGTCTACGCAGATATGGAGGATGTCATAGATGATGTTTTCGGACGGCTGTTCTTCCTTGAGATGTAACCGTCCGATGTTATACGCACGAACGAAAACATTTGCAACTTAAATGTATAACGAGTGGATGAAAAGACGTGGAGGATAGATATGAGAAGCAGTAGATTTGCGGCAGCGTTGCTTTGTCTGCTGTTGCCGCTGGTACTGGCATCGTGTGGGAGAAACGGGAGAAAAATGGGTGAGAACGGCCCATCCAGTGCGCTGCCGCCTATCAATAAAGAGAGCAGCACATATTCGGATGCCTTGCCCGAAAACACTTCGGAACCGGAAGATACTGAAGATCCGTGGACGAATACCTGCTGGCAGGCTGTACGGTACATAATGGCAAAGGAAGGCCAGACGATGGAAGGGACTTTGCCGGAGGATGATTGGGTTATAGAACTGTACCTGTTGGAGGGCGGCGGTGCCCGGTATCGGGAATGGAAGCCCCGGAGCTTTGACTATATCGGTGTGTACCACCTTCTGCTCGGAATCGGCCCGGACTGCTTCTGGTATTCGGATGGCAGCGGTGGCTTTTTTCTGAGTACGGAAGCTGACGGGACAAACGAAGACACGGTTTTTGCCCAAGGCCATATGGCGGATGGCCAGTTGATGCTGGATTTCTTGGGCGACCAGTTCTGGATGGAGCGGCAGCCCATGCCGGCCAAGGGCGGGGAATACTGCATGGCGGACCTGTTCGGCCAATGGCGCATGGTTTCCGGCGAGACTGTCACAGAAGGGGATCCGGAGGTCTGGAATTTCACGGCCAGCGAAATGGAGATTGACCGCAGATTGACTTTTCACAGTTCTTGGGACGAGACTGAGCCGGACGGTGTGGACTATTATGACGAGTGGCATCCCGGTTATCTCAGGGAGGCACAGGCCATGGCGGTGGAATACCAGGAGACCCCAATTTATGAGGGATGCGAGAACGAGGCATGGCGTCTCCAGCTGTTCAGCGTTGAGACGATATACCAGAATTACGCAGAAGAAGAATTTTACGTCACAGTATTGGATGCGGATACCCTGCTGCTTCAAGTGCGTCTCAAAGATACAGACGGAGTCCACACCACCAGTACGCAGATTTTTAGCCGTTTTTTAGGTAATTGCGAAACAAAAAAATGAAAATAACGAGAGTTATCCACAATTAGAGG
>ERZ791881.599-NODE-599-length-31314-cov-6.712691_pt1 | contig 31314 bp, 32 predicted proteins | sample MGYA00510161_ERZ791881 | MGnify/ENA primary metagenome ERZ791881 (study PRJEB30046, sample SAMN00792073) | human gut metagenome | study: EMG produced TPA metagenomics assembly of the A metagenome-wide association study of gut microbiota in type 2...
GAAAAACTTCAAAAAAAGTTATAAATTTTTTTGTCGTGGGCTTGACATACGGGTGGCGCAGGTCGTGGAAGCGGATGCTGGGCAGCCCCGCCCGCCGGAGCAGCGTCTTCATGTGGAGGTAGGCCGAGCCGGGGTTGACAGGATCCTCCGGCTTCACTGGGTCGGGGAATATCCATTGACTGATGGTATCCGCCTTGCGCCGCCGCAGGATGTCCGCCACCGTCTTCGGCAGGATGATGGTACGCATTCCCTTTCCCGTTTTGGTCTCACCGACGGTGTACTCACCCTTCCTCTGGCTGTGGAGGGTGCGGCACACCTTCAGCGTGCCGCCCTTCTCGTCGAAGTCGCTCCATTGCAGTCCGCAGATCTCGCCGCGGCGCAGGCCGGTCATCAGCTCCGTCTGAAAGAAGTCCCGCCACACCTCGTCCCGCTCCACCACCGCGAGAAAGGCGTCCAGCTCCTCGCCGGTCAGAATGCGCTTGGGCTTGTAGTTGGGTTTGGGCGCCGTTGTACCTTCGGTGGGATTTCTGGGAATGACATGGGCCTGCACCGCGTCTTTCAGCGCGGCGTGGAGGGTGGTATGGATATGGCGAACCATGGAGTCCGAGAGCTGATGATCCATCTCGGGATGCTCGCGGATGCGCCCCTCCGTTTTCAGGCGGCGGTACATTCGCTGGATGTCCTGCCGGGAGATAAGGGAGATTTGTTTATCGCCCAACTGTGGTTTGATGTAGTATTCGATATAGCAGCGATAGCTTTTGAGCGTACCGGGCCGCACCGTGCCCGCCTTGTACTCCGCGAGCCAGCGGTCCAGCCACTGGCCCAGCGTCATGCGGCTGTCCTCGGTCAGCTCCACATCACGGTAGCACTCGATGTTCTGGTGGAGCTTGTCCAGCAACGCCTTTTGCGTCTTGGCGTAGACATGGCGGAACAGCGGCTCTCCGTTTTCCTTGTGGCCGATGACGATGCGGCCCTCCCAGCGTCCGTCCTCCCGCTTGCGCACCATGCCGTCGCCGGCCGGTCTTCGTTTTGCCATGTATTTCACTTCCTTTGACTGAGATTTCTTTTTGCAACACAAACAACTACCACACTTTTGCGGAAATAGCTATTGCTTTTCTCAATTCTTTTTCTGCGTTTTGAAGTGCAAATTAGGTGTAAATTGGATCAAAATCGGGGCATGGGGCCGGTAGAGCGTCGGCGGAAACCCTTGAAAACACTGAGGAAACTGGAACTCGGAGCGTTTCACAGGGTACAAACTCCCGAAAGGAGCGTTCCTCTGTCCCCGGTCACAAACCCTTGAAAATGCCCGCACTGCGGGCATTTGTGGGACGGACCGGGGCGTTTACGACCCCGGTCCTTTCTCCTGCTTTTCTTTCGTCGGCGGCAAATCGGTCCGACTTTCGGTCATCCCGCCCGGTCAAGCATCCACGGCGCATCACCCCCTTCCGGGCAGAACACACTGCGGTAGGTACTGATGTCCGGCACCATGCCGCGCTCCAGCATGATCTCACTTTGCAGCAAGCGCACGCACAGCTCCGCATAGACACTTCGCATCCCGTCCCGGCACCGACGGGCAACGGTCTTTTGCTCATCGGTCAGATCACCGTAGTGTTCATCGCAGAGAAACAGGCGAAGCTCCTCTGCGTCGATGGGGTCGGCATGATCCTTGTTCCACACCCACCGAATGTAGCGCACCGTGTCGTGCGTGCGCCGGATGACCATCATCGGGTCATGGTCTACGATAAAGCTTGCGATCTGCTGCATCATGCTCTTTCCTCCTTCTTGTTCTGCTGATTCAACTCGGCCAGCCGTTTCTCTGCCTTTGCCCGCTCCATGTCACGCTCCGCCTGTAGGAATTGCCGCTGATAATTCAGTTCCAACGCTTCCTGAATGGGACGGATGGTGTAGATGAGACTGCCGTTGCGCATGCGGCCATCCTTCGTTGTGACGGTGCTGGGCTCGGTGCGGATGAGCCCCTTCTCCTCCAGACCGGCCACATATTTCCGCACGGTGTTTTCGCTCAACCGCACCGCCCGACCGATGGTGCGGTAGCTTGGGTGGCACTGGTAGGTCCTGCGATCCTCGCAGCGCAGAAGGTAATTGTAGACGGCGATCTCATGAGAGCTGAGTCCGAGATTGAAGACTTCGTTTGGGACAAGGTAGTAGTGCTTGTTCGGATCCCGCTTGGGCCAGCGCTGGAACATCAGGCATCACCTCCTGTCTGCGCGTCTACCCACCGGCGGAACTTTTCTTTGGGCACCACGATGCGGTTGCCGATCCGCAGTGCAGGGAAGCCATCTTCGTGCATGAGCTCATAGGCGCTGGAGATGGACACTCCCAGCACCTTCGCTACCGTGTTCGCGTTGAGGAACAGCGGCAGCTGGTCATAGTTGGTGAATGTGGATTCTTGCATTGGATTCCTCCTTTGTAATTTTTGATGTTTGTTGACGGAAGCTGCAACGCAGCCTATAGGCATCACTCCTTTCAGTTCGATTTGAATACAGAGAATTGCTCCCTGCTAAATGCCTTAAAAAAATCCCTCCACTTATCGCGGAGGAAAACATGTTTTGCACACCCTGTTTTAGAAAATTTTTTCTTTGTCTATCGCGGCGTATCTTTTGAGACAGCAAATAGAAGTTCCATACCATCCAACAGCTTCATGAGGGACAATTCTAACATTCCTCTACCTATTGCCGTTCTTCAGCAATTTTTGGGCCTTTTTTCTATGCGATCCACACGCTTAAAAATCGTTTTCATGTTCATGCCGGATATCCTAAAATATACGCCATTCCGTTTCTTTGAATCCCATACATACCATGGACGCAAAAAGGGAGCCGCGCCAATTGGCGCGGCTCCCTGAGTTGAGTGTTCGGTTTTACATTCCCAGCGTCGGTGAGGTGTGCTGCTCCTGCTCCATCAGAAGTTCCAAGCTGTAATCCAAAATTTTCTCCTTGCGCTCGGTCAGCATGGTCAGGTAGAATTCACGCTGGATCGGCAGCAGTTCAGGGACACCTTCGAGAAAGTTATGGATCGCGTCGAGGTCGATTCTTGAACAGACACGCTTGAGCGCCTCATTGCAACCAGGATTCTTCAGTGAGGAGATGTAATCAAAATAAGATATCTTTTTCCCGCCTTCTTCGATAGAGGAAGTTGGGAAGGTATAGATGCGTTGGTCAATTTCCGCTTCGTCTTGCAGCACGTTTTTCATCCGTTCCAAATCAAGCTGCGGGTATAGGCAGGAACCGCAATCATAGACCGGCGCCAGCTCTGCCTGCTGCTTTTCCTCATCCACCAGGAATCCCCAGTTGCCGTTGTGCCGGTCGAAGTTTCCGAGGAACGCATCCGCAATAAACATATCCCAGAAAAATTGCCACAGCTCATCGGAGGGATAAATACTCTGCTCCTCGATGGCCTCCAGAATGGAGGACAGTTCTTTTCCATAACCGTTCTGCTCACTGTCGATGCAGGTGTTTTTCAGATGGGCAAACTCGATGAGCCGTTTTCCGCCCTCTGTAAAATCCCGACAGGCAACTACCAGCTTTGTTTTGCCGCGGCTGTCCGTATAGTTTCCGAGGAGAGTTTCCTGTGTCCGAAATCCCAACATTTCAAAAATATGACAGGCGACATATTCGCTGATACAGCCGTTGCTGTAGCTCATATCCCGATTCCTGCTGGGCTTTGGCGGGAACTTGAGCATATAACTGTGTCCTTGATAGGTGATATTGATTTTATTACCATTGGCTCCGCCATAGGCGCGGAAGCGGTTGACTGGGCAGTTGGTAAAATCAATCACAGGTTCTCACCCCCTCATAAATATTTTGCACGAAGATAGTCTGCCTGCTCCTGCGTGATGGCATTGCTCCATTGATTGGAATTGATCGCGCTATATAATTCTCCCCACAGGCAGTCCATATAAGACACTTTGTCTTTTTCGCCCTGAATGTACTCACGGAGCGCTTTATCCAAACTGGCGGGCAGATTCTTTTCCAGATAGGTTTGGTCAGTCGGCTTGCCGCCATGCATTTGTGGTTTCTCCACGGTCAGCGTAATGAGCTGCTCCATCGGGATATCCAGTGTGGAGGACAGCTTCATGAGTGTACCGGCACTGCATCGGGAGAGCGTTGTCTTGCCGGAGCAGATGTCCGCCAGGGTTGCCCAAGGCACACCGCTTTTCTTGGAGAGCTGGTAGCGGGAGAGATTCTTTTCCCGCAGTATCTGTTGGATCGTCATATACATCACCGCTCTTATTATATCGGTGCGCCGATAATCAGTCAAGAAAAAACATCTCACTCCCCCTGACCAACCTGTTTGTTTGCATTTGCCCTCCCCAAAACTGTTGACTATTACGATACAGACAGCGGGGCAAGCCTCTACGGGCCTGTCCCGCTGTTTTTCTGTCTGGATTTTGAAAGTATTTTCCGCATATTTCACCTCATGATTCCAATTTTGTTGCCGTTTTCGTAAATATCCGTACCATCTTCACAGCGGTTGGGCCCCTCGTACTCCACCCAGCCGAAACCCGCCACATAGACTTTCTCACCGGGCTACAGTTCTTTAGGCGGTTGGGATGGAGTTGGCTCTGGTGCGGAATTTTTAGTGGGTGACTGCTCTGCGGAAGGCTGGAGTTCAGAATCTGCGGGCATTTCAATAGACTCTGTCTCTGGTTCAGGACGTTCCTCTTGGGATGCTTCTTGCTGCGGAACCGCCCCTTTTTCCTCCTCTGCCAGTGCTGCGGGTTCCTCAATTTCTCCAACGGTCGCTTCCTTGGCGCTCACAGTGGTTTCTGCGGCTGGGACGGGTGTTTCCTTGACCGCGTTGCCATGTGGCCACACAGCGGCGCACAGGGCGACACATGCGGCAATCATTGTCACTATGATGAGTTTCTTCATTTCTCTTCCTCCTTAGATGTGAAACGAGCCCTCAACTCCATTGCCGTTCGGCAGGAGACTGAGCGCTCGTTTTCGTAATAGTTCAATTCCATAGAGAGTTTCCACGCCAGTTCAAATCCGGCGATAAAGCTGTCGATGGAGCTGTCCTCCGCAATACGGTCTTTTGCGTCGATGATCTGAAGCACCAGCCGACGCTCCGGTTTGCCCAGCACCTCGCTAAGTGCGTGATGGCATTCATCAATTTCCTGCTTCTGCACCGGGAATTCAGGTGGGGTATAAAAGCAGTCATATAGGTCTTTCAGCAGCTTGTATTTCATGCGCTCGCCTCCTTGCAGCACAAACATATACCACAGTTCGACGGAAACAGCTACTGAAACTTTTAAGAAAAATAGCGGCTGGAACATTGCGTTTCAGCCGCTATTGGGGATGTGGGGTACTCGTGGCGCGCTCTCCCGAGTTATCGGTTAAGCACCCCCACAGGCATCTGGGGCCATATCTCCATCAGAATCCACCCACACGCATTTCTGCGATTATTTTAGCGTGTTTTGGAATTGCTGTCAATCGGAGAGGCTGAATGAGCGCACCGTCAGGCGGTGCTTTTTTCATGAGACACTATCCTGTGCCGCATACTCAACTTCTGTTTCCAAGCCGAGTTCAAACTGTGCGAAGCTCATGTTGAACTCGATGTGCAGGCGGTAATCGGAGTACACATCCACTCTCTTGATGATGTATCCTGCGATCATCTTCTTCACATCCATGTCGCTGCCATCGAACATCTCGGACCATTCCATGATGCGGCGGTAATCCGCCTTGATGGCTTCGATGCGCTGATTGCTTTTCTCGACTTCCTCATTGAGTTCCGTCAGTTGGGCATTGGCATCCAGCATCCTGGTGCGGGCATTGTTGACCAGCTCCGACAGGATGTCCATCGGGAATGCGCTCTCGCCCTGCACGGCTTTGATAATCTCCAGCTTCAGGGATTCATATTCCTTGGTAGCCTTGGCGGACTCTGCTTTGGCATCCGCGAGGCGCTTCTTGAGACTGACCATAGCGCTGCGATGGGTACGGGAGATGATCTCGTTCTCCTCTACAGACCGCATCCGGTCGAATACCTGATGAAGGATGTCGGTGACCATCTTGTCCAGAATATGCATGGTATAGCCGGTTTGTCCATCGCAGTTACTGCGCTTGCGGGTCTTGTTGTAGCACACATAGCGGATGCGCTTGCGGCCAACCTTTTCGCCGGCAGCGTTGATTCGAGTCGTCCCATTGGTGGTCAGCGTCAGGCGTCCGCCGCAGTGGCCGCAGAACACATTGCCGGATAGCAGAGATTGCCCTCTGGTGTTGCGGGGCATGGTTCGCAACGCATTGCACTCATTGGCTCGTTCGGCCATGAGCTTTTGCGCCAGCTCGAAGTTCTCCGGCGAGATGATCTGCAGATCAGGGAATGCTTTAGACTGCGTACTGCCGCTCCGAAGCACGCCGGTGTACATGATATTATGCAGAATGTGACCAACGGTAGCTTCGTGCCAGTTCTTTCCGTCACGGGTCTTGATGCCCATCTCAGACAGGAAGTTGGCGATTTTGAATCTGCCGTAGCCGGAGCCAACACACAGGTCGAACATCATACGCACGACCTTTGCCTCATCGGGATTGATCTCCAGCTTGAAAACCTCATGCTTGCGCTTGTTGTATGTGCCGCTGGGTACCAGGTCATAGCCGTAAGGGGCGGAACCACCACGGAAGCGGCCTTCCTGCACCATCTGCCCGAGGGCGGCCTTGGTACGCATGGAGGTTTTCTGACTCTCACCGTCTGCCTGCCAGAAGCGGATGTAGTTGGTGAGGCGGTCAACATGCGTATCAATCCGCTGTTCACCTTCGTTGACGCTCCAAACCTGAATGCCGTGGTTGATGAGCCACTCGACTACGAAAGGCGTTTCTTCAGCTCGTCTGCCAATACGGTCGAACATGAACACCAGCAGGATATCGAATTTGCCCTGTTCAGCATATTCCTTGATGAGCTGGATCTTGTCACGGTTACTGGCGCTGACTTTGAATCCAGACACACCGTTTTCCTGTTCCTCGTACACGATGGTCCAGCCCATCCGCTCTGCAAACTCACGGCAAGCTTTTCTCTGCACGGGGATATCGGCCTGATTCTGGTCATCGTGGTCGACCTGCTTGGTGGTGGAGACGCGGTACAAGCAGCACACTCTGTTCTGGATGCTGAGTACATTTTGATAAGAACAACAAACTCTTTCAGCCATAATGTATCCTTCCTCTCAATGAACGATTTAGAAATGTGAGAGGTTCAGATACACCTTTCCATGTATTCACTTTTCAAAGTACACGGCATTTTGCCACCTTGATTATCTCACATTTCAGGTTGAATAGCTATCAAAACCTTGAAATATAAGCAACAAAGAAACGGCCTCCGATCCGGTAAAATCGCGCTTGGGTAAAAGGTATTTTGCCCAAGCGCCAACTTGCCGAGAATAGGAAACAGGCCGCAGCTTTAAACTGCGGCCTGCTCGTAATGACACAAGATTTTTATTGTTCCTGCTTTAACTGATGGAGTTCTGCACGGGCTTTTTCAAGTTCTTCTTCCAATTCGGCAATGCGCTTCTGATCTCGCCGGAACAGCTCGCGGTTTATTTCATCCGATTTCTGATATATCATGACCATAAGCATCAGCGCCGGACGCACATCCTCGTCAGGAATTTTGACAACAGCCGCACCAACAGCTTCTTGGCCTTGATTCTTTACCAGCTGTACCAAATCATCTCTGGTAACCATTTCGTTTTTCCTCCGCAGTTTCTCAATTCCACTTCTCGGTGTGCTTTTGACGCTCCAGATATTCCTTCGATTCTTGATTATCGGCAGGCCGCACTCGCTTTTTGCCGCAATCCGGGCATTGGTCACATCCAGTTTCTGCTTCGAAGGTATAGTGGCAAGCGTCACAGGTATAGATTTCCTTGCTCATTGCTTTTCTCCTACATTCCTACCGGCTGCAACATACCGCTGTTCCGGACTTGTCGGTTTATCCGGAATCGTCATCAGCAACTGCCCACTCGCCAGCATAGGCCTCAGAAACTTATCGGTAAAGTGTTTTATGCTTCTGTAGCCGCAATGTTCTGCGATTTCAGCCTTACTCCGAGCCTCCACACAGAACTTGAGAATTTTATCTTGGGTGGTGGCTTGGGTGGTAACTTGGGTGGTACCACCTAAGCTATCGTCCTCATCTTCAATTGTACGATAGAATACGACTACGAATCCGGACTTCAAAACCTCAAATTTATATCTGCATCCAGCAGCGTCACAGGCATCAGCAATACGCTTCAGTCCAGTTCCAAAGCTCTCGACATTCTTGGAGTAATAAAGTGTCTGTGCAATCAGCGGGTTCCTGCGGATAGGACGCTCTCGGCCAGAGATGAAATCCTCCGGCTCATAGCCTGCCGGGAAGGTACCGGGATTATATATCTCAACACGGTCCTTGTATATGGAAACCTCGTTGTTCTGTCCGGTTCCGTATTCCTTATGGCAAAACGAATTGATCAGTGCTTCACGGACAGCATCCACAGGGATTTCCGGAATTTCCTTACGCTGCAAGGAACCAAATTCAACACGCCAACGAATGTTCTTGAAGATATATTTTTCAGCGCGATCCACAAGTTCGAAAATTGTTCCATGCTCACGCTGGATATCCAAAAATGTGAGCCGCTCTGTTCCGGCGAATACCGCCATTTGCAGGTCGTTGTAGGGTGTCTCACCGAACAGAACCATGCCTGCGTTCAGCAGATAGCTTCCCGCAGTCAAACTTAATTTACCAAGTACCGTATCCCTGTCGGAATAATCAAAGCTGATTCTGCCGAATTCCTGGCCGCGGTGGATATACTCTTTGAGAGAGTCCTCGTCCACCGAGCTTGTCAAGCATTCGGAAACTTTGCGTTCCCATACACCTTCGCTGCTCTGCCGCTCCATAATATAGTCGGTCAATTCCTGCTGGGACATTACCTTATCTTCATCCGCAACACGGATTCTGGCCACATTATAGGCAAAGTACGGTGTATTGTGCCCTTCAAAGCTGACATGGATACAATCCTTATCATCGATATGGACCACTGCGATTTCCGGGTAAATTCTCGGCTCGATGTGGTTTGCAATCTCTTGGCTGATATCCCGCAGGGTCTTTTCGGAAATTTGCTGTCCAATAGGCGTCCCATCTGGTTTTATCCCGAAATAGAGTTCACCTTTCTGATGTTTGTTCAGGATGGCAGCAATTGATACGACGCCTTCCTTCAGTTCTCCAGTAGTCTTTTTAAATTCTAAGGTTTCGGTTTCATGTCCGAGATTCAATTTTGCTCACCCCTCTCAACACTTTTCGATGTGTCAAATGCAAAAGCGATATTCTTGGATTTGCAGAAGTCCCGAATCACAAACAGTGTCATTTTATTCGGTTCGGTCCTTCCGTTCTCCCAGCGATTGACGGTCGCAACACTTATATTCAGCTGTTCTGCAAGTTCCTTCTGCGAAATGCGCAGTTCACTGCGAAGCTGAACAATAGAGTCTGCAAAAGTCACTGGTCATCACGCCCCTTTTGCATAGTATAACACATGATAAGCGTTTTTACAATGAAGAGAAGCATTTCCGCACAGCTCTTTTATGCAGGCTGTTCCTCGCTGCACAGCCCGTTCTTTCGGATATATGCGTCCAGCAGGGTGTTGCGTACCAGAGCAGAGAGGGTCGGATTGGCCTCCTGAGCAAAGCTGATCGTTACCTTATGACCCTCAATGGTCAACTGGATCTGCCTGGTGTTTTTCTTCTCTGTGCTCTGATTTACCATAGTTGCTTCCTCGCTTTCTTTTGTTGTCAGGTAGTATATCCTTGATCCCAATGCTGATCTCCAAGGCAGTATTCACTTCCTGCATCTTGCCTTTTCCTACAGTTCCTGCATACCCAAGCAGGCGCTGCTTGTCTAAAGTCCGAAGCTGTTCCAGCATGATCGTGGATTCATTGTGTAATCCGCATTGCCGCCCATTCAGGTTTACATGGGTCGGTAATCGGTGATGCTTTATGCGGCTGGTAATCGCGGCCACGATGACCGTGGGACTATGACGATTGCCTATGTCATTCTGAATAATCAGCACCGGTCGGACACCTCCTTGCTCGGAGCCGCGTACCGGTTCAAGATCCGCATAGAATATGTCTCCGCGGTATGCGGAGTGGATATTGTCATTATCCATAGTAGCTTCCGTTTTTCTCCTGCTACAAACTAAGTAAAGGAATCCGCGCAGGCCATAGCGCACAGCTTTAGCCTGCGCGGTATATATTTTCCTTTGCCTGTACTTGACACTACTTCCCCAGGCGGGGGCGGCAACTTGAACTGTGCTGGCGCACATCACGGGACTATCACCCCTCCGGGGAATGCCCGGAGCTGCGTACAGGAGTATCATTGTGGGCTGACGGGATCATGGCGGGAACAGCTTGCCAAAGCTGTCTTGGCCTGAGTGGGTATCGCTCTGCACCTTATTTGGCCGTCCTTTGATGCGGAGATACTCCGCACAGGTGGTCTTCGCGCACTCGGCCTGACGCTGGCTCCGTCAGCTAATGTATTCAAGTTGCCGGATATGACCGCCTGAGACGGTGTTTATCAAGGTTCATAGCAGGGAGAAAAATTATCCCTTCACCTATCGCGGCGAAAACGGGGTTTTGCACACCCTGTTTCCACAAAAAAATTAAACATTTTTTCTTTTGCGGCCTGAATAGACTTCCAAACCGCGTTTCGATATGCGCATTCTTCTTTCGCAATAAGGCGGACCGGCTTGCCCTCGACACAATACTTCCACAGCCGCCTGCGCTGAGTCTCTGTAAGATGACTACTAAGACCTTGTCCGAGAAGTCGCACCAATGCAGCGCCTTCGTCAGCAGAAATCATCTCCATGTACTCATCTTCAATAGATGCTACGGCGGTAGCTTCTTCAGAAAGGACTTCCATAGAAATTGCGTTATCTGCCTGCTGGTGGTCTGCGTTTTCTTCTTTCCTCAAATCGCTGTCCGACCAGTCTTTCCAACGCCGGAACTCAGCTGCACAGGCAAAATCATCGCAGGTCAGTCGAATTAAATTACCGTCAGCATCCGTATAGACGATGGCGTTGGGATCTTTCTTATTGAGAGCATAGATGCTCTTTCGATTAAACATATTGGTCCTCCGTTTTTTCGAGATTTTGTGGTGAAGCAAATCTCGAAAACGGAGGGCCACGGCAGCGTGGCAAAGGCGTCCCAAAATGTAAAAAAGCTCCCGGAGCGCAATGGCTCCGGGAGCAGGACACAATATTAGAATGATGGGCTGTCTGCGGCGCGGGAGGGCCGTACAAATCCGTACACAAGGGGCGCAAACCGGCCTTGTGGTGACCAACGGCGTAATATCGTCTCCTGCACAGCAAAAAAATCACCCGCCCGCATCATCTATCGGACGCATCCGATAACCAATGATAACGGGCGGGCAACCTCAGCCGTGACCTGCTGGACAACCTCCTGCATGACTTTTCTATGACCTCAGCTGCAACCTGCTGCGCAGCCTCCTGTACGACCTCCTCCGTAACCTCTGGAGCAACCTACTGCGTAACCTCTGCTACAACCTCCGGAGCGACCTTAAGCAGCTCTCATTTTATGTGCAAATACTTCTTGATGACCTCGGCATGCTCTAACGCCAGATAGGGCTTTGCCGCCGTATAGTAGGTCTGCGCCATAGAGAGATTTCCTTGGAATCCCATGGCGAGGATCGCATACATGTTCAGTTCGCTGTCCTTCGGATCGAAGCGCAGAGCATCAATGGCCGTCTTTTGCGCCAGAATATAATCCTTGCACTCCATCTTCAGCCGGACATATCCCTTGGTAATCTGCAGGTACAGGGACTGATAGTACATGGACAACTGCATCAGCCACAGCTCATGTTCACATCTTGGGAGTAACTGTCCTTTATACATATCGACTGCGCTGTGGTAGAGGGAATGCCGCATATCCGGGTTTTCTTCTGTTTTCAACTGAATGCAGGCATCCTCAAAGCGGTCGAAATCCGTATGGATATTGAAGTTGGGATTGATCTGGAATGTACCATTCTTCCCGATGACCAGCTTGTCGAGCCCGATGACGGAAAGAGTACGCCGCAGGCGGTAAACGATATTATTGACGACCTTATATGGCGAATCGAGTTCGTCGTATGGGCAGATAATCTCTGCCAGTGTGTCAACCGAGAAATTCTTTTTGTGGTTCAGAATGAGATATGCCAGGAGCAGATAGCACTGATCCGCTTTAATATCTTCTCCAGTCAATGTCCCTTTGGAGCTGATGATCTCCATGCCACCAAAGAAATTAATATGGATGTCCTCCGGATTGTACTTTGAGGCTTTTGTTGCAGCCAATAGAGACTGCTGCTGTTTGATTTCGTTGAGCTCCACAACCACTGCATAGGAGGCGATGAATAGGAAAACCGGGTCATCCGTGTAGCGAGTCGGGTCGTCCACGGCAATGAATCCCTGGTTGATCCGCTTGGAGAATGGTGCCGCCAGCAATGTAGTCACCCCATACTCCCGAAAGAAAGCTGCTTCATCCGGATAGACTTTCTCCAATCTTTGCAAGTCAGAAATCACGACCGGTTTATTGGCTCGAAGTGCTTTTCTCCATCTCGGGAACTTCTCCATGGGCAGGCATTGGAGCATATCCCTCTGCGCTTGGACACCATCTTTGCACCACTCATAGGTAATGACACCAATCCCAAGCTCCCAGTCAGCTTCCACCACGGAGGCCCTTGATGCGCCATAAAACTCAGCCGCACCTTTCAGAAGGCCATTGATGATGGCTTCCGAATCCTCGGTGTTTCGCAGACTGGCCTCCAACACGCTCATTCCACGATGAAACGCGCTGCATTCAACAAGTGGGGTAGTTTCCTGCATGATTTCGTTGCTCATGAATACGCCTCCTTTGATTTGTAAAAAAGCGCAGAGACTGTCCAATGTAACTCGGGCAGCCTCTGCTGTGAACCGCACAGCAGGGCTGAGCGGTTATGTACTATACAATTGTCTTGATGAATGCGGCAAGAGCCTCACGCTGATCCTCCTTGAGAGCCGCAACACTATTGTCTAATTCATTCTTGGCGTTAGGTGAATTTGCCGGATCGTTCTCCGTAAAGAACTGCGCCAGCGTGATTCCACAAGCATCACAAATCGCATTTACCGTCGGCAGGGACGGCTGATTATTTCTCTTGAAGATATTGCTGATTGTTGTCTGCGACAGGCCGGATTCCTGCGCTAATCGATAAATAGTCCATCCGCGTTCGTTCATCAACTGCCGGATTCGGTTTTGTGCATTGAACATATATACCACCTACTATGTCATTAGTTTACACCTCATTTGATTATCCTTGTAGAACTCATCGGTATGGTATATGGTAATCAAATGATGTGTATTTTGTGGTGATATACTATGCAATTCCGGCGTATTACTCAGAGTTAGAACTGCAAATTGTTTTCCTCTTAGGCTTCAATACAAATCACCTCTATAAAGCAAAATCCCGCAAGGCATGGACTATGCACCGATGCCTTGCGGTTTCTCTGTACTTGCAAATACTATGTCATTTCAGAAAAAAAGTCATTCACGGGTCAGCCGACGAATATTGCCGATGATGAGCATTAGGTCATCATCATTCAGCTTTCTCAGTTCTTCAATGGCCGTTTGCAGGAGCGCAGGGTTTTCCTCGGACTCATCGAAGAATTGGCTTGGTGTAATATCAAAATAGTTACAGATTTGAAGGAACTCTGCCATAGGTGGCAACGATTTGCCGGAGGATATGTTATAAACATAGCTTCTGCTATGCCCGAGATCATAACTCATTTGATATTCAGAGACACCCTTTTTTAATCTCAGCTGGGTAATTCGGTCACGCACGAATTGTGTGTCCATATGATACTCACCACCTATCTTATGAATATTTTAGGTGATGGCCGAAGAAAAATAACCCACGATTTTACGCCGTTTGCCTTGAAAACATACAGGAGTTTATGCTATAATACAGAAAATTATGTTTTTTGCTCTGCGATTCAAGCCATTTATCGAATTGTGCTTGTTTATAGCGTATCAGAAATGTTTTAGCCCGCATTGCATTGCAACAAAAAAACGAGTGCCATAGGCACTCGTTCAGGCGTCGCTTCTTTTCGTGAAGTATCTAACTTGAGGACACAAAATCCGGCAAGATTCGATTAATATTATTCTACAAAATGTTGTCGGATTTGTCAATATGCCGCGCTCTGATTGCCAGAAAAACTCCCATTATTTTGGCAGAAGGAGGTCAGACGCTCCTGAATCCGTGTATTCGTTGCGATGTCTACTCTCAAAGCCGTCATAGTAGCCGTCAGCAAGGATCAATGAGAGGAGTGTTTTCTGTGTCCAAAAGAGGCGAGAATATTTACAAGCGAAAAGATGGTCGTTGGGAAGGCCGATACATCAAGGAGCGTTCTGCTGACGGGAAGGCGAGATACGCATATGTTTATGGGAAAAGCTATGCCGATGCGAAGCAAAAGCTGCTGGACAGGCGGATTGCCCAAGCGCAAAACATCGACTGCTCTCCCAGCCATACAAAGTACGGGGATATTCTTCGCAACTGGATTGCCATGTCCCGCGTTCATATAAAAGAGTCGACTTATTCCCAATATGTCCATCTTGCAAATGTCCACATTCTACCTTACTTAGGAGAGCTGCCAACGGACAAGCTGACTACCCAGACGGTCGAAAAACACATCTCTTTTCTTTTGAACAAGGGGCGTGTCGATAAAAAAGGTGGTTTGGCCCCCAAGACTGTTTCGGATATTTTAACTCTTATCAAGGGGTCGATCGATTATGCAAATTGTTCTGGGTACTCAGTTAATTGCTATCTCGACCGGTTGACTGTTAAAAAAACGCAGCTTGATATGCGCGTCCTGAGTATCGACGAGCAACACAGACTCTGTGATATCCTTATGCGGGATATGAATCTGACCAAATTCGGTGTGCTGCTCTGCATGTATACTGGGATCCGTATCGGAGAAGTCTGCGCTTTGAAATGGGAGAGCATAGATTTCTCGGAAGGCATTTTGTCCATTCGGGAAACTCTGCAGCGCATTCAAGCCACGGATGTTGGGGCCTGTAAGAAAACGAAGATTGTTATAACTGAACCTAAAAGCAAAAAAGCCATTCGGGATATTCCGCTGCCTGGTTTTGTTCTTGAATACGCTGCGTCGCTGAAACACAATCCTAAAGCATATATACTGACCGGATGTAGCGACAGATATATCGAGCCGCGTTCATTGCAGTACACTTTCAAGAAGTACACCAAAGAATGTGGCCTGACCGATGTAAATTATCATGCGTTACGGCACACCTTTGCAACTCGCTGCATTGAACTGGGATTTGATGTTAAGACCCTCAGTGAGCTTTTGGGCCACTCCAGCGTAAACATCACCCTGAACAGATACGTTCATTCTTCAATGGACACCAAGAAAACCAACATGCAGCGGCTCACATTATAGCCGTCAAGAAAACCGTCAAAAAGCCGCCGGATGCTTGCACAGCAGGCATCCGGCGGCTTTTGTCATGAAGTTAGATACTTCACGAAAGATGCGCTTCTGCACATTGGCCTGTTTGTTTGAAGCGCATAACGAGATAAGGAGGGGTAAATGGTGTGAAAACCGAAAGCCAGAATGATTTGAAAAGACGTTTGATTAACGCTCTGAAAAATGATTTGCCGGTCTTACGTGCGAGAGTCGGACTCTCTCAAGAAGTACTTGCCGACAAGATTGGGATATCAAGGCAAACATATAGTAGCATTGAAACCGGTAAACGTGAGATGGCGTGGACAACATTCTTGGCATTGGTTGCGTTCTTTCAGAACAACGAGCAGACACTTCCTATGTTAAAGCAAAACGAAGGCTTACTGGAAGGCATCGAAAAAATCTTACACGATCAAAATGAGGAGGTTGAATAATGGCACACCAAGTCATTGACATGAAGTGCCCCGGCTGTGGAGCGCCAACATCAACTGGTGAGACTACCTGCAAGTACTGTCATCGTCCGGTAATCATCTCAACATTTAACAGCGTTTATAGTATGCCCTTGCCAGAGGTAAATAAATACGCAGGTGCATACCGAAAAGCGCTTTCTGAGAATCCTGACAGCACGGAGCTTAATAATTCAGTTGCTATGTGCTATCTAAAGCTCAAGCTTTATGATAAAGCTGCAGAAGCCTTTGAAAGAGCAATGGAAGATAACTTCGACAACTCCGAGACATTTTTTTATGCAGCAATTTGCCGGCTCAAAGGTAAAAAGGCATTTCTTGCATCTCGAGCTGACATCGACAAAATCGAAGAATATATTCAGGCTGCACTGATGATAGAGCCAAAAGGCATCTACTATTATTTTTGGGCTTATATTAAGCAGGACTATTTTGCGCGCAAAAGCTACAAGACATCTCCTACATATCAGGAAGTATTAGCTACAGCTCAACAAGCCGGACTGTCCAATTACGACATTGAGCAATTGTATGCCATCTTGGGTGTACAACGTCCAGATTGTATTTAATAGTCGTGTGACCCATGCACACGTACTATTAAAAATAATTATACATTTACAAGGAGGAAAGAAACTATGGGACTTGGCAATATGGCAGCGAATGCCGCTGCAGATGTAGCTGCACGGCAGAAAGAAATGAACGACCTGATGCGCGGAAAGAACAGCGAACAGCAGGCCATCATTAAGTTTTTCTACGGAGCTAAAGGCGGTTGTATGTCTTCCGGTATGACCGTTCAGCAGTATCAAGAGAAGGTCAATGCCCGGCTGAGCACTTTGAACACCAAGCAAATGGCCCTTAAGAAGTTGGGTATTGACGAGGATGAAGTTCGGGAAATCGACCCTGTTTCCTTTGAAGGCTATGTTTTCACGGACAAATCCGACAATTTGGTTGCTCGCGCTTCTACCAACACTTGGGTCAGCTCTGACTATCAGATTACGTGGCTGTTCTTTGGCGAGAAAGAGCTGTTCATCTACCAGTACTCTTTCAGCATGACCAGCGATAGCAAGCGGGAGAATACCATGCAGTATTTTTATCAGGATGTCACCAACTTCGCTGCGGCATCTGATACACATCAGAAGTGGATATCCGAACCCAAGGGTGGTTGTTCTGGCGGCAATGAGTATCGTCAGGTTTCCGCCGATTCGGATGAATTCAAAATTGTCGTCCCTGGCGACACGCTTCGTTGCTCTATGACCCCGACCGATAGCACTGATGCTGCTATTCGCGGTATGCGTAACAAGCTGAGAGAAATGAAAAATCACTAAGTCTATTTCGCCAACTGAGGTTTTTCATAGGAAAATCATGAAAAGAGAAATGCCGAGTCAAGAAGAACAAGATGCAGTAGTCTGGTACGTGTTGAAGCGACCGCTTGTTCGTCCTAACACGAGCTATAAAAAGGCGGCTCTTTGTTTATCGCTTTTTCTATCAGCCAACGTGGTGATGATCATTCTACTGTATTGCTTATTCAGATGGCTCGGCATTTTTTCTTTTCTGCCCGATACTATCTATAGGTTTTATACAGTTCACCACACTGCATTTATCGTTTTGTTAGTATTACTTCAATTTACAGTTAGTGGATTGGTTGCGCTAAAGCCGGCAATCATCGGAGCTATACGCTTATACCAGCGTTACGCTCCGGAGGATATCCGGCGCAGATGTTTATTCAAACCCACTTGCTCAGAATACGCCATACTTGCGATACAAAAATACGGAGTAATCAGAGGAATGATGAAAGCTTACATTCGATTATTCAAAAAGTGCAAAGGTCGAATCTATAGCATTGATGAGCCATAGACATTGTGGATATCTATTGGCATAAGCGATTTCTGATAGGAGGACTGTATGAAAGAATCAAGTTCTGTATCATTTGAAACGCTAAACAGCGGAGAACTTGTTGGCGTTTCAATAGTTGAAATAACAGCTGTTCCTGATATTAGCATTTTGGACTCAAAGTACACTTCCGCCATAGACGCAGATGTTGATTACAAGAAGGGCATGTCTAACTTGCTGGCTGAAGCGTACCAAAGCTACAGAACAACGGAGATGTATACCGGGCAGGCCCCGGATCTGTCTTTAGAACTGCTGTGGGTTACTGAGCCAATCAAAAATCAGCCATACAATGCGCAAATACGTTTGTTTTTAATCGTAAGAGCAATCGGAAATGAACGCAACGAGATTCAAAACTCAATTACACAGTTAGTGAAAATCAGCAAATCAGTATTTACCCTTCAAAAATATGAATTTGCAGATATTGAATATTCAAATTTTTCTTTGCTGTTGAGCAAAGTTAGCAAAAGCTCTATTAAAGCGCTGGTCAAAGAAGAAAAAGTCGAGAACCTGCAAAACCAGTTGTTGCCGCAATGTCTCGGCTTCGATAGGATTCCACAAAGCGCCGGTGGACTGGATCGGCTTGTCAATTCGCTTATCGATTATCCCAACTGCGCAATTTCCATGCAGCTCATTCCGACCAAACTGACCGGAATAGAAGCCGATGCGCTCGGAAGAATGCGGCAAATGCTTGATACTTTGACCAAGGGTATTATGGATCAAAGTATTGGCAATATCAGCTTTTCTCTGGCGGAAAAGCATGCCGAAGTTTATAAGTTTTACGAAAGCAGCAAGAGCAGCGCATTGTTCCAGTTCAACCTTGTTGTTTATGGAAATGAACAGGCTACAGATAGTCTGGCATCAAGCCTGTATGGTCAGCTAAATTCCGCTCCAGACCAGCAAATAAGCATGAAGTTTCTTCCACTCTACCAAGAAGAAGCAGACTTCAACAATAATTTTTACCCATTACCCTGGGCAATTCATGAGGTCTTATCCGGCAGTGATCGGAGTCCATACATTTGGGGCAACGCAAACTCCCCATTTGCTCCTCTGTACCGCATGCCATTTATTATTACGGCCGATGAAGCGGCAGAGTTTTTTAGATTGCCTATTGGTGGCAATAGCATAAAAGCTGGATTAAATGTAAATGAGTCCGCAAAAAGTAGCCGTACATACACAGATAATTTAATTAACAGCGGTGATATCACTATTGGCAAGCTGAAATCTTCTGCGAAAGGCGACACACTTGGTATTTCGCTGAAGGATCTGGCAAAGCATATGCTCGTAGTAGGTACTCCCGGTTCCGGTAAAACAACTTTTTCTGTCGGTCTGCTGGATCGACTCTGGAAGCAGCACCATATTCCCTTTTTAGTAATTGAGCCAGCAAAGAATGAATATCGAGCCTTAGTTCAGAGTATACCTGATCTTCAGGTGTTTACACCAGGAAAAAACTTCATTTCGCCATTTGTATTCAATCCGTTTGTTCCACCCAAAAATGTGAAGCTGGAAACCTATAAATCCACACTAAAAACCGCATTTGCGGCTGCAGTATCCATGTCCACGCCGTTGGATAAGATTTTTGAGGAGAGCATTAACAATTGTTACTCCGACTTCAGGTGGCTTGATACTTATACTGTAGATGATAAAGGCAAGATATTTAATATAACCGATTTTGTTAAGTGCTTTCAAGAAACCTTTGACAACATCGGATATACCGGAGATGCCAAAAATATTGGTCGAGCCGGTGTTGTCCGATTAAACAGCCTGGTCAATCTTTTTGATAATTACCATTCTATTCCCATTGAAGATATCTTGACTAAGCCAACAATTATAGAACTTGCCGCAATTGAGAATAGCGATCAAAAGGCTCTCATTATTGCGCTGCTGCTTCTTTCTATTCTTGCATATGTCAACAGCAACTATGTTGGTGAGGGCGATTTGAAAAATGTTATTCTGCTTGAAGAGGCTCATGTATTGTTGGATGCAGATACGAATGCAGGTCAAGGTGACGCTAATCCAAGTGCTATTGCACAAGGACTGGTTAAGCGAATGCTTGCAGAAATCCGATCTTATGGCGTTGGCTTGATCATTGCAGATCAGTCACCTCGAAAGGTGACAACTGATGTTGTTGCGCTCACGGACATCAAAGTGGCTTTTCGATTGGTTGAGGCGAGCGATAAACAGATACTGGCTGAGAGTATTGATATGGACGATACTCAGATTTCACGCCTAACAAAGCTAAAGCCAGGTGAAGCATTCTTCTTCTTTAATAAACTTGAGGCACCAGAAGAAATTGTTACACCAAACTATCGTTTAGAAAATAATATAAGTATCACTTTGTCGGATGAAGGCATCCGTTCTTTGTCTACTTATTGGAGCGGTCGAGAAACCTTGTTACGGCCATACCCTGAATGCTGCGTTATACCGTATTGTTTGCATACCTGTGACTACAACCGCAGAGTACTTGCAAAAGAAATAGCCCGGCGCATCTTTGTGAGACATTTCAAGTCAGATATGAAGGATTTTGATGCGGTTAGGAAAGTGTTTGGTCACATTACGAAATTAGTAATCAGCGAGTTGAACGATGAGCCATTTGACAAGCAACTGTTGGCCTGTGTCAAAGCCCAACTGTGGCGGCGCATCAAATATGGCACCAAGATTCCCGTTACGGACCAGTTGATAAAAACATCTCTTGAGAAAGCGTAGGTGAATTAGATGGACGAAGATATGGGCGAAAGCTTGGATACAGCTGATATTGATGTAGATATCCCAGATGATATTCCAGACGATGTCCCAGATGATATTCCGGACGATGTCCCAGAGGACATTCCAGAGGATGACATCCCGGAAGATGACACCCCGGAGGACGATATCCCGGAGGATGACATCCCGGAAGATGACATCCCGGAAGATGACATCCCGGAGGACGACATCCCGGAGGACGACATCCCGGAGAACGATATTCCGGAGGATTTACCTGCTGATGTCTCTGAAGATATGCCTGAAGACACAACTACAGATGACCTATATGACGGTGATACTCCGAATGATATTCCTGAAGATGTGTATTCGGATGGTGTAGACACGGAGGATGACGGGGAGGCTAATGATGTCCCTAAGGAGATTCCGGAAGATGTCCCGGCAGATGCAGATTTAAATGATCCCGCATCTGCTGATGCTACCACAGACGATACCGTTGACGACCAGAGTGATGTCCCTGCGGACGAGACCACTGATGACCAAAGCGATGTTCCTGCAGACGAGGCCACCGATGACCAGAGCGATGTTCCCGCAGATGAGGCCACCGATGACCAGAGCGATGTTCCCGCAGATGAGACCCCTGATGACCAGAGCGATGCTCCCGCAGACGAGGCCACCGATGACCAGAGCGATGTTCCCGCAGATGAGGCCACCGATGACCAGAGCGATGTTCCCGCAGATGAGACCCCTGATGACCAGAGCGATGCTCCCGCAGACGAGGCCACTGATGACCAGAGCGATGCTCCCGCAGACGAGGCCACTGATGACCAAAGCGATGCTCCCGCAGACGAGGCCACTGATGACCAGAGCGATGCTCCCGCAGATGAGACCCCTGATGACCAGAGCGATGTTCCCGCGGACGAGGCCACCGATGACCAAAGCGATGTTCCTGCGGACGAGGCCACCGATGACCAAAGCGATGCTCCCGCAGACGAGGCCACTGATGACCAGAGCGATGCTCCCGCAGATGAGACCCCTGATGACCAGAGCGATGTTCCCGCGGACGAGGCCACCGATGACCAACGCGATGTTCCTGCGGACGAGGCCACCGATGACCAAAGCGATGTTCCTGCGGACGAAGCTACTGATGACCAAAGCGATGTTCCCACAGACGAAGCCGTTGACAATCAGGGTGATGTTCCTGCGGACGAAGGTGATAATGCTCAACTTAAAAACTCTAAGAACGATTCTCCTGAATATCGTATGGATAATTTTGATAATCCCGATATTTCTTCCGATTCGTTTAATTCTCTTTCCGACTATATGAATGCCCATAATTATGGGCCAGATGATTTTGCTACCTATTCACAAGATCCAGAGTGGAGAATTTTACACCGTGGGGCGTTCCCCGATTATGAGTTGCCCCCATTGACACAAGAAAATGCATATAACCAGTTGTCGGACTACATGAATACCCACAACTACGGCCCGGATGATTTTGCTGCGTACTCACAGGATCCCATATGGAGAGAACTGCACAGTGCAGCCTTTCCTGATTATGAGCTACCTGCTCTTGTAGACTCTGAGGCATTATCAAATGGCAAGATTCCTGATGAAATATTTAAGGACACAACAGATTTGTGGGATGTTACAAACGATACCAAGCTTGAGGATCTATCTAAAAGTAACTTCGAACAACTTCAGGCCATTAATCCGGAACGAGCCAGTCAAATGGTAACGGAATATAATGACAGGCATATTCCTTCCGATGATTTAAGCGAATTGCCGAGATCTTTGCCGTTGGATAACGCATCTGACATGAAAGTCATCGACGATGAATTATCGCTTGACAAAGCAACGATCCGGGATATGACAACGGGTCAAGAGTATACGGTGTATCCGAATCCACTGGGACGCGCTTCTCATATGGAAGGCAAGCAAGGACAGAACGACATTGGCATGCATCAGGATTGCGGCATTGCAAGTACAGCAAAGGGAATCAATGATTGGTACGGAAAGAATGTTACAACAGAGAACCGACTCGCTGATTTCGCAAAGCAAACCGGTAATTGTGATTTAAGTGAAGCAGTAAAAAAACCTGACGGTACAATTGACTATTCCGAATGTGGTGGTACAGTTGAAGATAATGTTCGAAGGTTTTACAACGCAAACGGTATTGATGCAACAGCTTATACCGGGAACGATGTTCCAGCAATTGAAGCGCTGGCGAATAGTCTGAAAGATGGCGGAGTAGCAACTGTTGCTGTCAACCATGATTTAATGTGGAACTATGACAAAGCTCAAGCATTCAATCCATCTATGATTGATCCAGCCAGATATGCAACAGACTCGTCATATGCGTCCAGAATTGATACATATATGGATATGCATGATGGTGTGGGAACATATCGTGCTGATCATTTCGTAAATGTGTCTAACGCCGTCTACGACTCGAACGGTGCATTGTCGCATTTTATTGTGTCTGATACTGGTAATGGTACAACCAAGATGATTCCCAAGGATTATTTTCAACGTGCATATAACGGCCTTGGCAACATTAGTGTTTCTGCTCAAGGATGTGTAATTGCAGAAAGGAGGAAGTAATATGTCTACTACGAGTGAAATAATGCAAAGAGTATATAGCAGTGATGGCTTTAAACAGAAAGGGTACTCTCTAAACCTGAAGGACGCCTTTTTAGTGCCAATCTCCGCCCATGCATATATTGTATTTATTGTTGAAAGAAGTAATTTGGACGGATCAAATCAGAGCTTCACTTATGCAATATATTCTGTCGAGGAAAAATCTGCTATAGTTACATCTTCTGATACATATATGACGGTTGTATCACAATTCCCTCCCCTGGCTAACCTGTCAAACGCGGGTGGTAAGTTAGATTTTGTGCGGAAAAGGACGCTGTCCAAACAGTTCGACGCATTAGTAGAATCTTATGTGAAACACAATGGCTTATCAGATGATGCTAAATCCGCATATATGTCCTATTTGGCCGAAATGAAGGATTTAAAAGCTCCGTCTTTCAAACCTGTTTATAATTATTTTTTAGAAAGGGCAAGGATGTAACTGATGGGATTATTTGACCGCAATCCAAACGAATCCGCCTATGTTGGCGGGAAGAAGCATTGGACAGATGTTATCAAAAACTCCGGCCCTGGTGACCTTTTGATTTGGCGCCAACCCGAGGAAGATTTTAACACGAATAGTACCCTCGTCGTTATGCCTGGAGAAGAGGCAATATTCATCAAGGGCGGAACGATTGAACAAACTTTTGACAACGGTACATACAAACTATCCACGGAAAACTACCCGTTTATTTCTCGTCTGCGCAATGCGTTTTCCGGCGGTGTTAGTACCTTCAACTGTGTTGTATACTTTGTTCGTAAGGCACACAGTATGGAGATTTTCTGGGGTACGGATTCCCCCATCCAAGTACGGGATCCTGTCATGCAAATTGCTACCAGCGTGCAGGCTCGTGGCTCCTATAAGGTACAAGTAGATGACCCAGGCAAGCTTTTGGCTAAGATGGTCGGCAACAATGTGCCTTTCCTTATGCAAGGTGAACTCAACAACTACTTTATTAACGAGTTCCAACAGCATATTAAATCATCACTGGCTCGCGCCATTCGAAGCTCTAATCAAGAGATTATGGGAATCTGTGCCGAGCAAGACACATTAGCAACGCAGATTCAGCCTATCCTGCAAGAAATTCTCAATGATTATGGCCTCAAACTGATTGTTTTTACAATTGCAGCCATAGACATTCCTGAGAACGATCCAAACCGTCAGAAGTTAGAGGAAGCATTTGCGAATAAGGGTGTCATGGGAATCTTGGGTGACGATTGGGGCAGGCAGCAAGCGACCGAGATTCTCCATACACTTGCAGCAAACCCTGGTGCTGGCGGTGTAGCTGCCGCTGGCGCCGGTATGGGAATGGGAATGGCTGCCGGAGGCGTCTTTGCGGGAATGGCTCAGCAGATGTTTGCCCCTATGCACCCGCAGCCCCCCGTGCAGCAGCCTGTTCAGCCCACTCCGTCAGGTCGCTTTGTCCAAAGAGGAGCTGCTAACGGGGGAACACCTCCCGCGCAAGGTGCCGAAGATCCTGTTGAATCGTTAAAGAAACTCAAAGCTATGCTGGATGCAGGACTAATTCCCCAAGATGTTTATAATTCCAAAATGAATGAGATTCTTGGAAGAATGTAATTGGAGAAGTTGTGATGAAAAAATCAAAGGTTTTGGGTGGCTTAATCCATCTAATTGTTATAGTTCTGTTCAATGCGTTGTACTTTGGAATTGGCGGCGTCGACCATCCTGCATCCGCTTGGATTTCTTATGGCTTTATACATTTTTCCTATCTGATGGTGATTATTACTCCATATATCACACAGCGGGGCAAAAATCGAGCCACCTATATTACATCGATGTACGCTATTACTTCGGCATATTTTTTCATTGAATTGGTAGCCGGCATCATTATCATCATCATTTCACCAGAAGGGTATAAGTTCCCGTTATTTGGCCAATTGATAGTGGCTGCAGTTTATTTGATTGTACTCTTCGGCAATATGATGGCCGATGAACACACGGCACAAGCTGTGGAAAAGCATGAGGTAGAACTGATTTATGTGAAAGAATCCTGTTCTATGCTCAAAGCTATTCTGAGCGACATCAGCGATAAGCACTTATATCGTCAGGTGGAAAGAGCCTATGATTTGATTCAGGCCAGTCCGGTTAAGTCTGCGGCAAGTGTCCATAGTATTGAGAGTCAAGTTATCAATGAAATTGACAATTTAGGTCTTGCAGTACGCAATGGAGATGCCGTGGCAATTTCTGGTATAGCTGATAAAATTGCTCGGCTGGCAAATGAAAGAAATCGATTGCTCAGATTAGTAAACTAACATAAGAACAAGCCCTACCGTTATCCCGTAATTGTTCTTTCTCTGTATTAAATCTCCGATAGAGTGAGTCCTTCTGGGAGGTCCATCATGAACCTCCCCTGGGTTCAGCAAATGGGCGCAGTCCTCCCTTGGCGGAGGACTGCGCTTTTCTGCGGCCTTACTGCACGGAATACAGGTTGGATGTGCTGCTCCCATTGTCACGGTAGCGTGGGATCTTTTGCAGGTATCCATGTTGCTCCAGATCCGTCAATGCCCGTTTGACCGTGGAGCGTGACAATCGCATGTCGGACGCAATCGTCTTGATTCCTGGCCAGCATTTTCCCTCGCTGTCTGCGCGGTCGCGCAGATACATATAAACTGCCCTTGCTCTGGAGGGCAGTTCGGTGTCGGCATAAATTGTTCCAAAGTAACTCATAGATCCTCCTCACCATAGGTTTTCATTTGTTTTCCGCCCCTGCGCCGGGGCTTCTCTACGGCAGGCTCATGGGCCATACCGCCGCGTCTGGAGACGGCATAGGCTCCGCTCACATCCGTATCTTCTGCCTTGCTTGACTGCGGGAGGTTGCGCTCCAGATCCTCACGGTTGGCATAGGCCACCGCACGGTCTGCCCGCTCCGGTACAATATAAGGCTCCTCGAAGGTGATGCCCCATTCCAGAAAAAGCCGCAGGCGGGTACGCATGGGATGCTGTCCCGTCTTTTGGACAATAAAATTCCCCTTGGGAATAGACTTCAGCTCATCTGGCGTCAGCAGCGGACGTTCCATCATCTGCAGACTTTGGCTGGGATCGTTTTTCCCACGGCTCACCGATCCGGATAGGACAGTGCGGTTTCCGAGCGCCTTGGACAGCACCTCCGCCGTTTGGCTGTTTGGTGCGAAGCCACCGAAGATGGTGTCCTGGCAGTTGTCCTGAATAATTTCACTGCCTTCTTTTCCATAGTTCTTTTCAAGCTGCGCTAAGGACTGAATGATTGGCACCAGCGTCAGGCGGCGGGAACGGCCCGCGGAGAACAACGGAAGGACATCGAAGGGCGGCATGGTGCCGAACTCATCGCAAAACAGTACCACGCGGTTTTGCAGCTTGCCGCCGTTCTCATCCGCTACGGCAAACAGCTCTCGACTCAAGTTTTGGATGAATACGACCAGCCGGATAAAAAACTCAATAACCGGGTGTAGCGCAGTTGGTAGCGCGCCTGCTTTGGGAGCAGGATGCCGCAGGTTCGAATCCTGTCACTCGGACCACCTTTCCCAGAAAAACCGCCTAAAAAGGCGGTTTTTCTGCGTTATAAGTTCAATTTTTGAAGTGTGCTTGACCACATCCCAATTGTGGCCAGAGAGGTAAAACGGCAGTTGCAACCTCGGTGCGGGAGAACGCCGAAGACCGCAAAATCCCTAACGCATCCCTAACGGGAGTATTCTTAACATTTTTGTGCGTAGGTGTGACATAATCTTGAATTTTTCGGCGTTATACACTATAATATTTCTACGGTGAGCCTTCGCGTCACCAAGGCAGCCGTGTGGGAGTATTCCCATGCGGTCTTTTTTGTTGTATCTATAACATTTTGATGTCCCTGTTCAAGATAAGTGTGGGTAGATATGACCCATTAGAAATTTTATAGTCTTTGGTGTGAAAATAGGGATAAATTGTAGCTATTCGATTAGGTTTTTGACCATGAAAATGGTTGATTGAACACCACCACCACTTAACTGGGATATTTTGATTAAGGGAAATGCTCAATAATAGTCCGTAGATTATGGCAGGAAAATTGGAGGGGTGCAAATGCCGAACAAAACATTGGTTCCCGATAAGTTGCAAGGGTATTTGCTTCAGGTGAAGCATATGCTCTTTGAGCTCATTTCAGTTGATGACCGCGTTGTTAGCGTCGAGAAACTGGATGATGTGGCCGTAGAGACCGATGGAAAGGTTATTGCTGAACAAGTAAAAAGCGTTACGTCAGCAAATAATCCAATAGCTGAACGGTCTTCAGTTTTCTGGAAAACTCTCTACAACTGGTGTACTTATATCGAGGCTGGGGATCTACCGTCTGGAGCCATTATGCGTTTTGTAGTTGTTTCAAACGGTACTGTCATCCCCGGCGGCATTCAAGCGTCCTTCATGAATGCGCACTCTGACTATGAGGCAAAAAAAGCGCTTGCCGGTGCCAAAGAAGCAATTTTGGGTACAACTCAAGGCGGTTCTGCAGCCGATGTGTATGCAACCCTACCCGATTCGTATAGAGACTATATAAGATACCTCTTTGATGACAGCCGAACTAAAATCGTTTGCGATGTTATCAAGGCTATGGAAATCGAGATACACAATAACACCTATGACGAAGATCTCCTAAATCGTTTTAGCAATCAAGTAGGCATTCCTTCTGAATATGTCGATCTTCTTCTGACAGATATGCTCGGCTGGGTTACTCAAACAGTGGAATCATTTACAAAGGACAACAAACCCGCCTACATTTCTGCAGCGGATTACCGCAAAGCCTTGAACGCACAAATCAGGGCATATAATACAAACGCCGTGCTTCGAGCAGTTTCACGAGCTCCTTCACGAATCGAACAAAGTGGCGAAGTAGAACGACTTGACACCTACATTAGGCAATTACAGTTAGTTGAAGTGGATGATACCACTTTATACGAAGCTGCCAGCGATTTTTTACGCGCCAAAGTCGACAAAATAGAGTGGGCACAGCGTGGGATTGTTCATGCGCAGAGCTTTGAGGATTACCGTGACGCACTTTACCGTATCTGGACAAATCAAAAACAGCTTCTGGGATTGCAATACAGAACAGATCCCATCGCTTGTGGCCAAGCAGTATATTTCAAGTGCAGAGACGATTCTGCGCGGCAAAAGTTACAGGGCGTTGAGGTTCCTCCATTTTTTGGTAGCGGTTCATTACAGGACTTGGCAAACGATCCTGCTGATTTGCCGAAAATTGGATGGCATCCTCAGTATATAGCGCTATTGAAAGAAGGTAGTGTATGAGTAGCCAGGATCTTGATGTAATGTATGTACAAAACCCCGCTCTTGGTGCAGTTCTGCTCTGGAGATTTACTTGCGGATATTACTCCAACGAAAACCGGCCAGTCCCTTTTCCTTTGCTATTTGTGGTCTTACCAATTGTATTTCGCCAAGATTTGTGCAGCGTGATAAAGAGCACCCAAAAAGCCAGCGGTTTATCAAAGGTTTCGGAAAAACTGTTTTCAGGTAAGTTAAATGATAGCATTCATTATGTGAATAATACGGCCATACAAATGCGCGAATTAACACTTAAAGCATTTAATATCGCTGTTGAAGCAAATCTGGTGGCATTGTCAGCCAAAAATGCAACAGCATTCCCTTTAACCACCGCTATTCGTAAATATACCCCCAAAGGTGAATGTAAATCCATGCTGGCTGCCGCAGAAAAGCTTGGAACATGGTGCTCTGAACTCACACTTCTCGAAGTCTCGAAATGGCTGAAAGTGAGGTTTTAGAATGAAATTTTCAATTAATTCTATAATTTTATGGCCTCGAAATACTGAACATTCCCCTCGCTGCCTGTCGTTTGATTCCGAAGCTGTCAACATTATTACTGGTGCCTCGCGCACTGGTAAATCCGCGTTAATACCAATCATTGATTATTGCCTCGGCTCCGATAAATGCACCATTCCTGTGGATATTATTCGTGATGCATGTTCATGGTTTGGAGTGCTTTTCGATATGGAAAACGAGCAAATGTTGCTTTGTCGCCGTGAACCCGGAAATAAGGGATCTACTGACGATATGTTCCTCCTTCGGGACAAGGAAATCTCAATCCCTGAACATATTGAAAAAAACGCAAATGTTACATCCATTAAGAACATGTTAAACGAGTTGTTTGGGATGTCTTTCCTTGAACTTGATCCCGATGCAGGAGTATTCCGCCCTTCATATCGCGATTTTATGGCATTCCTTTTTCAACCACAAAACATCGTTGCTAACGCCGATGTTCTGTTCTACAAAGCAGATACAATGGAACATCGCAAAAAGCTCATCGATGTTTTCCCGTATGCACTCGGAGCAGTTACCCCTGAAACGCTCGCTAAGCGCAAAGAAATCGAAAGACTATCTAAAATCTCAGAGCGATATCGGCGAGATCTTGAACAGATCAAAGTCGTTGCTGAAGGATGGAGGCAGGAAGTAGCTGGCTGGTTAACCCAAGCTCATGAGTACGGTCTAACTGATTATGTTACCAATGATACTGATAGGTTTGCTCGTCAAGTTGATGAACTTCGCATTATCTCACAAAAACGAATTGCAGATGCTTCTGTTGCTTCAACGCAAGTTGCTTATTTGTCCGAAGATATCGTGGCATTACGGCAAGAGGAACAACAAATATCCAGTGAATTGTTTGCTGCCCGCAGACGACATACTGAAATGCTTCAATTGAAGCAATCAATGGGCAAATATGATCAGTCACTCCAAATCCAACTTGATCGACTCGATATATCAACTTGGATTCGTTCTAATATGATTGAGCGGAATGTACTTCCGATTTTCCAGCCCAGTCATGAAAATGTCATGGACGATGTTGATGCTTTGTGCAGTGCCATCGAACAGATTGAGCGCACTACAACAGAAATGGCTGTTGTCCCTGCAGCTTTTGAGCGAGAAATGCAAACTGTGCAAGTGCAAATTCAGGAACTAACTGACAAACTGGAGGCCATCCAAAATCGAATTCGAGTTGAATCTCAGTCGCTTGTTGCTCATCGTGAAGAAAATTACACATTGGAATCAATTTCGCGTTTTCTTGGACGCATAGATTCTGCAATAAGTACTTATGAACGTATCGGAACGGATAGTGAACTCCAAGCCAAGCTCGATGAGGTAAATGCTCGTATTGAGCAGCTCAAAAAAGAAGTAAATGAAGCTGAAATTCGACGCAAGCTTGACTATGCTCTGGGCTATATAAGCACAGAGATGGGAAAGATACTTGCTCAACTGGATGTTGAACACCCGGAAGATCCTGCAGAATTCGTTATTAAAGATTTGACCGTGCGAGTTAAGAACCAAGCAGGACGCGATGATTATCTGTGGGAAATTGGTAGCGCATCCAATTGGCTATCTTATCATATAGCGCTGATTCTTGCCCTGCACCGCTTTTTCCAAACTAAATCGAGTGTAAATATTCCAAACTTTATTGTTTTCGATCAGCCAAGCCAAGTGTACTTCCCTCGCACTCGGTACTCCCCGGACGAGGCTGAACTGCAGTTAAACGATGACGATAAGAATGCAGTTCGAAAGATATTCGAAAGTCTATCTACCTTTGTAAAAGATGCTGGGTTTGGAATCCAGATTATAGTGACCGAGCACGCGGATGATGATATATGGGGCAACATACCGGATTCTCGCATCCATCTGATTGAAAAATGGAGAAATAATGTCAAACTTGTTCCTGTAGAATGGTTAGAGTAAGCAATTACTGGTAAGCTCCATGGTTACAACACTATTTCCCTCGATGATTTGATAAGACAGCACTCTGACACACAAGCGGTATCAGAGTGCTGTTTTGTTGTTAGAAGACACCATTGGTTGCACCAATGGTGCGATTTGTGTACATGTTTACCCCACCTTCTCAAACGGTATCACCTTGCACCGACTTCCCTCCGGCGGGTCGGGAGGTTCCGGAGTAGGCGTTGCCGTAGCCGATTCCATGAAGCCACCGATTTTCTCAGCCGCGCCTCTCTGCATATCGTTGGTGATGTGCGTGTAGGTGTCCAGAGTGAACCCGGCGCTGTAGTGTCCCAGCATACTGGACAGGGTCTTTACATCCACGCCGCTGGAGATCGCCATGGTCGCGAATGTGTGCCCTTACGGTATAATTACGACAAACCGGAAAAGCCCCGTATATCAAGGGT
>ERZ791881.622-NODE-622-length-30100-cov-6.067332_pt1 | contig 30100 bp, 23 predicted proteins | sample MGYA00510161_ERZ791881 | MGnify/ENA primary metagenome ERZ791881 (study PRJEB30046, sample SAMN00792073) | human gut metagenome | study: EMG produced TPA metagenomics assembly of the A metagenome-wide association study of gut microbiota in type 2...
GGCATCGTAGCCGCCCGGTTCAACGAATTCATTACCTCCAAGCTCCTCAGCGGTGCGCTGGACGGCCTGCTGCGCCACGAGGTTCGGGAGGATGACGTTCATGTGGCGTGGGTTCCCGGAGCCTTTGAGATCCCGCTGGTGGCGTCCAAGATGGCAAAGAGCGGCAGGTATGACGCCGTCATCTGCCTCGGCGCGGTGATCCGCGGTTCCACCAGCCATTATGACTACGTCTGCAACGAGGTCTCCAAGGGGATCGCCGCCGTGTCTCTGGAAAGCGGCGTACCCGTTCTCTTTGGAGTATTGACCACGGAGAATATCGAGCAGGCCATCGAACGGGCCGGCACCAAGGCAGGCAACAAGGGCTACGATTGTGCAGTCAGCGCTATCGAGATGGTCAACTTGCTCCACGAACTGGACACGGAGTAACACACAGACACACTATGATCATCATTCAAGCAAACGGGGCCGAGGGGGATCTGGAGGAAAAGATCCTGGCCCTTCTGCGGCGGGAGGACATCGCCGCAGAGCGGGTCTCTCTCAGCTCCCGACACACGCTCACCTTCCCGGAGCTGACCATTGACGGACGTTCCCAACAGGCGTTTCAAAACGGAACCGCGCTGGCGCTGACCCGGATCGAGTTCAATATGCTGCTGCTTCTCGCCAGCAATCCGGGAGTCACGCTTTCCAAGGAGGACCTGTTTTCCGCCGTGTGGGGCCGGGACAGCGCGGACACCCTGAAGGTCGTGGCGAATACCGTCTCCAATCTCCGTCGGAAGATGGGCGGCAGCCAGACCTATATCCGCACGGTCCGGGGCGGGTACGTGTTCTCAGCGGTCTCCGTCACTGCCTGAAGTGATCCCCTCAAAACAAATCGAAGCAAGAGCAAAGCCTGCGGAACTCGCTCCGCAGGCTTGCTTTTTGAGGTTGCGCAAAGGTGCAAATTATCGCTCCCGTTCTGCGTTTTTTGGTCGGATCCGGTCGCCTTCGTCCGGCTCATCCGCCATGACGGGGCGATCCTGCTCGTTAAGATTCAGCAGCACATTCAGCTCGTTCAGCCGCCGCGTCTTTTCGGCCAGTTCTGCCTCCTTCGGAAAGGGTGCGGTCATCTCTGTGCGGGCATTTTCAAGCTGCTCGGTGGTATGGGCAAGCTGCGACCGGGCGTTGGCCAAGTGCTCCGTGATCTTTTCCAGTGCGTTGTCGATACGGGTGACATTGCCGCCTGCATCCGCTCCCAGTACAGCCGTATGGGACAGCTTGCCTTTGAGTACCATGCGAAACTCGTTGGCAGCACCGTCGTAGGAAAGCAGCATGGAAAATCCGCGGTAGCTGCCGATAGAAACGGTCTCCGCGCCATTCATGTGCGTGCAGGCTTCAATGATCGCCTTACCGGCGTTCTCACGCTCGGCGTAGGTGACATCGTTTAATACCATCGGTGCAATGCCCTCAGCGGGCTTCGGATGCTCGGCCAGCCGTGCGCTGTCCTGCTCATATCCGGCGATGCGTTCGCTTAGTTCCTTGATCTCTGCCGGATACTTCCGCAACACCAGCTCCTCCAGCGCATACCGCTGGCTCAGATGGCTGGCACGGAGCATATTCAGCTTGCTGACCTCCATATCTAAATTGCATTTTTCGATGATCTGCGGGTTTCCTGTGGCCAGTGCCTTGATCTCGGCATAGGACAGTGCCGTCTCGTCCACATCCTCCGCCGCACGGGCCGGTGCTTTGGAGGTCATGATCTGGGCAATAAACCGCTGCTTGGATTCCACCAGCTGATAGAGGTAGGCATCGAATGTGCCCTCGGTAACATAGCGGAAGATCTCCACCTCCGGATTTTGGTTGCCCTGCCGCACGATGCGCCCAAGGCGCTGCTGCAAGTCGCTGGGCCGCCATGGGCAATCGAGATCATGCAAGGCGATGAGCCTGTCCTGCACATTGGTTCCGGCTCCCATTTTTGCGGTGCTGCCCATGAGGATACGCACCTCGCCGCCGCGCACCTTGGCAAACAGCTCCTTTTTCTTTTGCTCGGTGTTGGCGGTGTGGATATAAGCGATCTCGTTTTCCGGAATGCCTATCTCAAGCAGCTTCCGCCGCAGATCGTCATACACATTGAAGCTGCCGTCCGCCTTGGGAGTAGACAGGTCGCAGAAAATCAGCTGCGTGCTGCGCTGTGCGGTACTCTCTGCCCATATCCGATAGACATTCCGGGCGCATACGGAAACCTTGCTGTTTTCATCGTCCGGTGCCAGAGAGCTTAGCAGCCGCATATCCAACGCCAGCTTGCGTCCGTCGTTGGTGATGCGCAGCATATTGTCGGTGCTGGGATCGACCACACGGGCGCGGACGCGCTCGGCACGCTCCGCCAGTCCTGCAACAGCTTTCTTTTGCAGCTCGCTGGGGTGGATGACCTCGGTGTGGAAGTTGGCCTTTGGGACGGGCAGCTTCAGCATATCCGCCGTTTGCACATCCGCCACCATTTTGAAGGTCGCCATCAACTCCGGCAGATTGAAGAATTTTGCAAAACGGGTTTTCGGGCGATAGCCGCTGCCCTCCGGGGAAAGCTCGATGGCGGTAACGGTTTCACCGTAGTCGCTGGCCCAATCGTCGAAGTGGATAAGACCCATCTCCTGCAAGGTTTGATATTGCAAGTACCTCTGCACCGTATACAATTCCACCATACTGTTGGAGATCGGGGTGCCGGTGGCGAAGATAACACCGTGGCTGTCGGTCAGCTCGTCCAGATACTGACACTTGGCAAAGAGATCCGAGGACTTCTGCGCTTCCGTCTGCGCGATACCGCCGACATTGCGCATTTTCGTCATCAAAAAGAGATTTTTGAAACTGTGGCTCTCATCAATGAACAACCGGTCGATGCCCAGCTCCTCAAAGGTCACGGTGTCGTCCTTGGTGCTCTGATCGTTGAGCTTCTCCAGCCGCGCCTCCAATGACTTACGGGTTCGCTCCATCTGCTTGATGGTGAAGTTTTCTGCTTTCTGCCGCTTAGCGTCGCTGATGGCCAGCAGCACCTCGTCGATCTGCCGCTGCAAAATGGCCTGTTGCCGTTCACGGGACAGGGGGATCTTCATGAGCTGACTGTGGCCGATGATGATTGCATCATAATCTCCGGTGGCAATACGGGCACACAGCCTGCGGCGGTTGCGCTTTTCAAAATCGCGTTCGGTAGCTACCAAAATGTTAGCGGCTGGGTAGAGCTGAAGCCATTCTGCCGCCCACTGTTCCGTGATGTGGTTGGGCACCACGATCAGCGACTTGGTGCATAGCCCCAGACGCTTCATTTCCATAGCGGCGGCAACAATTTCAAAGGTTTTCCCTGCACCCACTTCGTGTGCCAACAGCGCATTGCCGCCGTACAATACATGGGCGATGGCGTTCACCTGATGCTTTCGCAGGCTGATCTCCGGGTTCATCCCCACAAAGCGGATGTGGCTGCCATCGTACTCCCGCGGTCGGATGGAATTGAAGGTGTCGTTATAGATGCGGCACAGCCGTTCGCGCCGGTCAATGTCCTGCCACAGCCAATCGGCAAATTTGGACTTGATCAGCTCCTGCCGATCCTGGGCGATGGCAGTTTCCTTCACATTCAGCACCGGCCGCTCCTTGCCGTCCTCCACAACGGTATCGAACACCTTGACTACCCGCTGATTCAGTGTCTGCTCCAGGATGTGGTATGCCGTGATACGCTTGGTGCCGTAGGTGGTGACGGCTTTGATGTTGCCGCCGTCCATGCTTTTGTTGCTGATGTTCCATTCTCCGCTGTATTCGGAGCGAACGACCCGCATTCTCTGCCTGGCGTATACGCTGGTACCGAACAGCTCGAACATAAACTGCTGATAGACATCGGTAGGCACCCATGATGCACCGATCCGCACACCGATCTCCGCAGCGGTCAGCTCTGTCGGCTGCACAGCTTCCATGGCGGAGAGATACCCGGCAAGCTCCTGCTTCTTTTCAGCCGGTAGCGCTGCTTGCAGCGCCTGCAGCATACGCAGCTTTTTCCGCACATTGCCGGACAGAAATTCTTCGGCGGTGACATAGGGATATGCCGCCAGATCAAGCTGCACCGGACTGATCTCCTCCGGCGTAAGACCGCAACGGACATTCCGGTAAATGACCCCGGAAAGCTCCTGCACCAGCTCGTCCTCACTTTTACCGGACAGCTCCGACATAAAGCCGAGATCCACCTGCGCTTTTTCGGAGAGAGATACCGCCAGCGCCTCCGATGCCGTATCCACCTGCGTGACCGGCTCATGCGGGCGAATGGTGCGCTTGGTGAACATATCCGCCTTGCGGGCGAAATTGCCTTCGTTGTCCAGCACCTCCAACGAGCACAGCAGCGGATAGCTGCTGTCATCCGAAAAGGCAAGGTTGTTGCCGCGGGTGTAAAGCCGCCCGTATTTTTTGACATAGGCATCGTACAGCCCGTTCAGCTTCTCCTGCTCGCGCCGGATGATCTCATCGGGATGGTTCTCCGCCTGGTACTCGATGAGCTGACGGGTGCAGTCCCGCAGGGCGATCATGCCGCGCACTCGGTTCTCGGTGGTCAGCGGCAGTTCGACCGGCTCCATGCGGCTGTCAATGCGGAAATACAGCTTGCCGTCTACGCTGGTAAAGCTGTAATTACGCACATTCGGGTCGGCGGGAATGGATAAATCTTCCTCCTCCGGCCCGTCCTGCTCATAGGTGGGGATCTGTGCATGAAGCCCCGATACCGCTTCGCTCAGAAGATCGGCAAGATCGGCATTTTCATAGGGCTTGCACACGCTGTCCATGCCGTATTGAGTGCTCTCCATGGCCATCTCGCCCAGCACCATTTCCGGATGCCGGACGAAATAGCTGTTCATGCGGATGCCGTTTTCATCCGTGTCCAGATGCACCCAATCCGGTTCGATGTCCACAATGCGGTCACGCTTCTGGAGGAAGAGAATGTCGCTGGTCACATCTGTTCCGGCGCTGGCCTTGAAGGCCGTATTGGGCAGGCGGATCGCCCCGATGAGGTCGGCCCGCTGGGCCAGATATTTCCGCACGGCAGGGCTTTCCTTGTCCATCGTGCCCTTTGAGGTGATGAAGGCGATCACGCCGCCCGGACGTATCTTGTCCAGCGTCTTTCCGAGAAAATAGTCGTGAATGAGCCAGTGATGCTTGTCGTAGCGCCGGTCAACGACCTTGATATTTCCAAACGGCACATTGCCCACTGCTGCGTCAAAAAAGCTGTCCGGTATCTCCGCCTTTTCATAGCCGGTGACAGCGATCCGGCTGTTCTGATAAAGCTGTCGGGCGATGCGGCCGGAAATACTGTCGAGTTCCACGCCGTAGACCTTGCAATCCCTCATGCTGTCCGGCAGCATTCCCATAAAGTTGCCAATGCCGCAGGCAGGCTCCAACAGGTTGCCGCTTTCCAAGCCCATCTGTGCCAGCGCCTGGTAGATGGCGTCGATGAGAACGGGCGGGGTATAAAAAGCGGTCAGGCTGCTGGCACGGGCGGCGGCATATTCCTCCTCGGTGAGCAGCGCTTTCAGCTCGGCGTACCGGCTGTGCTTTTCATCGAAGCAGTCGGCAAGGCCGCCCCAGCCCACATAGCAGGAAAGGGTTTCCTGTTCCTCCGGCGTCGCCAGCCGGTTTTCGCTTTCCACTGCTTGCAGAGTGCGGATCGCCGCCACATTGGACGCATACTTTTCCGCCTTGCTGCCCACGCCCAGCTCCCGATCCGTGATGTGAAAGTCGTGCCGCTGCCCGGTCGGTATTTCCGGATAGAGCGGTGCAAACCGCATACGCTCCCGTTTGGGCTGCGGCGCTGTGAGCACAGCTTTTTCTTCGGCAGGTAATGCCGGTTCTATCTCTGAGGTTTCCGCTTCCGCTATGGGCGGTTCCGGCTCCGATACCTCCGGTTCTGCTGCCGGCCGTTCGGAAACGGCCTCGGTCGTTGGCGTTTGCAGGGTTTTCCCAAGGCCAAACACGGAATAGATGCCGTCCAGATAGGCACGCATGGCTTCTATGCCCTGCTTTCGCAGGGTATAGTGCCGATCCTCCTCTTTCGTGGCTTCCCAGGCAGGGAGCATATTCTGATAAATTTCCTGCACGCGGTCGGCGTCGGAGAGCTGAACGGTCACAGCCTTTACGCACTCCCAATAGTCCGCAATGGCGTTTTGCGAAAAAGGCCGCACCACATCGTCCGGTGTATCCATGAAAAAGTTGACGATCTTCCGGGCCAGCTGTTTCCGCTCATACTCCGGCATGGCCGCCCAGTCGGCATCTGAGAGAAATTTGTTCTGGGAGATCAGCTCCCCGATGCGTTTGGCCGCCTCCGGCCATTTCAGCGTGACCTTGGCATAGGGGGCCGTGATACTGCCGTGGCTGAACTCAATGCCCTTGCCACGGGTGTGGGTGAGATTGTCATTCCCGCCGCTATGACCGCTGTACTCGCCGTGATAATCCTTGAGGTATTTTTCACGCTCGGTCTTATCCTTGTGCGTGGCGTAAAAAGCGTACACGCCAAGGCGATAGTCGGTGCTGCCGTCCCATCCACGCAGCACCTTGTCGATCTCATCGGCGGAAATAAAAAATTGCCGGTCGGGAGCAAACCCGTCGGCAACGGTAAAATGAAGCGGCTCCCGTTGTAGATCACGGAGCCGCTCCAGTATCTCTTTCGGACGGTAAAAGCGAAAACGCAAAAGGTCTTGCCCTGCATCCAGCGCGGCGTTGAACGCTGTCCATTCGTCCACGCACTTTTGCAGCGTATCCGGCGCACAGAGAAGCTCATAAATTTGCTTCTGCGTTTCCGGATAGCCGCCCTTGACGGATTGCGCCAGCATGGCCAGCGGCAGAAATCCCGCGTTTCTCGCTTCCGTTGTCATGTCCCGGCTGGTGTAGGCAATGCTGTCAGCAAGCCGCATCCGCTCGTAGTGATCGACCTCATCCAATTCACTTTGCGGCATATACCGCCCCAGCTCCAACAGCTCCCGGATACGCTTTGCCGCTTCCTCCCAGGAGATCAGTGTGGCATCGCTCCGCTGCGCCGTGCTGCCGCGGGCAATACGCATCCCCTCGGCGTCATACCAAAGCGAAACTTTCTCTCCGCCAAAATAGAAGCCTGCACCGTTCTCGCCGTAGTGTTTTTGCAGGAATGCGGCGTTGTCCGGCTTATCCTTCATAAAGTAAGCGCAGATGATCAGCCGGCTATGCTCATCGTTGGCTCCTACGCACAGGGCTTCATCCATGATCTGCTGCGGCAGCTTGGGATGGGAGAACAGTGGTGCGACCGGTGTATCCTCCGGTTGGTCGAACGCAGGCATATCAAACAGCGTAAGCTGCTGTGATTCCATCGGCACAAACGGTTTGATCTCGGTGTTGACATAGTATTCCCGTTTGTCAATGAGCTGTGCCGTAAAGCCTGCCACAAGCCCCCACGAAAACACGGTTTCGCTGGTACGGGAAAGATATGCACCCTCCCACATGAGCAGACCGTTTTTCTGCGGACGATACCCCAGCCGTGCTCCGTCTGCAAGGATCTCGGTGAAACGGTCTTGATATGCCGAGCGGAGATATTCGGCACGCTCGGCCTCGTCCGGATGTGACCGGAAAAACAGTTCGATCTGCGCCTTCTTGTAGATCAGATCATCATTGCGGTTTTCAATGATGGCGAAAATTTTCTTTTCATCCAAAAAAGCGGGCAGCTCAGAGGTTGCTTCCTCCGCACTGTCCGCTTCTTCGGGTTCGGTGTTCAGCTGTAGATCAGCTCCGCCAGCACTGTCCCCTCGGCGGCGTTTCTCAGGTTGTTCATCAGCCCCACCCACTTCATCGGGTCGGCGGCTTTCAGCTCCTCCGTCACGCCCTCGGCCTGAGCCATCGCCGTCACCGTCTGTTCCACGCGCTGCCGCGCCGTCCGGTCGATCTCCGCCAGATGCTCGTTCAGCCTGCCCGATGTCAGCAGGTTCGTGAACAGCACCTTCCGGTGCTCCTTCAGATACCTCCGGCGTAGCAGGCCGTATTTCCCAAGGGCTGTTTCCGGCTCCTGCGGCGGCAGCAGATCCGGCAGCCGGTAGCCGTCCTTCATCGTGTATGTCAGTTCCATGGTTTTCGCTCCTTTCGGTCTGTGTTTCTGTTTGCTTGTCTATAGGATACTCATTTTCCGGTGCCTGTGCAATTGTGCGAATTTGCTTTTGACGGCTTCGGACGGTCAATGCGATGGCGCTCAAACCGCTTTCGGCAATATCCCGTGTGGCCACGCCCAGGGCGTTCAGCGTTTCCGGGGTATTGAAATTGAACACCTCGGAGAAATCCTCCGGATCAAAATATTCATCCGGTTCCAGCCCGCAGCGGCACATCAACATATACGCCGTACTGTTCTCCAGCAGACGGCGATAGAGAACCGACAAATTCAGCTCGTCCAGTTCTTCCAGCAGGCTGTTGTCCCGGCAATTCTGCAGATCATCAAGATAGTCCGTCATATTGTCCGCCGCAGCGTTTTCCATGGCGGATACTATGGCTTCCTCCAATGTACCTTTATCGTCCAGCGCACCGAATCGGTTTTCCAATGCTTCGATCACATCCGGCTCCTGCTCGGCAGGCACCTGCCAGAGCGGCACGGGGCGGGACAAACGGCTTTCGTGGGTGTCGGATATATCAAAATAATACTTGAGGCGCGTGCGTCCCGGATAGTCCCGATCAAATACGGCAATGCCGGTAGCACCCTTATTGACCCATCGGCCGAATTGACGGTTCCAGCGCTCTATCTCCAACACAGCCGTTGCGTCCGGGCGCTGTGCGTGTACCAGCACCTGCTCCTCAAAGGGCAGCTTATAATTCCGGCAGGCAGAGCGCAGAAATGCCGTCCACCGGTCTGAGCGGGCCAGTGCGGCGATCTCCTGCCGGTAAACCTCCGTGATCTCCTGAAATCTGCGTGCCATGGGCAGCACCTCCTATCTTTCCTTTGGTTTTTCCCTGTCCTTTTTCAGCAGGTATTTATCCATATATTCCCTGGCCGAACACAGCTCGCCGGTGTAGTTCCAGTCGTTTTCCGGGTCGATATGGCGGTAGGCGTTGTTATTGTACCGGTTCGGCTCCAGCTTGATGGGTGTCGCAGACAGCAGCGTTCCCCAGTGGTTAACCATGATCCAGCGGCCGATCTCCACGGGGATCCCGCACTGATCGTCGTCATTGCGTACCTCATAGAGATACAGCCCCTTGGGCACCGTGTTTCGGTCTACCCGCAGGCAGGTAAAGAGCATGGGACGGTCAAACACCTCCACCAGCTCAAAGCGTTCTTTTCTTGCATCAACAGACATACCGTTTTCCTCCTATCTTTCTCGCGCCGCTTCCCGGACGGGCGGAAACCGCCAGCCGTAGACCCGCCCGATCTCATCGCCCAGGCGCTTTGTCACACGGGTCACATCGGCGCGGGTGGCGGTGCCGCTGTATAGCTTTTCTTTCAGCCGGTCGATCTGTGCTTCGCTCACATTCTCCTTGTAGGCACGGTAGAGATAATGGTTCGTGCCGTCGTGATGTACGGCATCGCAGCGCAGATCGCCCAGCCGGTCTACATACCATGTGGAATAGTCCATCTTGGAATACAGGCAATCGCGGATATTGCCGCTTTTGATCTCGGCATAACCGGAATACCGCCCATCCCATCGGCCGATGTCTGCGATCAGCAGAATGGGGCGGGAGAGCTGAATGTTCAGATTGCACCGCTCGTCATCGAGATAGTCGTTGTTCTGCTCGACCATCAATTCCATCCGTTCCTGCTCAGAAAGCTCGGGGTACTGTTCCTCCAGATCGCCCCTCCAATCCTCGTAGTCCGGATCGCTGCTCCAGATAATATGTTTCTGCTCGGTCATCGTGCGTCACCTCGGTCTTTCTCCCGGCGCTTTAACGGCTGTCCCTGTGCATCGTAGTTGGCGGGATCGGCAATGGGCTTGTCAAAGCCGAACATGGAGCCGCCTTTCATGGCCTCCTCCTGGGCGCGGGTCACGCCCAGCTTGCGGTTATATTCCTCCACAAGCGCACGGGCTTCTTCCTTTGAGGTGTGGGGAATGTCCGTCTTGTAATAGCCGGTTTCGCCCCGTTTCAAAATCACCACATTTCCGGTGTCCAGCAGGAGAGAGTAGCACTGCTTTGGCAGGGAGGAGCGCAGCGGCACATAAGTGTTGCCGTTTCGCGCCATCCATTCGGCAAACTGCGCCATGTGATACAGGTTATCGACCCCGTAGCCGATCTCGGCGCGGTTCTCGTCAATGTAGCGGCAGGTGTGGTCACTATGGCTGCCATCCGGACGGGTCACACGGATACTGTCCCCATCGGGAATGCGGAACCGTTCCTTGCCGCTTGTATCAAGAAAGCAAATGCCGCGGGCCGCCTTTTTCATGTGCTGCTCCAGCATCTCCCGGCGATAGCAGTAGATATACAGGTTATAATCGCCCTGCATGGGATTCAGCCGCAGCAGATAGGCATATTCCGGCGTATCCACCCGGAATCCGTACTGCGGAATAAAATCCTCGGCAAACACACTTTCTTTGTGTTCATAGCAGTATCGGGAAAGGCTGCTGCGGTTTTTGAAAATGCCGTCATAGCGCTCGTCAAAACGCAGGGCATTGATAAAATCATCAAACTCATCCTTGAACGCCTGTGTTTTCAGCTCCCCGCAATGATCCTCCCATGAGGTGAAAAAGCCGCTGCCGCTTCTGTCCATGTCCCCGCGCAAATGACCGATGCAGCCGGCCTGCTTGTCGAGTTGCTGGCTGCCGGTATAACAGTAGCTGCGCTCTGCCGGGGTCATGATCTTGATCTCAAAGTCCATTACCGTTCACGCTCCTTTGTCGCTTTTGCCGCCTGTACAGAGAGCCGTTTCTGCCGTGCACGCCAATAAGCCGGGTTCCAGCGCTGCAGGCTCCTGTCAATGCAGGCTTCATACTCGCCGGGGCGGAAGTAGTTATCCGTCCGGGGTGCAATGATACCGCTGTCCATCAGTTCCCGCAGGGCCACCGACGCATCGCAGTCCTCCTCAAAATTCAGATACCCGCCTGCCTGAAAGCCGACCTGCTGTGCTTCCAGGGACAGCAACTGCCGAGCTGCGTCGATTTGGGCCATGATCCCTCCGTGGCCTGCCGTGGATACGCTATACACACCGGGACACAAAGTGTCGCAGCGTACAACAAGGCCCCAAGGGGAATCACTCGGTTCTCGATACATCATCGCTCACGCTCCTTCTGCAAGGATGAAATAGAAAGCTGCTGCGCTTCTGCCGCAAATCGCTGCTCCAATCGTTCCACGCTCCAATCCTTCTTGAATTGCCCCAGCGGGCCGGGACCGAACTGTACCAACGCACGTTTGTCCATTTCCCGCAGCCGCTCCCATAACTCCGGGTGATACTGCCGGAGCTTTCGCAGCTCCCCAATGCCCTGCAACGGGCAGCACCAGCAGGAGCAGCGGTGGTAAATCTGATACAGCCCACCGAAGTCATAACCCCGGTCATAGCAGATTTGCAGGGCTTCCTTCTCCGTGATTCCCCAATCCACCAGCGGATAGCGCTCGCTTTTGATGCGCTTCGGCTCATCTGCGGCGATACCCACATAACTCACGGCCCGGTATTGTCCTTTCAGCCGGTTGATTTCCTTATGGATGAGATGCGTTTTCAGCTGCCCCGTACACCAGCGCACACGGGGACCGGGCCAGCCGTTTCCGTATAGAGAAACACCCAGCCGCTGCCGGTTTTCAATGCTGGCCGGTCGCTGCTTCTTTTCCTCAAACATCAGCCACTCAAAGCCTTTGGGATGGCGCAGCCACGTCAGATGCAGACCTCGCTCTGCAAACAGATAGTCGTTCAACTTTTGCAGATGCTCATACATTTCCGGGAATTCCATGCCTGTATCTGCCGTCAGGACCGCTTGGATCGGCAGCCCTCGCTCAACCATGAGCAACAGCATAGCGGTGCTGTCCTTACCGCCGGACAGGGATACCGCATGGAACAGCTCCTTTTCTTCCGTTTGATTGCTCATACCCATTCCGTCTCCTTTCAATTCGGTATGTAAAAGAGGGGCGGCCAATCCGGCCGCCCCCTTGGGATTCGTTCTTTGAAAATGCAGGAGTGCAAACACAAGACCGACACTGCGACGATTTGTTCCACTCCATGAAACTGCCCCCACACTGAATGTTCAGCATGGGGGCGGCGCTTTTATTCTGTAATGTACATTTGACTATAAATATCCAGAATAGAGTCTTTCGAGCGGCGAATACCTATATCCGTTAAACGAATGTCCTCCTGCCGCATTTGTGCTATAAACCGAGTAATATCCTCCATTATAGACTGCGGGACAGGTATTCTCTGATTTTCCCGTACAAGTTGGAACAGGCGAAACACATCCAGACGGTGTTTCTTGATGTCACGTGCGTTTACATGGATTCCTTCTGCTTTCTTGCTTTTCAAATCCAGCCAAGCTCTCATTTTCAGCGGAATAATATGTTCAGCATCTAATATGGAGATACCATCTGTAACTGTTCGTCCATCCAGAAGAAAGTGGTAATAATCATCATTGAGCAAAATCGCTGACAAACTGGAAACTTCATCATCAATATGCAGCGGCATCAAGTGTGTATCTGGCTGCAAGACCACATTGCTTTGTGGCCTTGAAAATAATTCAATCATCTTGGGGTAAGCAGGGTTCGTTGGGTCCACAAAACGATAGAACTCCGGTTGACCGTTACTGCGTTGCCTGGCCTGATAGCCACCAGCTTCAATAAAAGCCCAAAAGGCTTTTGCAAAGTCTGTCGTTAAAGCCTCGACGATCAGCACCATGTCGATGTCAACGGTTTGCCTGAAATCAAGTCCTGCATCGTTCATCAGAAGATCACAGGCAAAGCCTCCAATTACAGTATATTGCTCCTTAAAATGATTGAAGTGCTCTCGGAATATATCTATGCCATTTACCATTTCGTTCTCCTTTATTCTTCCTCTTTGATTGGTAGTCCGTGCTTTTGCCGAATTTCATCCAAGCACGTCTGAACTCGTTCGTTTGGGTCGTTGTCCATGCTGAGCAGCAATGAAATGTCATCTACACAGCCGTCTCTCTCCAAAATGGTCGGGTCATAGGACCACACTTCAATAACAGCACCGCCAAAGTCTTCAAAATACTGTTTTGTGCAGATATCTTCTGCTGGGATTTTTGCCGCCTCCTTTTTGGAAATCGCAATAGCACCATCCTGATCGTTTACCCCAATCATGGATTGCCGTGCCAGCGCCCGTATTCCACTTGCAATTGGATGCTCGATTTGGGCGGTTCCTTTTACGTAAAGAATTCGATCAACAGGCGTTTTCAGTCGCCCGTATGCTTTTTCCAAAAGTTCTGATTTGGTGTATGCCGTTGTGATCCATTTATTCGTGCCTTCTGCTGTTTGCGAGATCAGACCCGAAGCAGAGAGGTCATTGATTGCCCTTGTACAGGTCGCCTTTGAGAGCGAAAGTGCCTTTGCAATCTGTGTCAGATTTACGGACCCAGTATTCTCTGCATAGTATAAATATAGAAATACAAGCTGTGTACCGGGTGCCATTTTTGCCATAATGGCAGCGTCCGCCTTGAATTGCTCATGAAAAGCGCACCCCCAAAACGGAAGGTACACCTGCTGCGAAAGAGACACAAACGGGATGTGTTCTTCCAGCATACTCCGTCGTTGTAACGCAGACAGGTTGTCTAAGCACAGTGCACAGGGAAGAGAACAAAGTTCCTGAAACTTCTTCAACTGCTTTTTTAATGTAGGCAATCGCCAAGAAGAGCCATTTGGCTTCAAAAGAACACACGCATGGTCTCCCCAACTTAACAATTGGGGGGTATATCCGTCCTTGATATAGTAGGGCGTGTCATCCGTGTAGTCGAATCCCTTCACTGTAATATCGGGGCCGAATACTAATTTAAGGAAAGATAGCATATCAGAAAGACTCCTTCGCTTCCGCCTTTTGTTTCACTTTTTCTTAATTGTACCGTTAAAACTGAAACTTGTCAAGTGAATACGAAACAATTGAGTAGATGGCACACAAACAGTATAGCCATTTATTCACAAATACCATCCTGTTATTGTTGGTTCACGCCGAAAAACTTTTCTTTCCCATAGAAAAAAGGGCGGCCGATCCGGCCGCCCCCTTGGCGCTTATTTTTTACGCTTCCGCATCAGCAGCACAGTCACAGCGCCGATGCCAGAAAGGCCCAGCAAGCCCATCCACAGCGCCGCATGGCTGTTGTCTCCGGTCTGCGGCACCTCCGGCGTAGGCTTCTTTTCGTTGTGCATCTCCACCTCCGTTACGGCTCCCTTGTAAACGGATGCCGTCTTGTCAGCCGGGAGGAGATACCCGTCCGAAATGCCGTCCCACACCTCGGACACGGCGTAGTCCCCGACGCGCAGGCCCTCGATGAGAATGACACCCTCCGCATCGGTCTGGAACACCCGGTCATAGCCGTTGGCCCCGGTAACACGGAAGGAAAAGCCTTCCAGCTTCCCATCCGAGGAAGTCTTGACGATTCGGAGAGACCCCACCTGCGCCGCATTGAGAAAGCCCTTTCCTGCTTCATTTTCCACGGTCACGGTTTCGCCGTCCGTGGTGATGGCAAAATAGTAGGCGTTCTCGTCCAGATAGAAGCCCTCCGGGGCCTTGGCTTCCTTTGCAAAATAGCCGCCGTAGCAAAGACCGGTCAGGGCGTACTCGCCGCCGCCCAGTTCCTCCATCGTGCCCAACAGTTCGTCCTCAGCATCCAGTTCCTGATTGCGGTTGCTGTCACGGTAGACCTCAAACACGGCTCCCTCCAGTTTGTTTTCCGGATAGTCCTTGTCCACTTTCGTGAGGGCCACGCCGCCCCGGATGACCTGCTCGGTCACATCCAGCGCAATGGGATTATATTCCGCGGTGTACCGCTGCGGCTCAGCGCCTACGGGGTACACCGTGCTGTCCAGCAGATAGCCCTCGCTGGGCGTGATCTCACGAATCGTCCAATCATCCCCGCAGGCATAATATACGGTCGTGAATTGGCCATTTCCGTCCGTCACATAGGTGTCCACAAGCTGCCCGCCCTTGTATACGCCATAGACCGCGCCGGACAGCTTGGCATCGCCCTGGGGTGTTCCGGTGGCGCTGTCGCTTTTCGTAACGGTGGCGTTCCACTTTTTCAGCACATTGTGGATGCTCTTGTGCGTGACCTTGCTCCATTCCACTGCTGCCGTCTGATCCTCGGGTATCACATAGCGAACATCCGTATCCACCTCGGACAGCACATAGCCTGTGCCGATCAGCACATCGGAAAATACGGCCTTGCCCGTGCTGTCTGTTACGGCGTACTCGTCTACGGGCAAGCCCGAAAGCGAGGCGCCTGTCAAGTGAAATTTCACACCCTCGATCAAATGATCCTCCGAGGTTTTGATGACCTCCAGACTGCCCCGCTTCAGCGTATTATGGAAGGTCACGGTGGCGACCTGACCGGAGATCACAGTCACTTGACGCACCTCTTGGGGTTCATACCGGTCACTGCTCTGCTCCGTCACGGTGTAAGCGCCGGGGCGGAGATCATCGAGCTGCATTTCGCCGTCTGCATTGGTCGTCACGGTCTGCTCCGTACCGTTGCCGGAAACGGTGAAGGAGATGCCGGACACCTCGCCGTCCTCGCTGGTTTTGATGATCTTGACGCTGCCATAGCCGACCTTCAGGTGCAGGTAGGCGTACATGGGGTCGCTGACGGTATCCCGGAAGGTGACGACATCCTGCATGGTGCCGTCTGGGCCATAGTGGCCGTCGCTCCAGACCAGCACGCCCTGCCGGGTGTTGTTTCTGACGGCAGTAATGGTCACACCATCTGCGGAAGCCGTCTCGGCAGAGATAGTCAGGTCGTTCCCATCGACTGCAAAGGTCATATCCGACTGGGCCGAAGAGAAGGCATATTCGCCCAGAACGCCGTTGGTGTCCGTCAGGGTAGCTGTGTAGCGGCCGCCGTCCCAACTCAGTTCAACCGTCTGTGCAGCTTCCTCACTGCGGTCCATGAAGCTGGGGACGACGGTGTGCTTTTTCACGCTGGCCTCGATGCTGTCGTAGTAGGCAGAGAACCGACTATAGAGCGGATGGGAGGTGCGGTAGACGGACTTCACGGCATCGGCGCTGCCGGGGTCAACGTGATTGAAGTCCGCATCCCGCTCCCCGACCACCGTTTCCCACACCAGCACCTGCGTGGCCATCATGTGGGCCAGCTTGTCGGCGTCGGCCTTGTTCTGAGAGCGCCAGTCGAGGGAGAGATTTCCCTGATAGCCGTACTGCATGATGCGGCCAAGGAGCGTTTTCATGGTTCGGCCATCAATGGTGCGGTTATATTCGGCGGGGAAGGTGTCCCAATAGTCCTCCCCATAGCTTTCGTAGGAACGGTACAGGTTTCGGGGAACGCCTGGCTCGATGCAGTAGCAGGCCGGGCCGTCGAAGGAGCCGATGGTGTGCAGCGTGGTCATCCATGTTGCCTCGCCGGATGTCCAGCCGTTCATGTAGTGCAGCTCGTCGTGGCCCCAAGTGCCGCTGTAATCCAGATTGGCGTCGCCGTCTCTGGGGAATGCCACCGAGTACGAATCCGCAGTTTCTCCGGTGAATGCGGCGGCATAGGCCGTCATGCCGCTGCCGAGGATGGCGGTGAAGCAGATCAGCAGAGCCAACAGCCCGGAAATGCTTCTGCGATAGAGTTTTTTCATTTGTTAGACCTCCTAAGAGTAAAAATAAAAAGCACCATCCGGAAAAGGATGCTGCTTTCTGTACGATATGGACTTGTGAGATAATCTCTCTTTCAGCCGGTACAGCCGGTAGGAAGGGGGTGAGGTGTGGAGAGGGGGGAGCGGAAAAACCGGCCCTGGCACACAGCCTGTCCGATGGGCAGACTTTCCCCTGGGCGGAAGATTCAGCGTTCCATTTCCCGCTGCCGCTTTCTGTAATAGTCCAGTGCCTTGATGATCGTATCCTCCATAGTCCGTGCGGGCGTCCCCGGCTTGAAATATTTGCTGATACGCTCCTTGGGTATCCGAAATTGTTCCTTCTGGTTGGGCTTTTCCTCCTCCATGATGGACAGGATCACCGCATCGGTCAGCTTTTCGTCTCGGCTGAACGCCTTCATCTTAATGGCCTGTGCAAGCGACGGCGTGCAGTCCTCGCGTCCCATGGTGTCATAAAGCGTGCCCTGCTCCTGTTCGGTAAGGTAAGAAAGCTCCACCGCAGGGCGAAAGGCGATCCGACCGTCATCCACCATGTCCAGAATTTCTGGGATGAGGTTGGTGAGGCGGATAAAACGGTCGACTTGTGCTCGGCTATCACCTGTTGCTTGTGCGATTACTGCACTCGTCCGTAAATTTGTCTCCAGTGGAGACAAATTTTCTTTACTTGGTCTACCCGCCTGCCTTCGCATGGCATCCAGCTTCATTTTGTACGCAAAAGCCTTTTCCGACGGCAATACGCGCTCGCGCTGGAGATTGCTGTCCACCATGATAATAACGGCTTCGTCATCCGTGAGGTCGCGCACGATGCAGGGAATCGTGTCCCGTCCTGCCAGTTCGCTGGCCATCTTGCGCCGGTGCCCCGATACCATCTGATAGCTGCCGTCCTCCAGCTGCCGCACAAGCCCCGGCACCAAGACGCCGTACTGCCGCACGCTCTCCGCCATTTCCAACATGGCCTCGTCCTGCTTTACCTTGAAGGGATGCTCAGGAAAATCGCTGATTTGGGAAATCGGTATGTCCTGCACGCTGTCGCGCTTGGCTTCGTCCCGCTGCTCCTGCGTGGTAAACAGGCTATCGAGTGATGTCAGCATCTCGGATGCGTTGCTTTTCGCCAATGCGTTCCACCTCCTTTACCAGCGCACCGTAGGCTGCGGCAGCCCGTCCGCGCGGTTCATGCCGGAAGATACTCTTGTCTGCCGTGCTGATCTCCGCCAGCCGCACCGTAGCGGGAATGACGGCATCCAGTACGGGCAGGTGCTTGCCGAAGTTTTCTTTTACCCCGGCCACAATGTCTTTGCGGAAGTTCGTGTCATTCGCCATGGTCAGAAAGACGCCGCCGATCTTCAGCTTTGGGTTGATCTGCTGCCGGATGCTCTGCACCGTACCTACAAGCTCCGTCATGTCCTCGGCTGCCAGATAGTCCGCCTGCACCGGGATGAGTACATGATCCGCAGCCGACAGGGCATTGATGACCAGCATACCCAGCGACGGGCGGCAATCCAGCAGTACATAGTCGTAATTCTTCTTGATACCGTCCAGATAGCGTTTGAGCACGGTTTCACGGCTCATGACATTGACCAGCCCCACCTCCACCGCCGATAGGCTGCGGTTGGCAGGGACAAAATCAAAGCCCTCATGGTGGTGCAAAATTTCCGGGTGCTCCGGCTCGGCGCTGTGCTGCACAACAGCGTTCATCTGCTCCGCCAGGGTATGAGTCAGCTCATGGGGCTTGCGCTGACCGAGCATCTTGGTGAGATCACCCTGCGGGTCAACATCCACAAGCAAAACTCTTTTGCCATCCATGGCAAGCCCTGCACCGATGCAGTAGACACTGGTGCTTTTGCCGACGCCACCCTTTTGATTGGCGACGGCGATCACTTTACAATTCGCCACTTTGGGATTCCTCCTGTCTGTAAATTTAGCTGTCTGCGGCGATGGCGGACAGCTATGTAATGCCGGGTATAGAAAAAGCCGTGTGGCTTTTGACAGCTACACGGCTTTCCTTATGTACACGATATTCAGATGTAGACTCGCTTCGTCTTGGCATCCAGCAGGGCAAGGATAACTTCATCTACGATGTCGGTGTACCGCCCCTGTCGGGTGAGCTTGTTTTTGAAGCGAATAAGTGCGTCGAGGATCACACCGTATTCCTCGCAGCTGAGATACAAGGTACAGGTTTTTCGTTTCATGTGTCATCCCTCCTTACACGGACAGCATAACAGATTGCGTTCCGTTTATCAATTCTGCGGCGGCATTTGCCCTGCGAAAAAAGATAAAGTTCATTCGGCTTGGTCAAACCGTTTCAAACCGTGCCAAAGCCATTATTTCCGAAAAGGCGGGGCGCAGTATTCATTTTCTATGCAGAGGCGATCTGCTCCGAGTGGCCACATGAGCAGCCCGAAAATTAACCCATCCGTTAACAGTTTCGGGGTCAAAAACGGCATTTAGCCCATCGTTAACATGTAAAAAACACGTCAAACCTTGTCAAATTCCATCAGATTTTCCGAAAACAGAACAAATGCTGCAGATATAGGAAAATCCCGGAAAACGAGAGTTTTCCGGGATTTTGATTGCTTTGAAGTTGTAAAATCGGCAGAAATCAGCGCTTGCTGAACTGAGGTGCGCGACGGGCGGCTTTGAGGCCGTACTTACATTGAAGAATACCTAATGTTGAACGAACAATCGCTTCACAGCCATGGTTTCCGCTTCCGCCGTGAGCATATAAAAAAACATTTTTCATTTCATTACCCAGCCTGATTCTCTAGTTATCTCAATCCAAAGGTAAACAGCAGATACAAAATTTTTTCTTTCCACGGAAATGCTTTGCAGAAAGCGATATCCGTCCAGTGCTTGCGGTACAAACGTCTAACCTCGTGTCTGAATTGCTGTCCCAACAGATCGTTGCGATCAAGTCCCAGCACATATTGATAGAGATGCGACACTGTGATATAAAAGCACATCGGATTCAGTTCCGTGTGCTGCACTATGTACTCCAGCAGGTCGGCAGTTGCAAAAATAATATCTTGAGACGGAGCTTTCTTCTGTTGAGCCATCGCGCTTCCGGCATTTTGGTAGTAGTGATATGCGGTTTTTGAAGTTGAGGTCACATTTTCTGCACGCGCAAAAGCATCGCGGACAAACAGGATGTCCTCATATGCTTTTAGCGGCGGGAATTTCAAGTCTGCTATGGTTTCGCGGCGAAACAGCTTTCCACATGGGCCAGAGTTAATACCTTTTCTTGTCAGCAATAGATTCATCGCATCCGGCGCAGAAAAGCTTTGATTTCCCGCAGAAAAAACAGCCTGCTGTTCACCATCTCTTGTTTCAACAGAGATGTCGCAGACAGAAATATCTGCACCGCGGCATGCCAAGGAAAGCTGCTCAAAGTAATTCAGATCAATTCTGTCATCTGCATCCAGAAATGCGATGTATTCGCCCTTGGCTAGAGTCAATGCACGGTTTCGAGCTGCGGATACTCCAGCATTCTGCTGGAAGACATAGCGGATTCTTACGTCCTCCTGTGCCGCCGCCTTACAGATATCAGCAGAAAAATCCGTACTGCCATCATTGATCAATAATATCTCAAGATCACGTTCTGTCTGTTCAAGAAGTGATTGCAGCATCTCCGGCAGGTAGGGAGCAGCATTGTAAATGGGAATGATTACACTGATCATGTTTCACTCTCCATGAGTTGACGCTTCCGCCGGAACGATAATACAACCCCAATGGGGATCGCCGGAATCGTATACAGTAAGCGATTGCTTTTCCATATATACTCCGGATGTTCTCCCAGAATTGATAATGCGACATGCTGACAGGCTGCACTGAACCGTTGCTGTACACTCAAATCCGGATATTTCAGCATATGGTTATACATCATTGCATAGCCCATTGGGTTTTTTCTTACGAGGGATCTCCAACCCTTGGTGAGGCCATCTTCCAAATAGTCGCACACATATATGATATCCTTGTGCCAGCGAAGCTTATATCCGTTCAGTGCAATTTCATTTAATGCAATTTGCTCCGGAGCGAATTTTTCGCCAGGCCACTCGGCCATCGGAAACTGTCGGAACATCGAAGTCTTGTATGCTTCGCACATATCTGCATCGAGATCGTATTTGCTCCGTTCAAGATTCGTGGCATCTACATAACCGTGCTGATTGGTACGGGGCGGAATCCCTTTCAAGTATCTTCCGTCTGGATATCCTTTGGCCGCTCCTGCTCCAATGAACTCAGGAGCTGTTTCGATCTCTTTACACCATACACGCATTTTTTCTATTGCATCAACGGTCAAGTGGTCATCAGAATCTACCATAAAGAAAAATTTCCCACTTGCTTTTGTAATGCCGAAATTTATGGCGCGGGGCTTCCCTCCGTTGGGAATCTGATAGCAGCGAATTACAAATCCGTTTTCGCGTTCTTTCCACCGCGCGATCAGCTCGCCCGTTTGATCACTGGAGCCATCATCGACAATGAGCCACTCGAAATCCTTGCAGGACTGCTCACAAAGTGAATGATAAAGCTGGGGCAATATGTATGCTCGATTAAATGTTGGAGTAAAAACCGTAAAATACGGCATATCACAGTCTCCTTTTCAATGCACGCAGGGTATCATACACCTTCATAATGACTTGAGGCGACTTTTTCATATCATGTTGAACGCAAAATAGAATAACCAGCTGCAAGAGTCCTCTTCCGTTAATGCGGAAATCATTTTCAATAAGCAGGCTATGTACTTCATCGACCTTTGCGGGGATCTGTTCACGTACACAATGGAAAATTGAAAAGAACGCATAGTTAGCTATAAGCGCGTCCACAATTTCCCGATTCTTTTCTATGTAGTACCCCGCATTTTGCAAAAAGCTCCGATAGGATAAGTTTACTTTTAATTGTGCGAGATAGTCAATATCTGCGCTGTTAACGATGGCCGATGAGTTATCCGCTTCCTGTAGATAATAGTACTTGCACAGATCGTCAAAATAGACAGTTTTAACTCTTGGATATACGTGAAGATAAAACTCAAAGTCCTCAGCCAAATGCAGCCATTCCGAGAAACGAATATCGGATATCAATTCTCTGCGCACTAGTTTTGCACAGCCATACCCATAAATGCCTGTGTGCCGCTGAACAGCAGCAAATTCCGGCAGCAGCTGCGTTATTTTCTTTATTCCATGATAGGGAACTTCAACCACAACAGGCGGTCGTCCATCCTTCCAGAACTTCTGCAAACCCGCAATTACCATATCCACCTTACTATTTTCTATGTCCGCATACAGTTGCTGCAAATAGACAGGCTCAATATGATCATCGGCATCGACAAATGTAATATACTGACCGGTTGCCTTTTCAAGGCCCAGATTGCGCGCGTGGGACACTCCGCCGTTGGGAATATGGAACACTTGAAAACGGCTGTCTCTCGCTGCAAAGGCATCACAGATTTTCCCTGATATATCCGTCGAGCCGTCATCAATTACGATGCATTCGAAATCAATGAACGTCTGTCCCGCAATATCGTCAAGAATAGGCTCAATATACTGTGCCTTATTGTAAACAGGTAGAATTATGCTGACCTTCATATGAAACTCCAATCAGCGCTTTGTTGCCAACCTATATAGTGCAGGCGATAACAAAAACAGCTTCATCCTCAGTTTGAACTTGCTGCTAGCACCCCCACTAGAACACAGCGATTGAAACATCTGCCGGAACGTCAAGCGATATTTATCTGGGTTTGGAATGGCTACACCCGCCTCCACAGCCTTTAAGCAGTATTCGATGTACATATTGCAGTAAAGGCGCTCTGTTTCCTGTCGAATGAAATCATCGTCCCTGAATAACTTTTTCCTTCTGATCAGAATATCCCAGAAGCAAAATTTGCTTGCGGCGAATGGCTTATTCGTGAGAGAACCTGAATTCTGCGCGTAGATATAAAGCTGGTCATCAATAACATAAACTGGGATTTTTTTAGAATTGATTCTGTCGTTAAACGCGTCATCCTCCAGAAGCATTCCCTCAAATCGTGTTTTGCCGAGGATTTCCCGATGATAAAGTTTATTGCATACAGTCACGACCACCCCATTTTCATAACTTCCGCGATAAAGGAATCGTGCAAGTTCCACCGAGGACTTGCGTCCATAGATGTCAGGGTCGATGTTCTCCCTTTTTACCACTTGCCGTCCATCTGCAAATTCATATTGCCATTGGCAAACGCATATTTCAACATTCTGCAGCAGAATCGCGCGCATCATCTTTTCGTACATATCTGCTGCGATGTAATCGTCACTGTCCACAAATGCTATGTATTCTCCTGTTGCCGTATCAAGGCCTTTGTTGCGTGCTGCGCTGACACCTTGATTCTCTTGACGAAGCACTTTGATCCGTTTATCCCGTGCAGCATACTGTTCGCAGATTTCACAGGAGTTATCAATACTTCCGTCATCAATACACAGAATCTCCAGATTCTGATACGTCTGCCCAATAATACTGTCCAGACACCTCCGCAAGTACTTTTCAACATTGTATACGGGAACTATCACCGTGATAAGAGGCTGTGCTTCCATTTCGTATTCCTCCTTTCAACAATCTAATGAATCCGTCTGAGCAGAGTGGTTATGCTTGAACAGTACCCAACCATCCTTCTCAACGCCACAGACCGGCATCGGATCGACCAGTAAAGCAGCTTAAATTGAATCGGATATGGACTGATGTCAAAGTCCTTCATCATCCGTATCACACGGGGATGGTTCATGACCGCTCTGATCTTGTTGTTCTGTTCTTCCCGCGACAGCTTGGAATTTGCCATAATGTAATAAATCTCAGCCCGCGCCAGATAGAACATGTTGGACTTGATCTGCTGGGTGAAATCATAATCTGTGCATTTGGTGAAGAAATTCTCCGTCTCCTCGTTGATCTTCAGGCTGCTGTCCCACCACCACGGCTGATAGGTTCTGGAGGCAGAGCCTTCTGTCATACGGTAGTGATAAAGCTGCTCTCCTTTCAAGTAGGCAAAGCTGTCCGCGCAATACAGCACCTCAGAGCCAAATGGCGCATCCTCACTGATGCGGATATCCTCACGATATGACAGGCGATTCTTTACAATAATTTCCCGCTTGATAAGTAGTACACAGTTTGAAATCGTAATAGGATATTCAAGTCCATCCATAACCAGATGCGGATATATCTTCTCTCGGATCTGGGCTTTATTATAAAAGCCCGCCGCTATGTTGGGCTGAGTAAACGGAAACAGCTTTTCTCCCTGAAAGCGGACATAATCGCATAGTGTCACATCCGCATTGGTTTGCAGCATTTTTTCATACATGTCCGGGGATATCCAGTCATCCGCGTCAACAAAGGCGACATATTCCCCGGATGCAACACGAAGTCCCGCGTTCCGCGCGGACGCGGCCCGGCCATTGGGTTTGTGGATCACCTTCACCCGGCGATCCTGCGCCGCGTACTGATCGCAGAGTGTCGGACTGCTGTCAGTAGAACCATCATCCACCAGAATCAGTTCGATATCAGAGAGGGTCTGTCCCAGCACGCTCTCCACACACTCCTGCAAATATTTTTCGGCGTTATAAACCGGAACAATAATGCTGACTTTCGGCATATGACTTATCTCGCCCTTTCTCTCCTGACATCAAGCCAGTTGATCACTTGCTGTATTGCTAGAGAGCAAACAGCACTGATTGCACCCACCGAGAAAAGCAACCAGAACTTTTCTGACAGGGGAATCCCTCTCATTTGGCTGTAAAACCTCAAAACACCAAGAAGCCAAGACCCACCCCACAGCAAAATAAAAGAACACTTTCTAACTATCAGCAAAAGTATTGCCACGGCAGCACAAATCAGTAATAATTCCGGCCTGCAAATGGACTGGACAAAGTGGTACACATTCTTTGTCAAATTGGAAAGAGTGTGCTTTTCCGAAATTGTCATATTCACTTTTGAATTGCCAATATCCTGCGTAGAAATTCCATGAAGGTTATCGACAGAGTCTCCCATGCTCATAGAGAGATACCATTCATTATCTTGCGTGATGACTCCATATATGCAATATAATCTGCCATCGCTATAGAGAATGCATGGGCGGTAGAACGCTTTCCAGAAATTCTCCTTCCGGACAATAGGCACTGGACGTTCCCAAGTGATTCCATCATGGCTTTCAGTATACAAAATGGTATTGCTTTTCCCTGAATCCTCTATAAATGCAAATCGATATGTATCGTCAAGTGAAACAGCTCCGTGCCAAATCTTTTCTATTCCATAATAGCCTCCGAAAGTGCATTTTTCGAACGGGGTCCATGTATCACCATCCGTGCTTTCCGAATAGGCCAATGCACCTTCTCTTCCTGAGGTAGATGGCTCAATTGCCCACAGTTTATACTTGCCTTCGCTATAAACAATACTCGGAGATAGGTAGCCCACCAAATCCCGCATAATTTCATATTCGCTCCAATGCACTCCATCTGAAGAAACTTTGCGGAACAAAAGCAGTGTTCCGCCGCTTTTAATGGTGGAATCGGTTCGTCCCAGATACCAGATTTCCATTCTGTTCAAATCATTGTTGTATACGATATGCGGATCCTTCAATTCATCGCAGGCCGTTTCTTCATTGAATGCAATGGGGTTGTACAATCCGTCCGGCGTTGTCCAGTGAATCATGTCATTCGATGCTCCGATGCACGGATTTTCCTCTGCACCATCAGCGTTGGGATAAGGAGAATAAGACATCCAATATTTGTATCCATTCCACTCACGCTTCATATCAATAACTGCCGGGTGTGTGGGTTGGTTCTGTCCATCAATATACGTTTCAATATTTAATACAGCGCTACCTTCAGATTGCGAAAATGCTGGTGCAAAGTAATCTGTCAAAGTCAGTACACACCCCAAACATCCGAATGTCAAAAGTGCCAATAACAGAACCGTAAATGCTGTTGCTCTTTTCATCCTCTAATCGCCCTCTTCATTCTTCTGTATATCCTCCCAATTTTGACCTTAATCTGTTTATACCATGGCAACCAACTCATAGAGTACCAGTGTATGGAGTATGTATTCTCCGTTTTGGTCAGCTTCCCTGTCACGCTATCCAGCGGGTTGAAAAAGTCCGCCGGGTAGACATGGATACCGGCTACGGTTTGCTCCTGCCCATTTCGGACAAGGCCGTAGCGCTCCATGATGTCCGTATTCAGATGCGGACACCCCACCGCGTTCGTCGTTCCGTCTGCATTGGTGAAATGCAGCTTCCGATACTCCTCAATCATCGCCTGCACAACCGGATGATGCGGCACGGATGCAATGGTCAGTCCTGATGCGACATATTGGTCGTTTTCAAATCCGATGAAGCCCTCGTCATCCATCAGCGGCGCGATATCCCGCACGGCCTCTACGTCAGTGTCAAAATACACACCGCCGTACTGCTCCAGCACCAGAAGCCGCATGACGTCTGACACAAACGCGTACTTCTTGGCAGCATACGCCTCGGCCATGAAGGGCATAGCAAGATAATCGCAGTTGTCCTCGTTCCACTCGCGGATCTCGAAATCCGGGCAGAATTTGCGCCAGCTGGCAATGCATTTTTTCGCCAGCTCCGGCTTTTCGCCCCGGCCGAACCAGCAGTAGTGGATGATCTTCGGGATCATGATGTTACCTCACAAGCTTCAAAATTGGTCTGCTCAGCCACCTAATCACATAGGACGACGCAAGCGAAAGCGCGATTAGAAGGAGGAAAACAGGAATCGGATATCTGGCACTGAAAACCAGATTATCAAATAGGACCGAATAGAAGAACATATGGACAAGCCAGATGTTCGTGGAATGCTCACCGAAATAGCAAAGGAGATTTGTCAGCCACACAGGAAGAGGGCAAATGCAGAGCAGAATGATCGTCACGGTCGCAGTAATGAATGCGACAAAGAGCGGCTGTATCACCCCATGCACTACGATCATGCCAGCAAAAGTAATTGCTGTGAATATATATATATTACGAGCCTTAACGGCAGCCAATCGCTGCCGTAGGGCAGCAACCACCTGTTTTTTGCAGAACAACATACCAATGACATACGGGAAATAGGAAGTGCCCAGCAGTCCTATGTGCGTAATAATCCAGGCCAGCACAGCCGAGCAGCAACTGCCCCACCCCCAGAACCGGATACCATAGCCAACGGTGTAAAATGCGAAGAAAGCAAGAAGCACGGCCCACGCCGGACAGCGTTCCACAAATTTGCGCGAAAGCGGCTGCAACGCGACCAATAGTATGTAGGTGTTCGCATACCACCAAGCGCCGTTATAGCTGTTCTTAATGGTCAGGCAATTCAGCAGAAATTCCTTTGCGCTGGCAGGAATCGCAGGATTGCCTGTGAATATGCCAATCACCGAAAATACCGCCGCAATCACCCAAAATGGGATTAAAAAACGAAGAAGACGCTTCCAGCGATGCCGCAGCTCTGTTTCAGTGGATTGCATGTAATGGGCATAGCCGCTGACAAAGCAATAAATCGCCACGCAGATGTCTCCGAACAAGCCAAAGTAGTAAATCAGGGGTGTATCCCCTATCCACAGCAAAGGGGGTGTAGGGCAGGTTATCCCTCCGACAGAAGAGATGCAGCATCAGCATAGCGAGGATCGCTATGCCCTTCAGCATTTTTGAGTCCCTTTTGGTAATGTCCATCGTTCACTCCATCAGCGCATAGATTTTCTCGATCTCCGCACTGTTCGTATAGTCTCGGCTGGCGCAGTTTTCTGAAAGTTGCTGCATCCGCGCCGGGTCACGCAGCAGAGCCGCAATACCGGAAGCGCAGCCTGCGTTGTCCATCGGGACGATCACACCGTCCACGCCGTCCTCCAGCTGGCTGGCGGAGGTGGCATAGCTTGTGATGACAACAGGCTTGCCGAGAAGCTGCGCCTCCCGCACTGTGACGGCCTTGCCCTCGTAGCGAGAGGGCTGCACATACAGGTCGCAGGCCCGCATATAGGGATAAGGATTGTCCTTCTTGCCGAGAATAATGACGCGCTCCTGCATCCCGGCTTCGGTGATCTTCTGCCGGATCAGCGGCTCATCTCCGCCGTAGCCGATAAGGTACCATTTGACGTTCAAGCCATCCTTCACCAGACGGCGGCAGATATCCGGCACGTTGTCAAAGTTTTTTGCGTCACAGAAACGGCCAACAGAAAGAATCTTAATCGCGCCATCGGAGGGTATATCAGTCTGCGGCTGCTCTGCCTGTTTCGCAATCACTTCTTTCGGCAGGATATTTTCGACGGTCTGAACCTGATTGGAAAGCTCCGGAAACACCGTTCGAAAACTCCGGGACCCCTGCTCCGACACGCCACAAATCGCGTCATATCCGCTCCACATGGCAAGCTCCGCCGACCGATCAAACGACAGGGCAGTATAATCCGTATGAATCCACGCCGCATATTTTTTTGCCTTGACCCGCTCCCGCGCGAAATAATGCGGCGTCAGAAAGCTGATAGCAAGGTCATAGGTCTTATCGGAAATCTGCGGCATGGCAGGCAGCGTGAACTTGTGGCTGTATGTCAGCGCGGTGACAGATGGCTTACTGCTGGGATGCCGCTTGTCAAAGCGCTTGGCCGCAAGCTTCCCTCTTAGCCGCCCGTAGAGAACACCGATCTGCCCGCTTTTGAGCAGCGATGCCATGGGGACCGCCAGCGATGCGTATTGCGGAATTTCCGGAAGAAGATTCGCCTTCGGATTCAGGTACGGCATCAATTCGCCGCTGTGCCGCATCAGAAAAAGGTCCACGTCATAGTGGTCATAGTCGATGGAGTCCAGCAGTCCCAGCAGGCTGCGCTCCACCCCGCCAAGCTCCATGGCTTGGGAGAAGATGAGAATGGTGTGTTTCATCTCGCCTTTCTCCTGATATACCCCGTCAGCGCCCACCCGGCTGGTGTACACAGCACCGTCAGCAGCTTGCGGGGGGATTCCTTGATGTAGTGTCGATTTCCGGCAATCTGGCTGCTGGAACAATAGTGAATGCAGTCCATGACCAGCCGCTTGAAGGACTCCGGATACTGCATCTTGACCGTCCGCCAGAAGGCAAACCCCTTCGGATTTTTCAGGTACTGCCGGAACATATTATTGCTGGATCCATCCGGCTGATACTCCACGTTGCACAGGATATCGTCCAGCACAGCCAGCTTATAATTCTGATCGATCAGGAGATATTTGTAAGACAAGCTGACATACTTCTCGCCCTCGAACACAGGGTACTCCGGATAAGCGTTGATCACATCCGTGCGGTAGACCAGCTTTTTGTCGCCCGCCCCCCCGGCAGCGTAGTAACCGGAAATGGTTGTCTCTGTCATATTGACCGGAAAGCCTTTTCCAATAACATTCCCGGTGAAATCAGCGTCAAGCCCGACAAGACCAGCATAGCCTTTATCTTTGACCTCCGCCCATTTGCTCAGGATCTTCTCCACCGCGCCGTCTGCCAGCATATCGTCCGAGTCAATGCAGGTGTTCAGCTCTGTATGAATATTGGCGTAGGCAGCATTGTGAGCTGTATGCATACCGCCATTTTCCTTGTAGATGTATTGAATCTCAAACCCGTTATCGCGGCTCTGCCACTGCTGCACCAGCGCGGCTGTGTTATCCGTGGAACCATCGTCCACAATGAGCCAGATGAAGTCCTTGCAACTTTGGCGGCAAAGGCTCTCATAGGTGCGCGGCAGCGTATGGGCGCGATTGTAGGCGGGGGTAAAAATCGTAAGGATAGTAGTCACGTTATCCATGTTTTTTCGCTGCGTCCTCATAAAAATGTTGTAGCCATAATGTAGTGGTTCTGATATCATAGCCAGCCTGTCGAATTTCTGCCGTTGTATCATGGCGAGGTTCATCTTTACGAGAAAGGATCCATTTCGCCCACGCCAAGGCTCCATCTCTAAGCGGACGCCGCTGTATCAATTTTGTTAGTATCGCTTCTTGAGATACCGAATCAGAAACACAGCACGGAAGGCCTGACGCTTGCGCTTCAATCAAGACAATGCCCAATCCTTCATACAATGACGGAAAGGCAAAAACATCCATAGCTTGATAGAACTCCTGCACATTGGTTTGAACACCGGCGAATATCACGTTTTGGGTCAGGTTATGCTCGAAAACCATATTCTCAATTTTACTGCGGAGTTCTCCATCTCCAACCAGCAACAACACAGCATTTGGAAAGTCTCGAACGATTTGTTCAAACACCTCAATCAAAAAGCGGTGATTTTTTTGCTCTGCAAATCTTCCAATATGGCCTATTACAAATGCATCTTTGTCAATAGCATATTTTTTGCGGATATATTCTCTATTGTAGGACTACAATACATCTTGGACAATTGAATAAAAAGGGTATGAGGAATAGGG
>ERZ791881.623-NODE-623-length-30079-cov-5.887124_pt1 | contig 30079 bp, 42 predicted proteins | sample MGYA00510161_ERZ791881 | MGnify/ENA primary metagenome ERZ791881 (study PRJEB30046, sample SAMN00792073) | human gut metagenome | study: EMG produced TPA metagenomics assembly of the A metagenome-wide association study of gut microbiota in type 2...
TGGGCGCCGCCTCCGGCATCGTAGAGCCCATTGCCGCCCTGCTCACCGTCCTGGCCGCGGGGACCGTCCAGCCACTGATGCCCTGGCTGCTCTCCTTTGCCGCCGGAGCTATGCTCTATGTGGTGGTGGAGGAGCTCATTCCAGAGGCCAACCTTCGCCACGACCATGAGACCCATGGGGGCACCTTCGGCGTCATGGCCGGCTTCCTGATTATGATGATCCTGGACGTGGCCCTTGGATAGTCCACTGCCCTCCATAAGAAATCCATCGAAACCGGTCTGACATAAAAAAATATCCGGCAGCCGGGACAGTATGAAACCTCCCGTCCGGGAGATACTGGAAGTACAGCGTTACCCGGGCAGGAGGTTTTTGAAGGATGCAAAACAAAGTGGAGCTCTGTGGTGTCAACACCGCTAAGCTGAAGGTGCTGAAAAATGAAGAGACCCAGGCGCTCCTCCGCCGGGCCAAGGCCGGGGACCGGCAGGCGCGGGAAGAGCTGATCGCCGGCAATCTGCGGCTGGTTCTGTCGGTGATCCATAAATTCTCCAACCGCGGGGAGAATGTGGACGACCTGTTCCAGGTGGGGTGTATCGGCCTGATCAAGGCCATTGATAACTTCAACACCGACCTGGATGTGCGCTTCTCCACCTATGGCGTACCGATGAACGTACTTTGTAGAAATAGCAAATTAGTACCTAAAATCAACATGGATATGGTCTTTTTCAACACTTATTTTGTTAATAAGTTCGCGTAGAACAGATTGTTTTTCTGTCGGAGTCATATACGGCCAACATGACTCAATTTCTTCTAGTTTGATCTGAATGTTATGCGCCCGTTCTGTAACGGCGCTTCTTTTTTGTTCAATATCAAGCTTGTGTTCTATATCTCTGATCTGATCTGTGAGGTCTGTAATCGATGCCAGAAGAATGTCGTTTGGGTTGTCGGAGTAGAGGTCGTATAGACGTCTTAGTTTGCGTTCCGCCTGACTCTTTTGTTCTTTCAATATATCTGACATTGTTCTATCTGGGGTGCCCTCGTCTACTGGAGCCGGACCTGACGCCCTGGCAAAAACCGCGTCAAGCACCGCCGCCTCTACGTCATCCGCCCATGGCTTTATGTTATCACAGTTCTCATCTCGTATCAAGTACCTCTTCGACTTTTGTTGCGAGTAGCACACAAGTTTCGTTCCGGCTTTGCCCCATTTTTGATAACGCATTTTTGCTCCACACACGCCGCAGTATACAAGTCCGCTCAAGAGATGATTGGGAAACACCGTGCAGCGAGCAGAAGACCTCTCTTGCATCATAAGCATGGCCTTGTTGTAGGTCTCTTCAGACACAAGTGGCTGATGTCTTCCTTTGTACTCTTCCCCGTTGTAGACGATTACTCCAGTGTTTGATTTTCGTTTGATAATCTGCGAGGCGAGTCGTTCATAGGATAGGCCGCACAAGTCTGCGATATTTTGCAGCGACATCCCGCCCAAATAGAGATCGTAGATTTTGCGTACGGTGTCGGCATCTTTGTTTGGGACGAGAATACCCTGTGTTTCGTCATAGTCATACCCAAATGGTGTGCGTCCGCCGCCAGGCCAATATCCGAGTTCAACTCGTTTCTGCATTCCGCTTCTGGTTCGTTCAAAAATATTCTCACGCTCAAGTTGGGCGAATACTGACAAAATTCCAACCACAGCGCGGCCAAACGGAGTCGCTGTATTAAAGCTTTCTCCCATCGAGATAAACGCTACATTATGCGGCAGGAACACGTCTTCGATCAGATATAACGTATCCTTTTGTGATCTGCTGAGCCGGTCTAATTTGAGCACTACAACATGAGTGACCCGTTTTTCCTTCACATCCTCAATGAGCATTTTCATTTGCGGGCGATCTAATGAACCGCCGCTGAAACCGTCGTCTACATATTCTTTTACTACGGCTCCGGGGAACATTGATGTAGCATAAGCCCTGAGCCGTTCTTTTTGAATGTCGATTGAAAAGCCTTCTTCCCGCTGCTTGTCTGTTGAAACTCGGATATATAAGGCAACAATCGATTGCGCGAGATGCTCTGGAGCAACTATTTTTTTCATTTTAGACTTAGCCATGTCAATCTCCTATATATCAGGCGGGCCAAGGTTGTTGTGCCTCGGCCCGCCACAAATGTCGATCAACTCGCCATGGAGCTTTCTCTTTTCAGCCTTAACTGAACACGCCGGAAAGCTTCGCTGTGTATAGCGATTTTCTGCAACTCGCTCTTCGAAATTTCAGTTCCGTTAAAAGAATAAGTTACGTTCATATTATCAACCACCTCTCATTGAGTATGCCCGCCGGATACCGAGTCTATAACGTCATACAGAAGCTCTACACTCGAAACCCTCCCCTTCTTTGTGTTTTTCTTTCCATCGTCTCGCCGTGATGCGAATAGCTCTTTCCCGTCAAAACTTCCGCTTCTGAGAACGTGCATCCCGCCGTGGTCCCTTGTGATGAAAAAGACGCCTGCGTCTGTGGAAAAACAGCACAGCTCGACCTCACCAAATTTGTTCACGCTCATTTTCCGCTGCTCCCGAATTTTCCATCGCCGCGTTCTGACGGAACCGCCAGGACCTCTTCCGGGGTTACCTCACGGCTGGCCGCATGAGGCACCTCCAAAAGCAACGCCTGACAGATTGCCTTACTGTACGGGTAAAGGCAATACAGATATCCGTCCAAATGCTTTAACCGCTTGACAACATCCTCGTTCTTCCAAATTACCAAAGGACTTGTCCCATGGTTGGTAATTGGGACCAGCCACTCTCCTCTGTATCCGGAGTCGATGACGCCGGAGCGCTGACCAATGCCAAGTTTTCCTGTGCTTCCGCGTTCCTTGAGCACCATCACATAGCCTGGGTCGAAAGCGCTGACAATTCCGGTCGGGATGAGAACCGTCTGATGTGGGTGGATGACCATGTAGTCGTCCTCAAAACACGGGTAAATATCAAACCCAGCGTCCTCCTCCCGCTTGGTCGGGATCACTGCGCCATCCTTGATTTTTGCAAACAAAATTTCTTTCATAGAAACCATCCTTAAAACCGTTGTAACACGCTGCACAGAGTTGTTTTCCGTCAGCTATGTAAGTACCCTCAGCTGAGTAGATCTCGCCGCCACACCGCCTGCAAAAGGCGACAGGAGGTGATTGCTGTATGTCCCGCCACGGGGACTCACAGTGTATCATTGTATTTGATGTAGAGACCGCAGTGGCAAGGGCCCTCCGTCGTCTGCTCCCGGAACTCCTTGCACATACACACCGTATCCTCGTTCTGCTCAATGGAGCACGGACAATATCCGCCGCGCTTCTCAAGCGCCACAAGGATTTTGTTGCGATGGTCTGCGTCATTGGTGATTGTAATTTTCATTACGCCATCTCCTTCCAAAAACGGTCTGTGATGTTAAACAACACTCCGTTTTTATGCCGATACATTACTTGGTTGGTTATCTTGCTAGATAGGCCGCCTCTCTCCTCAATGTACGGACCAATCTTGATGTAGTCCAGCAGAGGTAGTACCATATCTAGTTCATCAATGTCGCTCCGACCGCTATATAGGCAGGTCTTAAATCCCAACGCTTTGGTGTGGTAGAGCGCCGTGTACAGCTCGTCTAGATTGTGGTCGCCGCCCATATAGCACACGCAGGTTACCATGTGCCCGTATTTGGTCAGAAGATCGTCGAGGTTGTCCAGTAACGGATCTCCAACGTCTTCTGCCAAGTAGGAGGAGTGGCAACCCGCACAATGGTGCGGGCAACCACCGATGTTGATGACCAGCGAGATCTCGTCTGGCACCTCCTGACACACGACTGTATGGCTAACGTATTTAAGGTGTGTCATAGTAGCGCTTGGCTTCCTCCTTCTGTCTGGCCTCAGAGAACTTTGACACTCTCTTGAGATAACCGATGATTCTGGTGATGTAATCCAGATCGTCAGACCCACACTTCGGGCACCGCTCCAGCCGGTGCTTGCTGATGTGCCCGCACTTGTTGCAGATCGTGTTTGGGATGTTGAAAGTAAAGTACGAGCAGCCTGTGTGGATCGCCACATTAAGCAGGTGGCGGTACTGTGTTTTGCTCAGATGCTCAGCCAGATTGGCATGGAGAGCGGAGCCGCCATCCAGATAGCGGGTCAGGCGCTTTCCGTGCAGAATAAATTTGTCCAGCAGGTTGCACGTCTCGTCTTCGACCTTGTAGAAATAACTGTTGTAGCAGGGGCGCGGAACGGAGTATCCGTCCTCGGTGTCCCACTTGGCATTTTTAACCCCTAGATTCTCGGCGGGAACAAATTCTGTGTTAAACATGATTTGTGCTGTACGGGCCGCACGATTGGCCTCGTAGATGGGCTTCAAGATCGTTTCGCCGAACTTGAAATACTCCTCGTTGGCAGAGATGTCGATGCCGAGGAACTCCGCCGCCTCAACAAATCCGTTGATGCCAATGGTCAGATACTGCTTGTCCATCGAAATGAATCCGGCGTCATAGATGGGCAGCATGTGATCGCGGAAGTTGTCCTCGATAATAGCGTTGTAGGCGTAGAAATACTTATGGATCTTCTCGACCTGCTCGCGGACGGCATCGGAGATGTCACGCCCGTCACTGACCGCATTCTGGACCAGGCGGTTGACATTCATCGTAATGACGCCCTTGCTCCCTGTGGATACGCCGCCAGCGCCCAGTGTGAACGAGAAGGTGTTATCCTGCATTTCGTTCTTTAAACGGCAACACGAAGCCAAGCTGTCTACGCTATCGCTCGTGTATGTAAAGAAGGAGTGCCCTTCTGCGTACATTTCTGCGGCAAAGTCCGCCCACTCATCATCGACAAACTTCTCCCCATCGTTGAGCAGGTTGACTGTCTCAACAGGGAAAGTCAGAACCTTGTGCAACCGCTCCTCATTGAACCACTTCATAAAATCCTTCTGAAGCCAGTTCACACTTTCCCACTGAGGGACGCTGCCGTCCGGGAACATGAAGTTGTCGAACATCCCTTTGAAATAGGGTTCGTCAAAGTAAGCAATATTCCAGAAGACAGATTGGAAATTCCTGGCAGCCGCAGGCTGATTCAGAGAGTGAACGACCTGCTGGAACTTGTCGTGAATGATGTCTCGGATGGTGCGGGACCGGAAGCCAACGATGCCAGCCGTTGTGACCAGATCGGGATGGGTATAGTAGTCATCCCCATACTCCTTCCGGATGAAGTAATCCATATACATCAAGAACTCCGGCGTCGCCACAGCCCCAGCGAACTGGGCCGCCACAGCGAACACCAGATTGATGAACTCCCCGCAGAATGAATCCAGGTGTTTGGGCGCATCAGAGTGCCCGCCGATACTGGTCAGGCCGTTAAACAGGAATGGATACATAGTAATGCTCACGCAGTACGGCATAATGGGGTTTGTCTCGTCATGCTTGTAGATCTCGTGGGTCTCCAGCTGTCGGATGTACTCCTCTGCCATTTCGGGGCCATACATCTCCGTCAGCTTGTTAATCATTAACAGCCGGGACGTCCCGATTCCTTCCTTCTTGTACAGCTCCCCCGTGCAAGTCGTGACGTTCTTGCTCTCCACGTTGGCATTCGAGTCCACGGCACTGCCTGTCGAGGCGTTGCTGGCTGCCTTGTACTGGTTGATAAAATCTACATATTGGCGATAATTCTTTTCGTACCGATCAGTTCTCATTGCTTCCTCCCGCCTTGTCTGCCCACTTCCATGCCTCTGCCATACCCATCATGCGTCCGTCCGCGTACAGAACCGGTGTGTAACTTACACCGGCCTGACGCATTTCTTCCACGTCATCGCACACCTCGTACTCAACACATACAGAGTCGAGCTTGTCTCGGAGCGTGTTACACTGTGGACAGTGATTCGTATAAAGTTTAACCATAGCAATCCTCCAATCCTAAAACCATAGCAATACCAGCAGCATTTCTAATTGATGAAGTCGATGTCGTGGCATACATAGCCGGAATTTCGTCCAAAGATTTGAACTTGAAATGGTCGTGTACGATCCGCTTGGCCGCCTCAAAAACACCATCCTTTCTGCCAATCATGCGCGTGAATCTTTTGCGCCACGGAATATCGACATAAACTACGACCGGCTTTTTTCTGCCGCAGTAATGCTCCATAAAGTAGAGAACGCCATCCGGATCAATCACATAGATGTCTGAGTTTTCAACCTGGGCGTTCGTTGCGCAGTATTCATAACCGTTAAATTCTGTATAGGCAATACGCTTTACAATATCTGTTTCAGCTGGCAATTCAGAGACAAACGTGTGGGTATTTTCAGTTGTAAACCTACGCGGTCTTGTTGTATAAGACTTGAGCTGGCGCAGACCGTATTTGTCAGACAGGATCTTTGCGATCGTGTCTTTTCCGCTGCCGCTCTTACCGATCAGCAATAGAAATTTGTCCATCATCCTCCCCTTTCCGCTTAGACCAGAAGTAGTCGTTGTACGCGTCATAGCGGCTCATAATGTCGCCGCAGTCCATTTCTGGATTCAGCTTCCGAATCGCCTTCCATACCCCACACTGCTCGAACTCCGGGCAGCCGCCGCGGTAGATACAGTTTGGAACCATGACAAATGCCAACTCCTCTTCGCCGCTGTCATGGATCGCGGCTTTGACATCCTCCATGTGTTCTCTGGTCTCATCAGATGCCTGATGGCAAAGCCGAAATCGAGAGACGTTGATGAGGGCCTGGCTGTTGGCGCACACATCCATAGGAACCAACTCGTCCTGTGACAAGTTAGAACGGTTCACACCTGTTCTATCCGAGCGCCTTGTCCCGATCCATTTATCCCATCCAAGCCAATGGCGTGCAAAATGTGTTGCGATCCACGACTTGATGCTGGCCCATCGCCACTGCACCCGGATGAGGCGGATTGGGGAGTGCTCTGAGATCAGCAGTTTAAGTCTGAAGCTGTGGCCAGGCACATGATCCGTTGCTTCCTTGTTTACGGTGGTGCGGCACTCATTTTTAACCCTAGTCCAGTCTGCATCTATGTACTGGATTTCAGCTTTACATCGTTTGCTATTACTCATATTTCCTCCTTAATAACAAAAATAGTGGTCTCCAATTTGTTCGTATGTGGTTCGCCAGTTTGAGTAATTACTGAAGAACAAAACGTCTGGGGGTAAAATAGGATCGGTGGTGGACAATGTGGTCTCAACAGCGCTGTATTGCTCCTCAGTCGGAGCCGCTTTGCTCAGCGAGGCTGCTGTGCTGAACTGGACGGGGTTTTTCTGAAAAATTACCTCTGTGACTGTGTTCGGAAATTTGTCGCTCATCACCCTGTTAAAAATGACTTCAGCGACGGCTCTCTGACCCGTTGATGATTGGTTGCCCGCCTCCAAGTAAACAATTTTCGCAACCAACTCCAGCTCTTCCGGAGTAATGTTGTCTGAGACAGCTTTGTAATATGGCTCCTGATGTTCCTTTTGACATGGAACTTCGATATATTCAATTTTGATCGGTGGAGTTTCTACTTCCGCCCCACCGGACTGCAACGACAGTCCGGTGGTTAAAGCGCCAGCCACAAGACCAGCAACTAAGGCAATGAGTGTTCTTCTCTGCATGGTTCCTCCTTGTTTCGTTGATTCTTTTTGAATTCCCGATACATTCTCGTGTATCTATAGCTGTCACCAAAGATATTGTTCACGGCCTGATACAACTTCGGCTCGTACTTTTGCGCAACCGCCAGCTCGTTTTCAAAGCAGGATCCAAACGGACAACACGCGCATCCTGTTCTGGTCAGTCCGTACACTGAGTAACAATCGGAATGTACAATGTTGTGCTCCGCTTCATATTGCAAACGGTCATTATCGGTCATCCAGAACAGTGTCCTGAACTGCGCGATCTGTTTTCCTCGTGGCGTGAAGCAAGATTTGATTCTCACAGAGCGCACGCCGCCTTCGCTCTGTCTTAGCCCGACCATAGACAGTTCGGCTCCAGTTTCCTTTTCCACTTCATGCGCAATGGCCTTCTTGGCATATTCGCAACATTTGTCGGAAATCTTAAACCACGGCGGGTTGGATATCATATACTCTTTAAGACTGGCGTTTCGCTCTATATTGAATCTGCTTTTGTCGCCCCAAGCATTGCACCACCATTTGAGCGCAGACTGACATTTTGGAAACTTTTCTATTAGGACGTCGTATGGTTCATTTGACCAATCGAATCCGTGCCGTTGCAGGCGACTGATATACATTGAAACCCGTTTAGATAAGAATGGTTGACCGTACTCTTTACAGCTAATTGGGACGGGCTTCTTCGCTCTACGTTCATAGATCTCAATCCCATAGCGTCGCCGCAGATAATTTAGGTGCCGTTTTGTCGCCTCGTATTCGAGTCCTGTGTTGAACCAGTTATACTCGACGATCCGCCCCCCTCGCTCTTTCAATCAGGTCCAACATGACATCGCTGTCTGCTCCACCAGAAATCGATGCGACAATTTTCCCTTTTGTATCTTCAATGTGCTGTTTAGTCTTGATCAGAGCGGCTTCTGCCGCAAAATTACTCAATTAGAGACTTCCTCCTTTGGCAACGTCCAATCAGCGTCGCGCACTCGGAATGCGTCGCCCAACTGAACTGTTTCTGGATAATTAGCCTGCGTCGTCTGAATCGCATATTTGTCAACCTCAGTGGCATAGTAGGTTGACACTTCTGCCCCAAGCTTGTCCAACGCGATATGCCCACAACTCATACCATCATACATAGACAGCACCTCGACCGGCTCCTCTGTCAGCCTGTCAAAATGGCTCATAATGTGAGAAATTACATCGCATGTCCAACCATTCCCTAGCATTTTGTACGACTGAGTCTTGCTAACTGGGAATATGTACTCATCTGGAACCGTCTGGAGCCGCATACACTCAGTTACGGTCAGCTTGCGGATGATGTAACACCCATCCCTTAGTTTGATTGGGTATTTCTTTTCATTGATCGTGATATACCCATCTTCGACCTTGTATATTGGTGCATCCAGCGTTCCACAGTATTCGTAATACTCGCACGAGGTCGTTAGGCAGTTACTTTTATCTTTCATAGATCGGCCTCTCCTCGTTTTTGAGGTCGGCATGGACAGATCCACACAGTCTCCTGGCTGTATCTCTGTATATCCGAGCCTGGTCGCTTCTCTGACTCGCATGGGGGGGCTCACAGGCGTTGCATACAAACCGGTCTTCGCACCGACTCCACCGCCGTTCCCACACAAGGTAACACTCTTTCCGTCTGGCGAATATACTCGGTACTGCTGACTGTCGAAGTCTGCGTTTTTGGCGACACTTTCAATAGTCCCGATTCGGACAGGTTGGATTAGCACATTATACGGGACGCCACGGTAGGTGTTTGCTGTCACACAAGCGCTTTTGTCTTGTCCTGCGTTATGGAAATACTTAAAACCGAAGTGATTCCGTCCGTCCTTTGTTTCTCGCACCATGTACATAATTTCCGCATCACTCAATGGTTTTCCTTCCTGTTTCAGCGCATATCCTTTTTCTTGTGGATTAGTCTCAAGGATGTCGCGCAGAAGTATTCCTCTGTCTTTCGGTTGTTCTATTTCTACCTGGTCGTATGTGCCATCTTGGTTCCGCTTTCCAACCCAGTACAGCCTCTGGCGGTTTTGCGCCGACACAAGAGCGGAATTGATACAAACCGGCTCCACACCAAGTTCTCGTGTGATCTGCTCCCGTATGGCCGCCGACATAGACTTGTTATTCTCATACAGGAAATAGTCCGGTTGGTACTTGTCTCTCGCAATCTTGTAGTTCAGGAACAGTTCCCATCCGATGCCGCTGGCCTCTGTCTCTCGGTGTTTCGTTTGCGCGATACTCCAGTGCGTACATGGAGAACCGCCGATTAGTAGCTTCAACTTTTAAATTTCCCTCCTAGCCTATACACATATATTCGTAAAATTAAAATTCGTCAATTAATTATGAAAAAACAGACCGGATAATCCGGGCCGCCTCAGCACCTTCTTCTGTTGTATTCTGTCTGCCAAATGAAATTCGTATGGTCTCTTCAGCCTGCCGTACTGTAAGGCCGATTGCCTTTAGTGTTCTTGATATCTCATGCTTTCCGGCGGAGCAAGCAGATCCGGCAGAGACACACAGCCCCACCTCTCCAAGCAGAATTACAGCGTCCTCTCCCCTCACTCCGTCAACTCGAAGGCTAACAACGTCACAGCCTGACGGATTAAAAGAATGCTTGCGTTCCCATCCTTCCAGACCGGCCAAAAATGGTTTTGTCGCCGCAGATGAAGCTTTGGAAAATGTACCTCCCCAGCAGCCAGAGAGTAGTTCAAGTGCGGCTGTAAGTCCTATTGCCTGAGCAACACTTTCTGTACCTGGTCGCACCCCCATTTCCTGGTGCCCGCCATACAATAAATTTGGGAATGTCCCGGCTCGATAGAGCATACCACCTATGCCCTTTGGGCCATAAATTTTGTGTCCAGTAAATGTCAGGATGTCTGCCCCAATCTTATTAAGGTCAATGGGGAAATGGGCTACGGCTTGTACAGCATCTGTATGGAACAACGCACCACTTCGGTGGGCGATCCGTGCAATCTCTGCCACCGGTTGAATCGTACCAAGTTCATTGCTCACCATAGATACGCTAACCAGCCCAGTCCGACTTGTCATAACTTTCTGCACACTCGACGGATCAATGACTCCGTTTGCCTCCGGGTACACCAAGGAGAGTGTGTACCCAAGCGTATTTGCCAGTTCAACGCAGGTATTATAGACGGCAGGATGTTCCATCGCACTGAGAACGATGTGATTCTTGCCATTCTTGACTTGTGTACGCATGGCACCAGTAATCGCCGCGTTGTCTCCCTCAGTCCCTCCGCTGTTAAACACCATCTGATAGTTTTCAGCATTAAAATATTCCTTGATATAGCTTCTCGACAGTTCCAAAACTTTGCGCGCTTCTCTACCAACAGGGTGCAGGCTTGACGGATTGCCATAGAAACGCCGCATAGCCTCATCGCAAACTTCAACTACCCTTGCAGCTGTCGGCGTTGTAGCAGCATTGTCCGCATAGATCATTCTGCTTCCTCCTGAACAATCAAATCACTGATGTGAAACAGCCATTTAGGTTGTGTAACATCCTCCGCTAGAACAACCAGATCTGGGCGTCGTTTTGTTACCTTGTCATGTTGTACGGTCATTGTCTCCCTTGCGTGAGCCATACAGAACAGCCGATAGGCGTCTGTCTTTCCGTGCCAATCTGAACCGCTCATCATACGCTTCAGATCGAGTTTCACTCGGGTGCCCGGTTGCAATCCATTGTGCCACTCCAAAATTTTGTCCGCCATACGGCTTGCCGCTTCTTTTGTCTTGCGCGGCTGATTTTTGAAGTGTGCCCTGCGCTGTTCACGGTTCATTGCGTTCCTCCTTGACTACGGCAAACATGTCCGCAATGTCGCTTGTAATGTCGTGGCGACGAGTGGATACGGAGCTTGCAGCGAACTCCCAGTTAACTGCATCAACATACATAGTAAATGTACCGTCGTCCCCCATGTAAAATGTCTTCCATTCGTCCTCACTCATCAGGCGGCGGACATTGAGTTGCTTGATGGCAAGGTTGTCAAAACTCATCACATCAAACCAGTTGACCATGTTTGGCAGCATGTCGTATGTGACTTGCATGGTCCGCTTAACAGATTCATCGTGCGCCGCATAATAGTCGCCGCCTCTGCGGAACTTTTTATAGCCTAACATAAGTACCTTGAAGCCTCGGTCTTTCAGGCGAATCAGCGTCATAGGAGACACCATACCATTGATAACGTGTAGGACGGCGGTTGGAAACTTCGTAAAAGCTTCGATAAAATCGCTGTGCGGAGTATCGGTCAGCGACACACCCAGTCCGTAAATCAACTTTTTATCGCACAGGGCGGACAGCCGCTCCAGGTTGTCCATAAAGTGCTTCTGGTTGACTGTCATGTTCGCAATCAGGTTGCGGCGCTTTAGGCCGACCAGAAAATCATCCAGATCTGGATGGCTCAAAGGGTTGCCGCCGCCGATCGCAATTTCTGTGTACGGATTGAGCGTGTCCAGAAACGGAAGGTTTAAGATGTCTCCGTGCGCCCCGTAATCGGTAGAATTTTCGTGACACATTGGACATCCCATATCGCACTGGTTCGTGATTTTGAGATCCATCGACTCAGGCTTCTCCGGGACAAATTCATCACTTCGACCATACCGCACCTTGGTGCCATCGTCATAAACGGCGACCGTATAGTTCCCATTTGTGTACCTGCCAAGCAAGCTTACCATCTAATCACTCCTTCAACCGTCTCTCCCAAACGCCCCGAACACCACAATCGAATCTCCGCTCGGCGTCTCAAACCCCCTCATAAAGGTATCCTCAACCCAATCCATATCCCAAACATCAGCTGCGTTCCTGTATCGATACTCATCATCACCTTCAACACTGTCTACACTGACAAGACAATCGTTATACACATCGTAAAGCAAATCGCCGCACTTGAATCTGCGGTATTCATCCGCAGTACAAATCACCAGGCTGTGTGTCGAACTGCTGTTTGTCTCGAATACTCCGCACCGTACCTGAAGTTTCATTTCTCTACCTCCACCTCGATCGTTTTCCAACCATTTGTTAGCCACTCGTTGATAACCAAATGATCGTGGTTTTTTTCCTTTTCTTTTTTATACATCTCTCGTATCTCCCACACGGCAATCATTTTGATGTAATCCAGCAATGTGCCATGCTGATCAATAAATTTTTGGAGCAGCTCGATTCTCGCGTGAAGGCCCAAACTAAACAGAACGGACATTTGCCCACGCTCTTCATAGGCCGGAGATAATTTATAAGCCAGCATATCGATCGGCTCGTTCCACTTACGCTCCCACCGCAGCGCCCCCGCTTTGCGGCATTTGAGCTTGACCACAGGCATACTACTCCAAGATTCTTGACTGATCTTATATCTCACCTGGTATTTCACGGTTAGTTCCATTTGTAATACTCCTCATGCGGATAATTCACATCGATCTCGACCGTTCCGTCATCATTGTCGTTGCCAGTTTTGATAAAACTTCCATCAGAAAACAGATACCGTTCCAGCCGTGACTGACTGTGCAACACTGCGTTGACAAAGTCGGCGCCCTCCGAGGCATGATCAATAGAACCGTTGTCAAGAAATTCGAACTTGCCGATCTTTTCAAAAACTGGCTCTTCGAACTGATACTGTACACCGATTTTGTCTAACAGTTTGACCAACTTCTGCATCGATTCTCTATGATTAGGCTGCCCCAGAATCATTGTGTACAGGTAGTCGGCTTTTTCCTGTCCATACAGTGTCCGCCACTCCCACCCAAAATTTCTGATTCCAAAATGAATGACTTCAGGGATGCGCTCTGGCTTTTGCTTGGCGATGCAAATACTATGGGTTGAACTGCTGTTATTCAAACACACTCTTCCGGATCTGAACAGTCATGGTTCGCCTCCTGTAATCTGTCGATAATGGTGGTGCGCGGGGCGAAGATTCTGTTCTCGCCCCTGCGTTCCTCCTTCCTCACCGCACCGAGCAGTTGCTCCAAAGACTTTATGGTCGGGCGGTTTGCCTCGATCCATGTTATGATTGGTCCCGCCTGTGTCACATAATCTTTGGCTCTGCGCCGTTCATTCCGCACTTCCTTGATACGATTACACACTGCGATCTTAGTTGCTTCATCTGGAGCAGTGAGCTCCAGGAAGTGAAGCAGATCCTGAGTTTCCGCGTTGGCTTCTACCTCTGCTGTCACATACGCGGCGTACGTTGTTTCAACATCTCGCAGGTAGTCTAAAAATCCTTTGATTCCTTCGCTAAGAATAAGAACACCTTCTTTATGTGCTGATATCGTATCTGTATAAATACCAATAATCGCGTTCTTTGCCGACGTCGTGAGCATAAATGACGTTTCCTTTTTGGATAGGAAGACGGTCATAAGTCCTGGCACGCACCGTAAGGCGACTACTTTTGCCGCTCCCGATGCTTTTGGTGGTCAAGGCATATCCCCACGGCGCCCCGTTCTTCCCCTTTAATGGGAAAATTTCACTCACATAAAGTCTACGTCTGTCAGCAGATTTTCCGGTGGTTAAGTCGACGTACCCAAGATACTCATCTTGGAATCTGATCTTGTCTCGGAACGAAAAATCTGGAAGATGAAATGACCGTACATGATTTTCCAGTTCCTCCAAAAGACCTGGCATATCAGTGATTGTATATGACTTCAGCACATCGCCCTTCGCGTTTGTGTCGGACGCATGACGATTCAAGAACGCCTCAAACTCTGAGCCCTCGACTTTGCTTTTACTGATTGATTTCGCCTCTCCGTTCTTCAAATAGACAAATAAATCAACCATGCGGAGAAGCTCTTTTGCATTCCCGTAATGAGAAAAGTAGTCGATCTTTACCAAAATCTCACGTTGCCTGGCGTCAATTCCGGTGCCTTTAAGCGCCACCAGCAATTCCATAAATGTCTTTGGCTTTCCCTGCTGTGCAAGCTGGTAGAGTGCGTTGGACACCGGACGGTTCAAGAACTTAACAGAGGATACGCCCTTGGAAATCAAATGGTCCTCTTTGTCGAACATGTAGCAGTCCTTCGAGGAGCCGAACTTCGGTGGCGTGATGTGGATGTCATACAGAGCTGCCAACGCTGTTCCGGCGCGGATGTCTTCGTCGTTATTGGCATTGTTTAAGTAGGCCGTAATAAACTCGTATGGATAGTAGTATCTGAGGTACGCACACAGGTAACCCAACATACTGTATCCAATTGCATGGTTTTGGCCAAACATATAGCTGGAGGCGTCTTCGATCACCTGAAGGAACTCCTTGGCTTCCTTCTCAGCTACCGCCTGTGGCTGATCGGACATGGCGCAGTATCCGTCCAAGATCTTCGGCAGAGCCTCTTGCATACGGGCTTCATCTTTACGGGCGATGGCCCGACGTGTATTGTCAGCCTCTGAACCGGAAAAGCCGCAGACTTGTTGCAGGAACTTGAGGACGTCCTCTTGAAAACACAGATAGCCGTTGCTGTTGACCAACAAGTCGTCGATGAGTTTTGACGGATTATGATTAGTCTTATGGGCCATCAACTCTGCACGATATGACGCACCAGACGGCCTGATCGCAGCGGTCACCAGCGCCAGGTCGAAAACTGAGTGCGGAACATATTTCCGGAGCATTTCGTGGGCGTAAGCACCTTCGAACTCAAAAATCCCGACCGGCGACCGGAGCATATCGGTCCAGACCTCTTGGTCATCCCAGTTGATCTCGTGCGACTGTGGATACTTGATACCGGCCATTTCACAGGCATCCTTAATGATCTGCACATTCTTCAGGCCAAGGATGTCGTATTTGACCAATCCAGTCTCATGCACCTCATCCATGTCCAGTTGCAGAATGACTTTACCGTCAGAGATGAAAGTACCATAGTTGTCCCGCAATGTGATCGGACTGGCCACGATGCCAGCCGGGTGCATAGATTGCGAAACTGACACGCCGCGCAGCCCATCGAAATAATAGAAAACTTCTGGATATTCCTCCCTGGTTGCATCGAGATCGACCGCCATTTCTTTTTTGATTTTATCGCCCAGAGACAGAGGCCACGGATCCGACTTCTCGATCTGTTTGTTTTCTTCCTTCAGCTCCGCAATTTTGGCTGTCAGAGCCTTAATTTTCTCCGGGTCCGCCTTAGACAGTCGCAGTTCTTTCAGTTCCGCGTTCAGTGGCTTCAAATCATGTAAGTGGGTGCGCCCCCAGCGGATGGAGAAGGCGCGGACGACCTCATCGATAACGCCCTTATCCTGTACTGTTCCAATCGCAAGGATATACGCGGTTTTGTCTTGTCCAAATCGGTTAATAATGTAGTCGTACACCTTTTCCCGATCGTCCGGAGCGAAATCTGCGTCTATATCTCCGATCTCTCTTCTGTCCTTATTGGCAAATCGGCTAAAAACCGTATTCCATGTCTCAGGATTCAAGTCGATGATGTCAGTCAGATAAGCTACTCGTGACCCGCCAACAGAACCGCGGCTAAATCCGACAGGAATATCGTTGGCTCGACACCACCGCATCATCTCAGACATAAACAACATGAAGGACGACATCCCGATTGCATCGAAGACTTCGCATTCTTCTTTGACGGCCTCACGAAACGTCTGAATCTGCTCCGGAGTCACAGCCCCGCTTTTGATTTTCTCTTGTAGGCCCAACTCGATAGCTTCATCCAACTTTTCCTTATCTTGGTCTCCATACAGAATCGGATACTTAAAACTGGCGTCTACCTTGAAGTCCTCGATTCTGTCGGCCATTCGGTTTGTATTCTCAATGGCCTCCATCCATAGCTTCTCAGGAATCGCGTCCTGCGCCCGGAAGTCCTCCACTAGCTTATCGTAAGTGCGGAACGTCAAATCAAACTCGTCCTCGCCTCCGAACTCGATATGCTTTGAGTCTTGTAGCAAAGTCCGGCACTCCGCTTTGTACTGGTCAAGGCTGTGGGTGTCTGTTCCGGCAATGAGTGGAATCCCGTATTTGGCGGACAGTTGCGCCAGATGCCGGTTGAAACTGATCTGATCCGGATGGAGGTGAGGTTGGATCTCAAGGTAATCATAGTGCCTGACCAACCGCTCATACATCGGATGACTTATGCTCAACTTGTTGAGCGGAGACGCCAAGCAGGCGCTTGTCTTGATAATATTTGACGAGGTCGCCAGAAACTCCTCAAAGGAGATGCGCGGCTTATAATAGAAGTGGTCTGCTTCGTATGCCCTACTCACTAAATCGTTCAGTTCTCGCACTCCATCTTCGTTTTTTGCAATCAAAACTGTGTGGTAATTATCACGAACTTTGTGCTGGCCAGACTCCATCAATTCCGCTGTTCGTTGTTCGATATAGGTCTCTGGAACAACATCCTCTTCAACGGTTGCAAGCTCTTCCATAACCTTATTGTGTACTTCCATTGGATCTGGCGGCACTAAAAGCGCTTCGGTCAAATAAACTTCGCATCCATGAAGATACTTCAAGCCAGCTTTCTCGCAGGCCCGCTTTTTTGCTGTCCACTGAAAAATATTTCCATGCTCGCTGCATCCAAGTGCAGTCATGCCCTGTCGGACAGCCTCATCTATATATGCTTGGAACTTCGTCGTGCTGTCCAGCAACGACAGATCTGAATGAACATGGTATGCTGTATAAATACCATTCAATCGACCACCCCATTTCTTAGGTAGAAATATCGTCGAGCATTTTCCATCTAAATTTTCTATCTTTCGGCACAACACCGGCCTCCTCGGCCTTAAATCTCCGATCGTAATCGTGTACGGTCAATCCGCGCGATGTAAAGGTTGTCGGACTAAAATCAATCCTCCCCACATTGTCCGAAAATCTCATCTGTGTTGTCTTCCACCGGGTATGGCAGTCCAATGTCGTATTTCTTTTTGTCCCAACTGTACTGCCAATCATACTCTACTGGGATGGTAAAGAACCGGCGTGACTTACGATCGTAGTGCATCCCCATTTCAAACCCGGCTCTTCCACGCATACGATCCTTCAAAATAGAGAGTTTGACGTCGTATGGATATGGAGGCTTTTCCCATCCGTCGCCTCTTCGATTCGGTATCCCGGCCTTTTCCCGCTCAGAAATACGCTTGAGACTAAATCCGCGATGCGCCAAGTTGACTAAGTTCGATGTGCCCGCGATGTCATACATATCCAAATCCTCTTGGCCAAACTGCAACTTTTTGGGGTGGCAGACCAAAATCGTACACACATCAAACTGAGAACTAAAGTGAATCAGCCAGTTGACGAATTCAGTTTGCTTCTCCCATTTACTGTTTTCATCTGCGTGTAGGTCAACCATCATGAGGTTATCTACGATAAACAGTTTGCTCCCGTATTTACGGGCCGAATCCTCCATTGACCTCTGGAGTTCTTCTACTGTATTCCCGTAGTCATCTTGGTAAAGGTAACACAGACCGCGATAACTTTCGTTGATACCGCGCTTCGCTTCTTGGGTTACTTTACAATAGCTGACCCCCAAATCGTTCGTGTATTCCTCTACGTTTCGAGGTCCGGCAAACAAAAAGTTGATCCAATTTTTGGTCATATACTCCGGCAACTCACGGGAAAAGATCCATGTGCCAACGCCTTGATCCAGGGCGTTACAAACCAACTGATACAACCAACTGGTCTTTCCGGAACCGGGTGTACCGGACAGGATATTGAAACTGCCGTAGAACAGGCGCATAATTTCTTTGTCCAGCGCAGCCAGTCCGGTTTGGATCCCATCAATGCTGGACAGATCGCGCTCCTCAACGTCCGCCAAGTCGATCAGCGACGGGATCGGACTATCAGCTGCGTTGGCGATCATGTCCACGACAGCTTCTCTGCCAAACCAGTACAGAGTTTCGTTGACATCCTTGATCCAAACTTTCTTCCCATTACGCTCATACAACTCAGGACAGCTTGCGACCTTGCACCGCCAAGATCCAAGGCGGGGGACGACCGTCTTACAATACTTGGTGCCTGACTCATCGTTGTCTGGAACAATGATGATTTCCTTAAATTGCTCTAAGAAATCCCAGCACTCCTCGATCCACTGGAGATTGCCATCTCCAAGCGGAATGCTGACCGAATTTTTGACTCCGGCTTCAACCAGAGCCGCACAGTCAAGTTCGCCGCTTGCAACGACAAGAGGTTGTTCTGGATTGATACGGTTCATGTTAAACAGAATCGGGCTCGTGTCCGCGTCAGCCTGACACCAATTCTTCGACTCACCGTGCTTCACTTTCCGCGACGGCCTGTATTTCACCATGGTCAGAGTGTCGTTCAGGTCATAATAATTCAGGACCATGTTGCCCCGCTCATCTTGTCGTATGTCAAGGTAATCTGCTGTCTCTTCGCTGATCTTGCGGGTCTTTAAGTATTCATATACCTTAGATTTGTCTGTGCAAACCACTTCTTTTGGGTATCTGTACAGCCGACGCGTCTTTACGCCGTGTTCTCCAAAGCTATATGTGACGCCAGCGAGCTCAAACAGCTTTTGTACCGCTTCTGCAAATGTCTTTTTTTGTCCGATCATGTACGCATCCACGATGTCTATGTTTGTGTTGCACGCCCCAAAGCAATGGCAGTTGAACTCTTTTGGGTTGTAGATAAAGGATGGTGTGTCCTCGTCATGAAATGGACAGATGCATCTGCGTCGGACAGCGTCAAACTCTGGCACGCCGAGGAATTCCATGATATAGTCAAAGTTTTGGTCTCCAAGTTTTTCCTTGGCGGCGCGGATACGCTCCAGATCAACCAGCATCGTCATCGCCTCCCTCATACTCTTTGGAGTACACGCACGATTCACGAACGTCGCACAGGTTGTCGCAGTAAAACTGATCTGGGCTGGCCGCGTAAGTCTCATCTTCGTATATGCGGTCGATCGTTGTCATAAACCACTGGATGGCCTCTTGCAGAGCCTCCCGTTTGAACGGCTTTCTCACCACTGTATGTGCCCGAAACATATTGAAAACAAGCCACTTTGGATAAACACCATACCGGTCTTTGACGTAGATCGAATACAGGTAAAGCTGCCGGAGATACGCAGTCAGTTCGGTTTTTGATTTAAATTTTGATTTGGATTTGTGGTCGCAGATGATATAGCTGCCATCTTTGTCTCGCAGAACCAGGTCAATATAGCCAATAAAAGGACGACCAGCAATTTCAAGTCGCACTTGCTGTTCAACCGCTACGACCTCACAGCCGCCAAATACATCCTCGAAGTTCTCGAAATACTTAGCTCCGGCGACAAAATACCGTTCGTCCATATCAACCTTTTTATTAAAGAGCGGGAATGAGCACCGCACATGTTCCGCGTATCCGTTGTAGTATGCGGAGCTCAATTCCCAGATCTCAAGTTCCCCTTTATAGTATCGCTCAAGCAGTTCGTGACACCATGATCCCCATTCAGCAAACGCATTGCCGGCCTTAGGCCCTGCTTTCATATACACCTTGTCGAACTGCTTGGGGCACTGCTCATAGGATCTTACACGCGAGAACGACCAGTCCATCCCATCCAAAAGAAACTTTGTCAGGGCCGACATAGCCTACCTCCTAGTTAAAACGGCATCTCCTCTTCGTCATCTGAGTCGCTGGAGCCACGCTTCGGCTTCGTAGCGGCCTTCGGAGCACCGCCGTTGTCAGACTTTCCGCCTGCAAAGAAAACGTCCTGAGCGTCCAACAGAAGCTTGCTCCGCTTGTTGCCTTCTTTATCGGTCCACTGCTCATAGCGCAGCCGACCGGACACAACCATGGCGTCTCCCTTGTGGAAGTGTTTCGCAATAAAATCGGCACGCTTGCCGATGGCAGTCACATCGACCCAGTCAGTCTCCTTCTCGCCGGTCTGCTTGTTCTTAAAGTCGCGGTCTACAGCCAGAGAAAAGGAAGTCTTGTTGAGGTCCTCATTGATCTGACGGAGCTCTACATCGCGCACCAGACGGCCCATTACCACAGCATAGTTAAGCACTCTTCTTTACCTCCATCTTTGAAATCACATCCAGTACGGTCTTAGCCGTATCAAGATCTTTGATGCTATTCGGATTTTTCTTGCCGCCGGTATGCTTGGCAATCAGGTCGTACACTTCCTTCTGAGGCACACCGGATTGAATCTTCGCTGTGGCCTCAGCAATAATATCCGCCCGGCACTGCGCAAGTTCATCTTCGGCTCCAGCACCCTCCGCCTCTTTCTTCTTGCGGCGGTAATTGTCAGGGTCATCCTCAACGGTTGCCAGCTGGAAGTATTTAAGTAAGAAATATCGGTTGGTATATGTCAGGCCCGCACCAAAAGCCTGCGCCGCATCCGCCTGCTGGCCTACAACAAACCACGGAATCTCCAGGAAATCCTCCGGATTGTCGTTGTCTACCCACCGGAATGCCATGTCCGCACTGACGATGAGCTCTGACGCCTGCTTACCTTTCTTGTCGATGTACTGGTAAGGCACAACAGAAGTTGTTCCAGTCAGGATTTTCGGGATCAGAGACAGGTGATACTTGTCCATGCCCGCAGTCACCTTTGCCAGCACCTCGTCCTCGGATACATATTTGTACCCATATCCGGACTTGTTTTTCTGTAACACGCAAACCGACCGTCGAATTGCAGCCAGCTTTTGGTACAGATTCAGCGAAGTGTTTTCTGCCATACTGTTCCTCCTTGAAGTTTTTTTGTTCCAATTTCTTGGTGGCGCTGAGAGTGGGATTCGAACCCACGGCCCCTTTCGGAGTCACCAGTTTTCAAGACTGGCTCCTTAAACCTCTCGGACATCTCAGCATATATGACGTGCAACCCGCCAAAGCGAGTTGCACATGTATATCAGCCTTCGCTAGTTACAACAGTATCAGCGCCAGACACTGTGACCCATCCGTGCTTCATTCTGGCTTCCATCTCAATCTTAGCCAGTAACCCATCTGTGATGGAGGCCGCAATTGTCTGGTTCGCCTTTGCCTCTGCCTCGGCCTCAATCTGTTTTGCCTGCGCAGCAGCCTCAGCTTCCATGATTTTGGTCTTATTCTGGACTCGAATCGTCTCCTGCTCTACCTCTGCCTGCTGCTTTTTCTGCATGGCAGTTACTCGGTCTGCAATGGTTTTTTGCAGTTGTTCGTCTGGATATACGTCAATGATGGACGCATCAAGTACTTCGATTCCGAACTCTGCACCGAGTTCTTCATTCAAAAACGCAGTCAGCTCGTCGTTAATTTTCCCTCGATTGCCTGAATAAATATCCATCATGGTATAGTCAGTCGTTACCTCGGACACCTTGGCCTTTAAGATCGTACGGACTCTGGATGCTACAATATCGTCGCCGTCCATACCCTTAAATTTCTTATATGTCTGGACAACTTGGTCTTGCTTGTACCGATAAGACATCTGGAAGGAAACGCGAATATTAGCATTGTCTGCGGTCGAGACAAGAAAACTATCATCGCCTTCGCTTCCATCTCTCTCATCCTCTGACAGGATAAGCTGCTCGTTGCTGACCGTAAATTCCTTCACAGTCTTTGTGGGGGCAACAAAGTGAAACCCTTGTGTCAGAATCTCATCCTGCACACCGCCGTGCATGCTGTACACAACTCCAACATAACCGGCTGGAATTCTCTCCAGACACAGCGCGCAGGTTACTACGCCGCCAAACAGAAGAACTCCGCTTACAATCGCTCCAACAATACCCTTCAATTTTCATCCTCCTCATTTGTAATTGCCTTAATGAATTGCTCAATGGCGCGGCACACAGCCTCACCAATTTGCCGAAACGATGGTGCCAACAACACCCAGCCTACAAACGCTGAAAGAATAACGAACACCCAGTACAAAGGATTCATACGCACCGCCTATCTTTTTTTGTCCGGCTCAGCGGAATTGCACCGCAGCAGGCAGAATCACCACAAACTGCCCGAGACCCTTACCGGCCTGTGGTCTTATCGTTCAGAAAGGAGAACCCGGCAAATACCGGGTGGTGCGCCACTCTGGACGTCAACCAGACATGACACATATATGGTCCGCCCTGAAACTAGAACAGCGAATGCGTCGCCATTCATACAAACTCAATGTGGCGGTAGTTTTAATTTGACTCCATACGGACATTTGACTTTAACAATTATCTATGATATGATAAAATTGTGATATTAGACACATTCGTCATTATAGATTGATAGCCCAACTAGTAAATGCGATAATGCTATCGCAGATATACTTCATCTCTGGATCGTTGGTAATCTATGTCCGACGCGACCAAGTATGGTGTCAGAAACAGGTGTCGTTAATCACCGGGGTTAATCACCCCGATTTTTTTATGTCTGTATAGAGTTGGCAGGGATGGCTGGACTCGAACCAGCGAGTGAGGGAGTCAAAGTCCCTTGCCTTACCGCTTGGCTACATCCCTATATGGAGCTGGTAACAGGAATCGAACCTGCGACATTCGGAGTACAAAACCGACGCTCTACCAACTGAGCTACACCAGCATATAGAGCCCCACGCCCGAAGGACTGCGTGTATACCCGCCTGTGTCTTTTGCAGAAATAGCAGTTGAAACCACACAAACGCCAACATGACCAATGGAGCCTTGGTGAAGCACTCAAGCTATGAACTTGAAATCATGGTTCTGATTCGCTAATCATATTGGACGAAATCGACCACTGATTGTCGCCGACGTGCTTCATGAATGTCGGGATTTCAAACCGTGATACCGCAAGTCCCGGCTCGGTTTTTACTGAGACGCAGAGAAATGATTACAAGAAAAATTAACATTCTACATAAACCATAACAAAATAAGAAGCGATAAGCATTAAGCTCTAACATTCAACATTGAACTACACTTTTCTTCTAAGTATGGTACGTCTCAGATGGAAATGTATCAAATATCGACCTCGAGTGTTCTGGTGAGGTTTGCCATGTCAATGGCCTGCTGGATCGCGATCAGTTCCATACACACATCTTGATACATCTTCTCGGCGTCCTCGCTGTCGTAATTTCGCTCAGTGTATTCAGATACCCCTCTCACGGACGATCCGCTGCGAGCCTTCTTTTGGACGTGTCGCATACGGTCGAACCGTGATTTATCTCCATTGAGCATCGTCATTCTTACGAGCGCCCCGTCGATAGTCAAACCAATTTCGGGCAATTCCGTAGATGTATTGAAAATATTGATGGCGTGCTTTATGGACGCGATCTTGTCAGCGAGTTCGCTCAGTCGTGCATTTACAGCCCGAAAGTCATATTCCGGAACGACCGGCTCCTCCCCCGCCATATAAGAATAAGTGCTGGTTTCGGACTCCGCCCGGATCAACGCGTCACGCTCGCTTTGCATCTGACGCACCAACTTATTTGCTGCGTCACAGTTGATTTTTCTCAATGTGCTTCTCCTCCAAAATCGTTTTCGCCACACAGCCGGAGTTGAACCAGCCACAGACCGCCTATCGGTTGCGTGTAAATTAAAATTCGTCAGTATGTACGCCTGAAAAATCAGGCGTTGGTCAAGCCCACAAATTTGTTATATTCACAAATCCAATGGTGCATTCTTTTTGCCATTAGCGGTGTCATCCCTCTTTTTTCCTGGAAAATTTCAATCATGGTCTGCACATCTATGTCCCCATGTTCCAGCAGGTAGTGCCCAGCCACATACAGCCTTCCCGACATAAACACATTCGTAGAATAAATTGTTCGATTTGGATACTTTTCTTGGTACTTCGGATTGCCTCGTGAGAACGCATTGGAGGCCACATCTGTTGTGATCGGCCTCCAAGCCCTGGCAGGTTTCGATGAGTACCATTTGATAAAATAGTCGCTCGGCTCACGATAAAAATTTACTGATGCTCTAAGCTGCTTGACAACGACATCTGTTTCGCGGTAGTCACGCAGTTGCTGTTTTAGTTCCTGCGGGACATACAGCGTCTCGCCCATATACTGTATGGTGCCGTTGATCGTATCCACATCGTCATCTCTGATCGTATATACATCTCTCGACTGTACACCAGACCAACACAGAATAGAAACGGGCGTGAGTGGGCTTCCGTCATTTTTGTCGCAACAAATGTTAAGAAACTCCTCTACTTCTGCTGGATTTTTTAATAAAAACTTTCGAAAAGAGACGCTGAAGTCTATATCCTCTACATCGATTGTAAAAACCGGATGCATCTTATAAGCCTTGTATTCGTCATACTGCTGTGGCAAACAGCCTTTCATCTTACACCATTTAATGTATGTCTTTAAAATGCTCAAAATTGACACGATAGACCTGACATTGAAGCGGCACACTTCAGAAACCGCCTGGATGAATTGTTCGCGATCCATCTGATGCAACTCAACCCCGAAATGTTGTTCGGCAAATTCATCCAACGCATTGAGCAACGAAATTGTGGTGTACATTGATGCTGAACCTTCGTTGTCCATTGCATATTCTCTCAACGTATCAGATCTGCACACCTCGTTTGGGTCAAATTCCGAACGCACACCGGCCTTGCCTCTCTTCAAATACATCTCCGTCACCTCCGCTAAAATTATGTAGCACCCATGTGACACTTATAGTTTAGCACAAGGCAAGGCCGGTGTCAAGCGTAAAAATAAAATTCGTCACTAAATGTTCGTATGATCCAGTAACTTTTTCTTCAGGTCACCCCCAAGAACAATTTCCAATACATTTTCCGTGTCTGTATCCATAATACGGGCCAACGAGTCCTCCTCTGCAAGCAATTCTGCGACGCTCACGCAGCATGACAATGATTCGTCTAGCCAGAAATACAGATCTTCCCCCATCATACTGACAGGGGACGCTTTTGCGGCGGCCACCACCAGCCGCCCCACAAATTGATCTTCCAAGTCGTCACCCCCAAGAACTAGAACGGTTGTACTATTATTATACTCCATCGTCCTAATAAGTCAAGACTGTATTTATTTACAGTTCTGACCACATATCATACAACTGATCCATTTGACTGATTGCATCATTCAAAAAATCAATTGCACTTTCCATTTTTGCGTAACTGTCTGTCGCTGTCAGAGATTCGGGAACATTTTCCATCGCATCTTCCTCCTCGATCAGCAAATCCTCCAACTCGGACTTTGCGCTGAGAATCACGTTTGTAATAGCTGTTTGTCTCTTTTTGTTCATATCAACCCTCCGGCGCTTTTATTCCTGGCTTACCATGCCACTTTATTGTCAAGTCAAAATCAGCGCACTCCCCGTACGCATTCTCCCAGTACACTCCCTTTGGAAACACCTGTCCGCCAACATAGTTGTATTTCACACTGCCATCGTAGTAGAATTCTGGCTTTATCGGTCCGTATGTTCGCCAGACATAGAAGTTGTCCGCCGCCCTTGCAGCTTCATTGTCAAGTTTTCTCTGTATCAGCCCTTGAGGCTCTGTTTTACGGATTTGCTTTTTGTATGCTTGTCCGCTTGCATAATAAAAGATCTGCAACACAGCGTTGACAAGAATCAAGATGACTAACAGTTCTGCCATTCGATACCCTTCTCAACGCAATATTCTTTTAAAGGCATCAACCCGAGGTTCAGCGCATGATAGGCTTCGATCTCATCGCGATCAGTAAAACCAATATACCGCATCGTTGTTGCAACGTCACTGTGATGAAAAATTCGCTGTGTCAACAACACAGAGTCGCCGGTTTTGCGCATACGATCCGGCATTTTTTCCGCCACAAAATTTCCGAAGCTTTTTCTCATGGTATGAGTGGCAATATGGCCGCTAACGCAGGCCCGCTTGCTCATTGCTTTGATCCCGCGCCAAGCACTTTCTCGACTTAGATTTTTGACGTATCCGCCGACATACGCTTTACGGTTTGACTCGCTGACAAACATATACTCATTATATGAGAACGGTCGCTTTTTGTTGAGCCTCTGGTCCAGCATAATCAATGCGGCCAACTTAACGGCTTTATTTAGATACAAAGTCCGTGCATTTCCCGTTTTCTGCTCAATGATAATGGTCGATTCCCGCACAAAGCCGTTCTCGCTGAACAGATCTTTATACCGAAGTGTCACAACGTCTGACACACGCAGTCCCAGATTGCAACCAATCACAAACAGAGCTGTATCGCGCACATGCCCGCTCTCCAGACTCATCGCGACCATGCGGTCGATGTCATCTTCACGAGTGATCGCATCCGCAGTACGGCTTGTTACCTCTGCAACCGGATCACCAGGCATACGTTTTCGGTTTCTACGAAACTTAACGATGTTGTCTATCGGAGCACTGACTCCTGGTGTATAAATACGAAGTGTATTTCCTGTTGACATTTTCTACACCCTTTCGAATTGACATCTTGGCAAACCTGTGACGTTACACACCTTTGCGATCTGTTCACATGTCAGGCATTTATCCTGTAATGAAGTCCTGAGCGCGCATCCGGCCATGCTCTCAAGCCGCCTGACCGAACAATGATTTTCTCTAAGCCACTCTCTGACGTTGGGATACTCCACTTTCTTTGTCCCCGCATACTCAAACGGCTTTGATTGTCGTTTTCCTGATGAAATTGCGCTGAAAACTGCTTGTCTGGTTACACCAAACTCGTCCGCAATACTTTGATACGAACGCCCTTCCGATCTCATTTTGGCATAAATTTCTCTCTTCACTGTTGCCTCCTACATACCAAGACTAATTGCGAGTGCTGCGTTAATTTTTGAAATTACACCACCTCCAATCACTCCAACACGTCTTGTCAACCTGGCTTTATCAAGCGTTCGGAGTTGTTCTAACAAAACAACGGAGTGCAGCGGCAAACCGGATTCGTATGGAGCAACATCAACATGGGTCGGCATTCGCCGTTTATTTGTCTTTGATGTAATCGGAGCAACGATTACCGTTGGGCTATGCCGATTCCCTGTATCGTTCTGTACAATCAACACCGGGCGAACTCCTCCCTGCTCGCTCCCGACAGCCGACCCTAGGTCGGCATAATAAATATCCCCTCTCCGTATCGTATTGTCCATACTTAGATTGCCTGCTACCCTCCCTTCAATTCAATACACAGCTATGTCAATATTCTTCAGGAAACAAAATCGTCGTAACGCTGCGGTCTGCCTCAGTGATAATCCAGATTTTCTCTGTATGGCAATCGTCCATGTAGTACGCTGAAAACAGTCGATTTCCACACCGCAGTGCCTGCTGGTTCAACTCCCAGTCTTCATCACACAAATCGCCCCAGTTGCCATTAAGGTGCATTTGGAGTCCGCGCACTACGAACTCTGCAAACACAACATCCGTCTGGCACCTGTCGAAAATAGCTCTAGTTTCTACAATTTGTCCAGACTGAAACAGGTCGTCTGTGAGCCGGACAATGTTACCGTGCATAGATATGATTTTACTTGGCATAGCGCCCTCCTTATCTTATTTCTGCTTCAAACCAAGTGTGATTTGCATAACCCCTGCAACAAAACAAATCGCAGCCAATGTAAAACTAAACCATGGGTGATTATTGTCTTCTGACATTCCAACAACTAAATTCAAAAAAGTACACACAAAATCGAACACGGCCCAAATAACATTTTTCAACTTCATGCAATCGCCCCTTTATTTTACCGCTCAACCCCAGCGTCCGTTCGTCTCGCCCGCAATGATTTCGTCCAACTTGACCGCCTGGCCGGACTTAATTTCTGGAAATAGCGAGCTTTCAATGCCTGTAATCCATCTATCTCTTTCTCCGGCTATGACCAAAGTGTCAACGCTCCGCAACCGCTTGATGTGTGTTGCTTCAGGGAACAGCACATGGATTATTTTTGCGTACACCATTTCCTGCTTAGTGAAGATAGGCTCACGGATAATGCAGTTTGGGTGGTTCAGGAGATAGTACAGGGCGTTAGCTCCTATTTTGCACCCAACCTCTTGCAGAGTTCCTTCACGAACCTCGTCCGGGCGTCTACGGCGTATTTTCCCATCTTCGCACACCTGAACCAATCCATAATTGGTAGGGTAGCCATCGATAGAAAACGCTTCTCCCACCTCAACACCAAGTACCTCACAAATTCTCGGCTTATCCATGTTGTCTTTCTCCGCATGCTTTACTGACGATTCTAATCTTTCTGCCCATGATTTATACTCAGCCATCCCGCTCCTCCTCTCCGACACGGTGGTTCCATGCCTTCGTAATGCTCTCTTTCGCCCATGACTTTTTCAACGCCCAAAACTTCATGTTGGCTCCACATTTACATTTGATTTCTGCGCGCCATCCATCGTCTCCAGATGGGATACCATTGGCTCTCGTGTATACAATACCGATGTTCTGACTACCGCAGAATGGACACGGTTTAAGTCCATCTACTGTAGATCGCTCCCCGTACGAACAGAAGTCATCCGGCTCACACTCATCCACAAAATGTCGATAACACCCATGTGTGCCATCGTCTCTATCGATGATAAACTTGCAATCCCGGCAGAGGACCACCGGAACGGTTTCAGCGGTTTTAGCAGAATCTACCAAACAAGAAACCTCATTGAACAACTCGGCGGAATCTGCGTAAAAAGCAATCAGTTCCGATTTTAGTGCATCAGCATCAATCAGCCGCATATCTGTCACCCTCCTCCGCTGGCTGCTGGAGCCACCACGCAATGTCGCTCCCATGCGGGCATTCCCCATCAGCGAAATCGCACTCACGGAGCCGCATTTTTTGCCCGTTTTCCATGGTGTATTCTTGGGCCGGACACCCCTTGCAAAACGTCTCCTGAAACAGATCACCCCACGGGGGTTCTCTGTTATAGGCAAGCTTTTTGATAAAGCAGGCCAGCTCCTCGTCACTCATGGCCCGGATGCGGTCAGCGTTGGTCTGTACCCACTTCTTTTGTTCATTCTGAAACGCAACGACGCAATCCCCAAAGAGAGGGCAGGCAGGAGAACACGGATAGTTGACTTCAAGATTGTGTGTGATGCATTTCATTCCTCTGCCTCCCGAAGCGCCGCTTCCGCTTCCGCTAAATTCGCCATCTCTGCCAACTGTTTTGAGTAATCTGGTTTTTGCAACACATACCCAGCAGCGAACATTTCCAAAAGTTTCTCCGCTGTAAAGCCTGTTGCAGCATAGAGCTTTGTGTATAGTTCCTCAAACTCTCGTGCTTGGTTCACACACTTGTTTAGCGTGTCTCCAATCTTGCACGGAAGCACCACGCACCGCCCCTTACGGTCGGCCTCCGCCAGCTCCCGGAGGCGAGAAACATCAATTCCGTAGCGTCGCGCAGTAACTTTCAAGTAGCCAGCTTCGACATCCTGCTTGTTTTTTTCGATCTCCTCCGGCTCCAGGCCAGTGTCCTCATAGGCTCCAAGCCGGTCCACAATCTCCCCCCACTTTTCGCAGTTGCAATCGCAAATGTCATTGCAATGCTCGCTACACCGGGTGTAATACCCATCAGATTTTTTGTAATGCAGTTCTGTCAGTCGTTCCACGTCAATCCTCCCACATTCTGGCCCGCTCAGCGTCTCCAGTTCTTTAATTGCCTCTCTTCGTCCTCCAGGTACAGCGGACACCAGATCACCGTGTAGGAGGGCATCCCGTGGGCTCGCACCTGTTTTTTCGGGCCTGCG
>ERZ791881.628-NODE-628-length-29898-cov-6.933217_pt1 | contig 29898 bp, 24 predicted proteins | sample MGYA00510161_ERZ791881 | MGnify/ENA primary metagenome ERZ791881 (study PRJEB30046, sample SAMN00792073) | human gut metagenome | study: EMG produced TPA metagenomics assembly of the A metagenome-wide association study of gut microbiota in type 2...
TTGAGATGTATCGAAAAATGATGGACAAGGGATTTGGAATTAAAGCTATCGCATCCATCTTCTCAGTAAGTGAAGAGTCTGTTAAAAAGTTGTTGATGAAAGCTTAGGAGAGTGGATGTTATGCATTCGTTCTTTATCAATAATTATGAAGAACATTCGATAAAATGTTTGAAATATTAACTTTTTTTCACATATATACAGTAGAAATGAAATATATGAAGTAAATGTAAGATGTAGACATGATGCAGACCTATTTTGTGAGTGGTTAGTAAGTGGACAATTGTTAACCATCTGTTTATAATGAATCTAGAAGGGAGCTAACATAAAATGTCAATTATTAAATTAAATCCAGCCTTTAAAGATTATCTTTGGGGCGGAACAAAATTAAAAGAAAATTATGGTAAAAAGACTGATATGGATCCTGTCGCAGAAAGTTGGGAATTGTCTGTACATCCAGATGGACCAAGTATTGTTGCGAGTGGTGAATATGAAGGCTTATCATTTCCTGAATATTTAGAAAAAAAGGGGAAGGGTGTTTTAGGAACAAAGGGGAATACATTTGAATTTTTCCCAATCTTAATTAAATTTATTGATGCCAAACAACCATTATCGATTCAAGTGCATCCAGATAATGAATATGCACTTCGTGTAGAGCACGAATATGGAAAAACTGAAATGTGGTATATTTTAGATTGTGAACCAGATTCATTCTTATATTTTGGAGTAAATAAAGAAATTACTAAAGAGGAATTTGAACGTCGAATCCAAGATAATACGTTATTAGACGTGTTAAAGGCAGTCCCAGTACATAAGGGAGATGTTTTCTTTATTAAGTCTGGAACAATTCACGCGATTGGTGCTGGTATTCAGATTTGTGAAATTCAACAAAATTCAAATACAACATATCGTGTTTATGATTTTGGTCGTGTTGGAAAAGATGGTAAGCCTCGCGAATTGCATATTCAAAAGGCAATTGATGTTTCAAATTTAAGTCCAATTGAATCTGACTTTAAACCATGTGGACCAGAAGAGAAGAATGGGGATTGTGATACGGTTCGCTTGGCAACTTGTGAATACTTTACTACATTTGAATCTACATTAAATGGTACAACTACGCTTCATGTTGATGATGAAAGCTTTGGTTCTATCTTGTTGATTGAGGGTAATGCGACAATTGAAAATGATGGTACAACTTTAGAAGTAAACAAAGGCGATTCTGTATTTATTGATGCGAATAGTGGTGATGTAAAAATTACAGGAAACTGCCAATGGATCTTTAGCAGGGTTTAATCCCCTGCCTCTTTTTAGTTATGAAAGAATTTCAAAAAGATTTAATAGACTGGTATATTAAAAATCATCGTCCTTTAGAATTTCGTTTAAAGAAAGATCCTTATGAAATATGGATCAGTGAAATTATGGCGCAGCAGACACGGATTGAGGCTATGCTTCCTTACTTTAAAAGGTGGATACAACAGTTGCCAGATATTGAGAGTGTCGCAAAGTGTGATGATGAAAAGTTAAATAAATTGTGGCAAGGACTAGGTTATTATTCGCGTTGTAAAAATATTAAGAAGTGTGCTATTGAATGTGTTGAAAAATATAGTGGGAAATTGCCTTGTACAAAAGAAGAATTATTAAAATTACCAGGAATTGGCCCATACACGGCAGGTGCTATAGCTTCCATTGCGAATGGACAAAGAGTAAGTGCAGTCGATGGAAATGTGATTCGTGTATTTTCTAGGTTGTATAATATTTTTGAAGATGTTACCAAGACAAGTGTGAAGAAACAGATTGAAGAGTTGGTAGATGAAAGTCTTCCTTCAAAAGAAGAAATTTCCTATTATAATCAAGCCATAATGGAGTTGGGAGCTCTTATTTGTATTCCTAAAAATCCTAGGTGTGAATTGTGTCCAGTTAAAAAGTATTGTGATGCCAAAGATCCTGGCAGTTTGCCTTACAAGGCGAAAAAGAAAACGCGAAAAATAGAATATAAACATTTATATATATTGGTGCATAAAGATAAGGTACATGTAGTTAAAAGAGCGGATACCGGCTTATTGGCTGGGCTTTATGGTTTTGATGAAACGAAACCAGAACATATTATAGAAAGTATTGAATTAGAACCTTATATACATATTTTTTCACATGTAGAGTGGCACATGGATGCAACGTTATGTATAGTAGATAGGGAAGATTCGAATTATAAGACAGTAGAAGAAATCGAAGAGCATATCGCAATGCCTAGTGCGTTTATGCCATTTATGAAACAAGTAAAGGAGTATTTATGGAAAAAGTAGAAATTGAAAGTTTTACTTTAGATCATACTAAAGTAAAAGCACCATATGTGCGTTTGATTAGTGAAGAACAAGGACCTAATGGAGATATTGTATCGAATTTTGATGTTCGTTTATGCCAACCGAATCGACAAGAGATTCCAACTGGAGTTATGCATACTTTAGAACATTTATTCGCATTATATCTTCGCCCAAGAATTTCTGGCTATTTAGATTGCTCACCATTTGGATGTCGTACAGGATTTCACCTTTTAGCATGGGGAAAACATTCAAGTAAGGATGTTGCGATTGCTGTAAAAGAAGCTTTAAAGCTAATCATAACTACAGAATGGGAAGATGTTCCGGGTACTGAAGAAAAAGAATGTGGCAACTATAAAGACCATTCTTTATTTGGTGCTAAAGAATGGGCTAAGGAAATTCTAGAAAAAGGAATGAGTTGTGATCCGTTCGAAAGAAAAATTGTGTAAGAGAATGTAAAATTCTCTTTTTTTATTTGAGTTGCCCTATTTATCGCGTCGTTTCTATGGTAAAATATAGTATAGTCTTTAAAAGGAGAACTTATATTATGGCAGGAATTTTTGGAAAATTATTTTCAGAAGAACAACGTGAATTATCTGCATTAGAAAAGATTGCAGATCAAGTATTAAAATATGAACCAGAAATGCAAGCATTATCTGATGACGAATTGCGTGCAAAAACGGATGAATATAGAAAAAGAATTGCAGATGAAGAAACAGTAGATGATCTTCTTCCAGAAGCATTCGCAACAGCTAGAGAAGCGGCATATCGTGTAATCAACGAAAAACCTTATAAAGTCCAGATTATGGGTTCGGTTGCGATGCACAAAGGTGATATTTCAGAAATGAAGACTGGTGAAGGTAAAACTTTAACAGCAACAATGTGTGTATATTTAAATGCTCTTGCAGGTCAAGGTGTTCACGTAATCACAGTTAATGAATATTTGGCTGGTCGTGATGCAGCGTGGATGGGTGAAATCTATCGTTTCTTAGGTTTAACGGTTGGCGTAAATACACGCGATTTAAAACCAAGAGAAAAACGTGATGCGTATGCATGTGATATTACTTATACAACAAACTCTGAACTAGGATTTGATTATTTGCGTGACAACATGGTTACAGAAGTTGAAGATCGTGTAATGCGTGGACTTCACATGGCTGTAATCGATGAAGTTGACTCTGTATTAATTGATGAGAGTCGTACACCATTGATTATTTCGGGTGGTAAAAAACAAACCGCAAACTTATACATTCAATCGGATCGTTTTGTGAAGACTTTAATTGCTCCAGAATACGAAACAGATAAGTTTACACATGAAAAAACTTTGATTTCTGGAGACTATGATATTGATGAAAAAACACGCCAAATCATGTTGAGTGAAGAGGGTGTTCATAAGGCAGAAAAATTCTTTAAGATCAAAAATCTTTATGATATTGAACATACACAACTTGTTCACCACATTAACCAGGCTTTAAAGGCAAACTATATTATGATGCGTGAAGTTGAATATGTGGTTAGTGATGAAAAAGAAATCGTTATCGTTGACCAATTTACAGGTCGTATGATGCCTGGACGTGCATATTCAGATGGTTTACACCAGGCTATTGAAGCTAAAGAAGGGGTTCCAATTAAAGAAGAAACTTCGACTTTGGCAACAATCACATACCAAAACTTCTTCCGTCTATATGAAAAATTAGCAGGTATGACTGGTACTGCAAAAACTGAAGAAGAAGAATTCTTATCAACTTACAACATGAAAGTTGTTGTGATTCCTACAAACCGTCCAGTAGCTCGTAAGGATCTTCCAGATGAAATTTATGCACATAAGAAAGATAAATATGCTGCATTGGTACGTGAAGTAAAACGTTTGTATGAAACAGGACAACCAGTTCTAGTTGGTACGATTGCGGTAGAAACAAGTGAGGTTATTTCTCAATTATTAAATAAAGAACACATTCCTCATGAAGTATTAAATGCGAAGAACCATGCTCGTGAAGCAGAAATCATCGCAAAGGCAGGCCGTCCAAAATCGGTTACAATTGCGACAAACATGGCTGGTCGTGGTACCGATATCAAATTAACAGAAGAATCACGTAAATTAGGTGGTTTAGCTGTATTGGGTAGTGAAAGACATGAATCTCGTCGTATTGATAACCAGTTACGTGGACGTTCAGGTCGTCAAGGAGATCCTGGATTCTCACGTTTCTATGTATCTTTAGAAGATTCATTAATGGTTCGTTTTGGTGGCGACAAGCTACAAAAGCTATTTGAAAAAATGGGTGACGAACAAATTGAGTCTAAGGCAGTCACAAAATCAATCACAATGGCTCAAAAACGTGTTGAAGGATATAACTTTGATATGCGTAAACAATTATTAGATTATGATGATGTATTGCGTCGCCAACGTGAAATTATTTATGCACAGCGTAATCGTATCTTAGAAGCAGATGAAGTACATGATATGGTTCATGTTGTATTTGAAAAGACAATTGAACAGACTTTACAAGCTAATTTATCAGATCAAAAGAAACAAACAATTGATGTTGCAGGCGTTGTTAAATCCATTGAAATGATGGGTATGGCTGAAGATAAGGCGATTCGTGCAAGTGAACTTGAAGAAAAGTCTTATGATGAAGTTAAAGAATATTGTGTAAATAAGATTTGGAATGAATATGAAGCTGAAATCAAAGATGTGAAGCGTCAATTCTTACCTTTTGAAAAGACAGTTGTATTACGTAATATTGACCGTAACTGGATCAACCATATTGATATGATGGATAAATTGCGTAGTGGTATCTATTTGCGTTCTTATGCACAAAACAATCCTCTACAACAATATGTACAAGAAGGATTTGATATGTTTGAAGAAATGAATCAAAGAATCGATCGTGAAATCACATTCTTCTTATTAAAGGTTCGTATTCGTAAGGAGCATGAAGCTTAATGGAACTATATGAATTGAAACAAGGAGTGAGTACTCACCTAGAGAAATTACATTCTTTAGGTGAGTCACTTTGACTTATCTAGTAAAAATAAACAAATCGAAGATTATGATAAACAAACTTTAGAACCAGATTTTTGGCAAGATCAAAAAAAAGCTCAACAAGTGATTCGTGCAAAAAATGCATTAAAAGATATTGTAGATCGTTATGAAGAATTAGATTTACAATTAACTTCGTTAAATGATACGGCCGATGAATTAAAGTTTGAATTTGATGAAGAATTGATGATGATTGCCGAAGAAGAATATATGGATATGGATAAGAAGTTTGAGGACTTTGAAATCCAAGTCTTATTAAGTCATGAATATGATCAAAACAATGCGATTCTAGAAATTCACCCAGGAGCTGGTGGAACTGAGTCTTGTGACTGGGCAAGTATGCTTTATCGTATGTATACAAGATATGCTGAAAAACATGGCTTTAAAGTAACTGTTCTAGATTATTTACCTGGAGATGAAGCTGGTATTAAAAGTGTAACTTTCCTTGTCGAAGGAGATAAAGCTTATGGCTATCTGAAATCTGAAAAAGGTGTACATCGTTTAGTTCGTATTTCACCATTTGATTCAGGAGCTAGAAGACATACTTCGTTTGCGAGTTTAGATGTTATGCCTCAATTCAATGATGAAATTGAAATTGATATTAAGCCAGAAGATTTAATTGTTGAAACAAAACGTGCTTCTGGTGCTGGAGGACAACATATCAATAAAACGGATAGTGCCGTACGTATGGTGCATAAGCCAACGGGCATTGTGGCTACATGTCAAAATGGACGTAGTCAGCATGAAAATAGAGAAGAATGTTTGCGTGTCTTAAAATCTCGATTGTATCAATTAGAAATTGAAGAACAAGAAAAGAAGATTGCCCAAATTAAAGGTGTACAATCCGCTAATGAATGGGGCAGCCAAATTCGAAGCTATGTCATGCATCCATATAGCTTAGTCAAAGATGTTCGTACAGGATATGAAACAAGTCAAGTTCAATCTGTATTAGATGGAGATCTTGATGAATTCATCTTTGCGTATTTAAAATCACAAATCCAATAAAATCCAATCGAAAGGTTGGATTTTTTCTATAATCACTCATAAAAATGTAATTAATATTGAATATTCCCTCATAAAAGTGAAATCATTTTAAATTATTCGCTCATAAAAATGTAATTAATATTGAATATTCCCTCATAAAAGTGAAATCATTTTAAATTATTCGCTCATAAAAATGTAATTAATATTGAATATTCCCTCATGAAAATGTAAAATAAGGATGGTGATATAGATGAAAAGAAGCATATATAAAGACTTATTGCGATGGAAAAGAAATAAATTGAGAAAACCCCTTATTATTGATGGGGCAAGACAAGTTGGAAAAACTTGGGTTATTAAAGAATTTGGTAAAAATGAGTATAAAAATGTAGCATATATAAATTGTGATCGTATTGCAGAAATGAAGTCATTGTTTTTTGATTTTAATATAGAAAGATTGATTCGTTCTTTTAGTGCAATCACAAACGAAACAATTGTTCCAGAAGATACTTTAATAGTATTAGATGAAATACAGGAAGTGCCTCTCGCGATAACCGCATTAAAATATTTTTGTGAGGAAGCAAGGCAATATCATATCATAGTGGCAGGTAGTCTTTTAGGAGTAAGTCTTCATGGAGGGACTGGTTTCCCTGTAGGAAAGGTAGATCGATTAAAAATGTATCCGATGACTTTTTCAGAATTTATTGAAGCATCTGGTAAAGTACACCTTTTAGAGTTATTGGAGTCGCATAGATGGGAAGAAATTTCATCATTATCTGTTACATATACAGATTTATTACGCCAATACTACTATGTGGGTGGAATGCCGGAAGTGGTAGATTCTTATTTTTTAAACTATGATTTGAAAGAAGTTAGAAGTATACAAAATACAATTTTAGATGATTACGAACAAGATTTTTCTAAACATATTCCGCCTGCTCTTTTAGCGAAAGTAAGAATGGTTTGGAGATCAATTCCTTCACAATTATCAAAAGAGAATAAAAAATTTGTTTATGGTGCATTAAAAAAGGGTGGTCGTGCAAAAGAATTTGAGGATGCGATTGATTGGTTGATTCATGCAGGATTAATACATAAAGTAAATCGCGTGAATAAAATAGAAAAGCCATTGAAATTTTATGAGGACCTTAATGCATTTAAATTGTTTGTGTCAGACTTAGGCTTGTTGCAAGCTATGGCAAACGTATCCGCAAAAGAAGTTCTAACAGATGAAAACTTTTTTTCTGAATATAAAGGTGCATTTACTGAACAATTTGTGGCACAAGAACTAATCGCGAATAAGGAGACTTTGTACTATTATTCAAAAGAAAATTCTACACTAGAACTTGATTTTCTTGTTCAAAAAGATGTGGTTTATCCAATAGAAGTAAAAGCAGAAGAGAATGTTAAATCAAAAAGTTTAAAAACGGTATATGATGCTGATCATGCGGTATGTCCTGTACGGTTTTCAATGTTAGGCTATAAGAAACAAGAATGGATGGAAAATGTTCCATTATATGCATCAATGGAATATATTCGTTCTAAAGAATAAGGTTAAGAATATGAACGTATATTATCATTTACCGGGCTTATTTGAATTCTATGAATTTTATAAAAAGTTTTTGCCCCTATTTAAAAATAAACCTGAATATTTCTATGACTGGTGTAAGATTGGATCTATATATGGATCACCATCTGATTGTATATGGTCTGGTGGACGCATCAGTTATGCAGATTGTGATCAAAAAAAAGTATTCGCTTTGGTGAAAGAATATAATATATCTTCACGTCTTACATTTAGTAATTCTTTGATTGAAGAAAAGCATTTGTCCGATATAAAATGTAATGAATTATGTCGATTGTTGAATTTAGATACAAATAATGGAATTATTATTCATTCGGATATATTGATGAAATATCTGAAAAAGAAATATCCGAATCTATATTTTGTATCTTCAATCACAAAAGTATTAACGGATTTTAATGATTTTAAGCATGAACTAGAAAATCCAGACTTTACCTATGTGGTACCTGATTTTCGGTTGAATAAACAATTAGAAAAGTTGAATTCACTATCTGAATCATATAAACCAAAGGTAGAATTTTTATGCAACGAATGTTGCTGGTACGGATGTAAAGATCGTAAGGAATGTTATAAATCGGTTTCTAAACAAAATCTAGGCATTGATTGTATGGATCATGTATGTAAGGCCCCTTTTTCTAAGGAAGGGTATCGTTTTTCTAGAGTGATGGAAAATCCTGCATTTATTAGTTTAGAGAATATTTTAAATATCTATGTCCCTATGGGCTATTCAAATTTTAAAATTGAAGGAAGAGACTTAGGAAGTGCTCTATTATTAGAATTTATTCTTTACTATATGGTAAAACCAAAATACCAAATCCACGTGCGTGAAGAAATGTATTTAGATGCGATGCTAGACTTATTTTAGGAGGTTCACATGATAGAAAAAAGACATACAGTACGTAAGTATTTAGATCAACCATTAGATATGGCTTTGGTTGATTTGTTGAATGATCGTATTAAACAAAATAATGAATTGTATAATTTGACATTTAAACTCGTGACAAATGAATCAGATGGACTTTCTAGTTTGGCTAAAATTATGTCGAATAATACCATACAAAACTATATTGTTCTTGCAGGCAAAGAATGTTCAAGTTTAGATGAAAAGATAGGCTATTGTGGTGCTGACTTGATTTTGTATGCCCAAAGTTTAGGCTTAAATACATGGTGGTGTGGAGGTATGTTTAATGGCAAGAATGCTCTTAAACATTTAGATGATAAAGATGTTAGAGTGAATGGTGTCATTGTGATTGGATATGGAAAAACACAGGGGGTACCACACAAATCAAAGACAGCTGATCAAATTAGCCATTATCAAGGAGTAGTTCCAGATTGGTTTAATGCAGGTATCAAAGCTTTATTATTAGCACCTAGTGCTTTAAATAGACAACCATATATAGTAAATGGTGTAGGAAATAAAGTGAGTTTTAAAGTAAAAAGTGGACCTTTATCACAAGTTGATTTAGGTATAGGAAAATATTTCTTTGAGCTTGGTGCAGGTAAATCAAATTTTGAATGGAGTTAATATGATACATATTGAAGATGAATTCTTTTTAAAGAAGAAGTTTAATTTTGAAAAATTGAAAGAATTTGGTTTTTCTTTTGAGAATAACACATATGTTTATACAGAAGATTTTTTGAATTCAAATTTTAAAGCTATCATTGAAATATCGGATGTTTTAAAAGGTAAAGTCATTGATAATTTAAGTAATGAAGAATATATGCCACTGCGCATAGAATCCTTTGATGGAGAGTATGTTTGTAAAGTTCGTGAAGCATACAAATCCATATTAAAAAGAATTGCGGATATATGTTGTACAGATGTATTCTTTGCGGATGATCAAGCAAATCGTATTACGAAATTCATTGATGAAACGTATGGAGTAAAACCAGATTTTCCATGGAAGGATGACAATGGTGTTTTTCGTCATTTAGACAATAATAAATGGTTTTCCCTTATTATGTATGTTTCGTTAGATGCTCTATTAAAAAATGGAGATAATAGAAAGTTGAATATTATCAATTTAAAGATAGATACTTCTAAAAGAAATGAACTTTATGAAATAGACGGTATTTATCCGGCCTTTCATATGAATCATAAAATGTGGATATCTGTCGTACTTGACGATACTATAAGTGATGAAAAAGTAATGGAACTTGTAACGTGTAGTTTTGATTTAACAAAATAAGGAGAGAATGATATGTACGGAATTATCGCAACATGGAGAATGGCTTTAGAAGGAATTTCAAAAGCAGATTCTATGTTAAAAAATAACGAAAGTGCGGCGAATTCGATTGAAGAAGCAATCAAAGCTGTAGAAAATTTTGAATACTATAAAAGTGTAGGATATGGTGGACTTCCAAATGAAGAAATGGAAGTAGAATTAGATGCTGCTTTTATGGATGGAGATACACTAGAATTTGGATGTGTTGGAGGCGTTAAAGATTTTGCCAATCCTGTTAGTATTGCACGTAGTCTAATGCACTATGATGCCAACAATTTTTTAGTGGGTCAAGGAGCTGAAAAATATGCTTCAAGACATGGCTTTGAAAGAAAAACAATGCTTACAGATCGTGCTAAGATTCATTATCACAATCGTATAAAAGAAATCACAAATACGGAATTAAAACCATATTCAGGACATGACACAGTAGGTATGGTTTGTCTAGATACTGCAGGACACATGACTTGTGCTACAAGTACTTCTGGATTGTTCATGAAACATCCAGGACGTTTAGGTGATTCCCCTGTATGTGGCTCTGGATTCTATGTAGATTCTTTTGTCGGAGGAGCAAGTGCTACAGGTTTAGGTGAAGATGTTATGAAGGGCTGTGTTTCTTATGAAATCGTTCGACTAATGAAAGAAGGTATGCATCCTCAACAGGCTTGTGAAAAAGCTGTACACGATTTTGATTTGGAATTAAAACGAGAAGAGGCAAAGCTGGAGATATGTCTTTGATTGCGATGAATAATAAAGGTGAATGGGGTTGTGCTACAAATATTGAAGGTTTTAGTTTTGTGGTGGCAACTGAAAAGCAAGCCCCAACGGTATATTTAGTCAATCATGATGCGGATGGAAAATGCACGTTTGAAGTCGCAAGTAAAGAATGGATGGACAACTATATGGCTTTACGTACAGCTCCGTTAGTTAGGAAATAATATGGAAGAAGAATTGTTAAAGAAGATTGATGAAATCAGTGATGAGATGATTTCAGGAATCAAAAGAATTGTTCAAATCGAGAGTGTACAAAGTGAACCTAAGTTAGGTATGCCTTTTGGTGAAGGCGTAAATAAAGCTTTAGAAGAAGCATTGAAATTAGCTTGTGAATTAGGCTTTGAAACAGAAAACGTCGATCATATGGTGGGCATTGCCAAATATGGTACAGGTGAAGATTATATTGGTATTATGGGACATTTAGATGTTGTTCCTGTAGGAGAAGGATGGAATCATCCTCCGTTCTCAGCTTATGAAGATGAAAATGGCAGAATCTTTGCCCGCGGTATTCTAGATAATAAAGGACCGACTTTATCTTGTCTATACGCATTATATGCCATAAAAAAATTGGGTATTCAATTAAAGCGTCCTGTTCATATTTTGTTTGGAACAAATGAAGAAACAGGATTTGAAGATTTAAAACATTTTCTTAAAGTCAGAAAACCACCTATTATGGGGTGGACACCCGATTGTAAATATCCGGTTGTATATGCGGAAAGAGGAAGAAGTACCTATCGTGTGAGTACGGCTATTGAAAATAAAACTGTATTTAATCAATTTATTAACGAATATATTTTATCAGACAATGGATTTGGAAATAAATTGGGACTCAATATTGAGGATCTTGAATTTGGTAAAATGCAGATGAGCAATAAAAAATTGGTGGATTTAGAAGGAAAACTTGGTTTTGATTTCTCTTTTAGCTATCCTGCAAGTATTAGGAATGATACAATAGAGAGGACAATCAAATCTAAATTAAGCAAAGGACTACAAGTAGAATGTATACATAATTATGATCCTGTTTATTTTGATAAAAATGGATTCTTATGTAAAACTCTAAAGGCGACTTATGAAAAGGTAACAGGCATGGATGGTACGCCAGTTACAACTACGGGTGGAACGTATGCGAAGATCATGCCAAATATAGTTCCTTTTGGACCGAGTTTTCCTGGACAAAAGGGCATTGGACACAATCCGAATGAATGGATGGATCGGAGTGATTTGATTTTAAATGCGAAAATATACGCATTAAGTATAGTGAGGTTGGCAAATGGAGAGAATGATTGAAGTATGTGCAGGTAGCTATCAAGATTGTATAGCTGCATATCAAGGCAGTGCAAAGAGGGTTGAATTAAACAGTGCGTTAAGTGTTGGTGGCTTAACGCCAAGTGTCGCAAGTCTAATTCGTGTGAAAAAAGAAACAGACTTAACCGTAATTTGTATGGTACGTGTGCGTGCTGCAGGTTTCTGTTATGAAAAAGAAGATGTAGAAATTATGTTTGAAGATGCCAAGATTCTTTTAGAGCATGGAGCTGATGGAATTGCGTTTGGTTTCTTAAATGAGGATGGCACAATTTGTGAAGAGGACACAAAAAGAATGATCGACTTGATTCATTCATACAATAAGGAAGCTGTATTCCACAGAGCTTTTGATGTTACGCCAGATGCATTTGAAGCCATTGAAACATTGATTGATTTAGGTTGTGATCGCGTACTTACAAGTGGACAAAAATCAAAAGCTATGGAAGGTATTGATTTGATTAAAGTGTTGAATAATCAATATGGAGATAAGATTCAAATTCTTCCTGGTAGTGGAATGAATGCAGAAAACGCAAAAATGATGATGAATTATACAGGTGTATATCAGGTGCATTCGTCTTGTAAAAACTACAAAACAGATACAACCACAACAAAAAATGGTGTTTCATATAGTTACTTAGAAAGTCCACATGAAAATGATTATGATGTAGTGGATGTGGAATTGGTTAAAAAATTAGTTGATAGTATTAAATAATGTGGAAAAGACTGTAACAAAGTAAATTTATCTTGTTACAGTCTTTTGCTTTGAATAAATTAAAATCGCAATTATAGCTGTTACTACATCGGCTGTAGCCTGAGAAATCAAGATTCCATGGAACGTAAATAATTTAGACAATATGACAATGCAGATTACGTAAATAACACCTTGTCTAGAAATGGATAAAATTAAGGCAGGAAGTGCTTTTCCTTCCGATTGAAATAGAGTTGTAAAGACTAAAATTATACCAACACACGGACTCGATAGAACAAGTAGTCTTAACATAAGGCTTCCTGTTTGAATAATTTGGGCATCATTCATAAAGGATTGGATGATATACGGAGCAAAAACACTTAGGATAATGGCAGTAATGAGTGCAAATGTGACTTCGATAAAAATGTCAAACTTAATGAATGCACGTAGGCGTTCTGTGTTTTTGGCCCCATAATTAAATCCTAAAAGTGGTTGTGCCCCAAACGCAAACCCAACCATGATCAATAACAGGATCATATTCACTTTTAGGGCGATTCCCATTGCGGCAACATTTTCATTGCCGAACACAACTAAATAACGATTTGTCAAAGCTACACCAATACTTGACATTAAATTTGTGATAGAAGCAGGAATTCCAATGGTGAAGATATCTAAAAACTTTTTTCTTTCGATATGACAATCTTTAAAGGAAACACTTAGACGATTTGCCTTTGTCTTTGTGAAATAGATCAAAAGAAAATCAGATAGGATATATCCAATCACAGATGCCAAGGCTGCACCTTGTGCGCCCATGTGTAAACCAAAGATAAAAATAGGATCTAAAATAATGTTTAGAATAGATCCAGAAACTGTTCCAATCATAGAAAGAGTTGCCAATCCTTCTGTACGAATTAAGTTACTAGGAGTTAAAGAAAGAATGATAAAGGTGGAGCCAAGTACAATTATATTGTAGTATTGACTTGCGTATAACCATGTTTCTTTATTAACACCTAAAAAATTTAATATGGGATCTTTTAGAATAAACATAAAAATCGTGACAACAATGCCACAGAGAATGGATGCATAGAAACAGAATCCACTCACATTCTTAGCTTCTTTGTTCATTTGTTGACCAAACAATCTAGAGATGACAGAACTGCCACCAATGCCAAAGATGTCACCTAGTGCGATCATGAAAGTAAAGATGGGGGCGCATAAAGAGACACCGGCCACAAGATTTGTGTTCATTGTTTTAGCTACAAAATATGTATCTGCCATGTTGTATACTAAAGAAATTACCATGCTGAAGACAACGGGTAAAGCCATTGTGAAATAGGCTTTAGGGATGCTTGTATTTTCAAATAATTCATTATTGTTCATATATTACCTTCTTTCTTTGCCTAGTATATCAAAGCTATTTGAAAATGATTGTGACATATGACACAATAAAGCTATGAAACGAGTATATGATTCAAAAAATGTAGAGAAATATGTAAATCGATATCACATACACGACTATTTTAATTCTTCTTATCCCTTTTATTTGATGGAATATGAAAAAGATGAAATGATGATTCATCCATTAAAAGACACAAAAGAGATTCAGTTTGTAGTAGAAGGCGAAGTGTCTATTTATTTCATTGATTCAAATGGAAAGCAGCTTTTTGTGTCACAAACCAACGAATTATGTGTGTTAGGAGATGTTGAATTTGTTCGTCATGAAAAGCCTGTTTATTTTGCTCAAACCAACACAAAAGTTGTTACAATCGCATTATCGATTGAAGAAAATCAATTGAGATTAAACCAGGATCTGAAATTTCTTCATTTTTTGTTGAATTCGTTGATTGATAAACTGCATAATAAGTCCACAAATGAAATTATGAATCAAAGTGTTGAAGAGAAGGTCATGAATTATATGGAGTTACATTTCACACTAGACAATGTCAGTGTGGCTTGTCGTAATCTGCATTGTAGTCGAAGGCAGCTGCAAAGAGTGTTAAAGAAACTTTGTGAGAATAAAAGAATCGTAAGACTTGAAAAGGGGAAATATGTGCTACGATAGTTGTATTATTGGAGTTTGTTTATTGTGAAAAGATGAAGCTGCATCTCTAGCTTGTTTAGATACTTGTAAAGAATTAGGAAACGAGCTTTGCGATTATGATGGAAAATTAGGAAATGCATCTAACTTATTATCGTTTTTAAAGGGATATGAAAAATTAACATGTCTATTAGGTGGTTGATTAGGCTATGCAAGATACGGCAGATGCACATCATTACGAATTAAGGAGAAAAGCTAATATGTTAGCGGTTGAAATCTTTACGCAATTACCTTTTAGTGACGTACAAATCATGGAGATTAATAATTTAGAATCTTTTTATGCATCTAAACCCATCTTAGAAAGATATCGTGTATATCTTGAAGAAGTATGTCATTTAAAAGAACCGTAAAGCGTATACGGTTCCAGGAATGATATCGGAGCTTGAAAATATAGAAGAAAATACGCACTAACAGCAAAGCAAAAATTGATATTAAAACAATTTGATATGGATGAAAATATATTGACAGAAGCATTGGTGAATTCAGCTACTAATGCTTCTTTTATTTTTAGTTATACAAATTCTGCAAAGTTAAGGTTTTCTTGTACAAAGTTGTAACGGGTGATATAATTTACTAAGTTACAACTAAGTAAGTTATAACTTAGTAAATGGAGATTTTATATGTTTGTTGGTAGAGAAAGTGAATTAACAAAATTAGAAAGAATGTATTCAACGAATGAATTTCAGTTTGCGGTAATCTATGGGCGTCGAAGAGTTGGAAAAACAACTTTGATTCGTGAATTTTTGAAAAATAAAGAAAGTTTATTGTACGTTTCTTTGGAAGGGACACAAAAAGAAAATTTAATTGGATTGTCGCGAGTGGTTTCGAAGAATAATTCAATCGTATATGATTCATTTGAAAGCTTATTTAATGCGATTGATAAAATGTTAGAAACAAATCAAAAAATAGTTCTTGCGATTGATGAATATCCATATTTAGCCGAAAGTTATCCGCCTATTTCTTCTGTTATTCAAAAGCATATTGATTTATGCTGGAAAGATAAAAATATGTTTTTAATTCTGTGTGGTTCAAGTATGAGTTTCATGGAAAATCAAGTGTTGGGATATAAAAGCCCACTATATGGTCGAAGAAGTGCACAATTTAAAATTACCCCTTTCACATATTTAGAAACGCAAAAAATGCTTGTGAATTATGATAAAGAAAGTCAGGCAATCGCATATGGCATAACAGGAGGAATTCCTGAATATCTTTCAAAAATAGATACTAACAAATCTTTAGATGAGAATATATTAGATTTATTTTTTGATGAAAATGGAACTTTTTTTGAAGAAGCAACTAATCTTTTAAAACAAGAAATGCGAAATCCCGCAAGCTATAATAGTATACTTGGTGCAATTGCTTCGGGGGCTAGTCGTTTAAATGAAATCGCAAATAAAGTGGGTCTAGATACATCTGCTTGCAGTAGTTTATTGAAGTCTTTGATTGAATTAAACATAGTCGAAAAAATATATCCTGTTACTGAAAAAGAATCAAGTCGAAAAACAATATATGAAATAAAAGATACAATGTTTTTGTTTTGGTACAAATTTGTAAGACCAAATTATTCAAATATACAAATGGGTTTGGGCCATATTATATATGGTCAATACGTTAAACCAAAAATATCGGATTATATGGGGTATGTTTTTGAAAAAATGTGTACAGAATATATATATCAAGAACAAGTTTTTCTGACATTACCGTTTATTCCGGAAAAGATTGGCAAGTGGTGGGGGAATGACCCATTAAAAAAAGAGGAAGCAGAAATTGATATAGTAGCCATAAATTCAGATTCGTGCTTATTGTGTGAATGTAAGTGGAGAAATAAAGAATTAGATAGTCGAGTTTTAACTGTTTTAAATAGTCGAAAAGATATTTTTAAATATAAAAATAAGAGTTTAATGGCATTTTCTAAATCTGGCTTTACAGAAGATGCGATTGAATACGCAAAAAATAATGATATTCGATTAGTTTCGTTTGAAATGATGTAGATGTGCTACAATAGACGTATTAATGGAGGTTATTTATTGTGAAGCGTAATGAACAAAAAATAGAAAACACTTGGAAAACAGAAGATATATTTAAAGATGAAGCTGCATTTCTAGCTTGTTTAGATACTTGTAAAGAATTAGAAAATGAGCTTTGTGCATACGATGGAAAATTAAAGGATGCATCCAATTTATTATCATTTTTAAAGGGATATGAAAAATTAACATGTCTATTAGATGATTGTTTAGGCTATTCTTCTTTGTTGTCCGATCAAGATACGGCAGATGCCCATCATCAAGAATTAAAAGGAAAAGCCAATGCGTTAGCGGTTGAAATTTTTACGAAGCTATCTTTTAGTGATGTACAAATTATGCACATTGAAAATTTAGAATCATTCTATATTTCTGAACCCATCTTAGAAAGATATCGTGTATATCTAGAAGAAGTATGTCGTTTAAAAGAACACGTATTATCTGAAACGGAAGAAAAATTAATGGCATCTAGTTCATTGATGCAAGATACGCCTTATTCGATTTTTGGGATGTTGAACAATGCGGATTTAAAATTTGAAGATGCGATTGATTCAAAAGGAAATAAACACACTTTAACTACAGGTACATTCATCCATATGTTAGAGCAGGAAGATGAAGTATTAAGAGAGAGTGCATATCGTAATTTTTATGCAGGCTATGGTTCTATGATCCATACTTTAGCCGCTTGTTTAAATGGACAAACAAATCAATTGAAGTTTAATAGTACAGCACGTAAATATGCATCGAGTTTAGAATGTGCAGTCGATGCGAATAATGTTTCACCAAAAGTGTATGAACAATTGATTGAAACGGTACATAAAAATATTCATGTTTTACATAAATATATGCGAGTGCGTAAAGAAGTTATGAAGAAAGATAAACTTTACATGTATGATCTATATGTACCTATGGTCAATGAATGTAACGTTCCTGTATCTTTTGAACAGGCCAAAGAAGATGTCTTACATTCTATTCAATTGTATGGAACTGAATATGCCAAGGTGTATGAAAGAGGATTGAATTCTCGTTGGATCGATGTATATGAAAATGAAGGAAAGCGTTCAGGTGCATATTCTAGTGGACAAAGAGTACACCCATTTGTGTTGATGAATTTTGCGAATTCTTTAGATACAGAATTTACTTTAGCTCATGAAATGGGGCATGCGATGCATTCGTATATGTCTACAAAATATCAAGCTCCATTAGATCGTCACTATAAAATATTTGTGGCTGAAGTTGCCAGTACTTGTAATGAAGCTTTATTGATGGATTATTTGCGCAAACAAAATTCAGATCCAAAATTCCAGGCTTATTTGATTAATCACTTTATGGAACAATTTAGAACTACATTGTTTAGACAGTGTATGTTTGCGGAATTTGAAAAAATCATCAATGAAAAGACCGCAAATAATGAAGTTTTGACAAGTGATGCATTGAATCAGATCTATGCGGATTTAAATAAATTCTATTATGGTGAAGATGTGATTGTAGATGATGAAATCAGTATGGAATGGGCTCGTATTCCACATTTCTATATGAACTTCTATGTATACCAATATGCGACAGGATTTAGTGCAGCTATGGCTCTATCACAAAAATTGCTTCATGGAACACAAGCTGATATTGAAGCATACTTATCTTTCTTAAAAGGAGGATGTACAAAGTCTCCAGTCGAATTATTGCGCATGGCTGGTGTTGATATGGCAAGTCCAAAACCAGTGGAAGATGCGATTGAATTGTTTGATTCTTTAATTGATGAATTCGAGAGTATTATGAAGTAGAAAGTCTTTTGACTTTCTATTTTTTAGTCAGATAAATATTAGTAACAAATAAATGACTAAAAATGGAGGGCTTATGTTTGTAGGCAGAGAAAATGAGCTTAAGATTTTAAATCGCGTATTTTCATCAAACCGGCAAGAATCTGTATTGATATATGGGCGAAGAAGAATTGGAAAAACAGAATTGATCAAGGAAGCCATCGAAGATTTTGAAGGGGAGTATATTCAAGAATGCAAGTATAAAAATTATAAAGTAACACAGACTGTTGTAGATCAAGAGATTGAACAAGTAAAAAATGTAAATATGTCATGTTATAAATATGGCTTTTTTTCGAAATCTGGTTTTGATTTAACGAATGATTCAAATTTATTTTCTTATACGTTGGATGATTTATATCATTCATTTTCAGAAAATATATGAAAATTATGGTATGATATTCACGAGGTGAATTAATGAATAAGTTAGAACAAGCACGCGCACAAATAGATGCGATTGATCGTGAAATGGCTAAGCTGTATGAAGCCAGGTTGGATGCTGTCAAAGATGTGATTGCGTATAAAATAGAAAATGATTTACCAATTCTAGATTCGGGTAGAGAGCAGGTTGTAATGGAAAAAAATTTGCAGTTTATTCAAAATCCGGATTATAAAGAATATTATGCGTCTTTCATAAAGTTTATTATGAAAGAATCGAAGGCCTACCAAAGAACGTTACAGTCGCATGATAAAGTCGGATATTGTGGGGTTGAAGGTGCCTTTGGACATATGGTGAGTGAAAAATTGTTTCCTTCCAATCCAAAAGTGGGTGTTTCTAGTTTTGAGGAAGTCTTTCAAATGGTTGTTCATTCAGACGTACAATATGGTGTGATTCCTTTTGAGAATACAAACTCTGGTTTAGTTGGAGAAGTCTTAGATTTATTAATGGAATATCCAGTGTATATTCAGTCAATTTATGATCAAAAGATTGAACAATGTTTACTTGGAGTTCCTGGCAGTACATTGAAAGATGTGGAGTGGGTCTATTCAAAGGATCAAGCACTTTCACAATCTAAAGAATTCTTGAAGGAATTAAACGTACAAACGGTAGCCTATCCAAATACGGCAATGGCAGCTCAATATATTTCAGCACAGAAGGATGTGCATAAAGCAGCTATTGGTGCTAAGGAAAATGCAGAATTATATGGCTTAAAGGTGTTGGCTACAAACATTCAAGAAAATACGACTAACACAACGCGATTCTTAGTAATTGGATTAAAGCCACAAATGCAGGGCAATCGCTTTAGTATGGTTTTATCGGTTAAACATGAAAGTGGTGCACTGGCTAAAATCATTGATTGTATTGCCAAGAATGGATTGAATATGGAAAGTATTCAGTCTAGACCGATGAAAAATAAGCCTTTTGAGTATTTCTTCTTTGTTGAAATTGAAGGGGATATGTCAAAGGCAAATGATTGTATTGAACAGATTCAATCTGTATGTGAAAGTGTAAAAGTATTGGGAGCATATACTTTAAAGGAGGAAAAATAAGCATGAATTTTGTGAAGGAAAGTGTCAATCAAACACCAATTGTCGATACTGTATTCTCAATTGTTGCCAAGGCAAAAGAGGCTAAAGCTAAGGTGGGAAGTGAAAATGTTGTAGATGCGACAATCGGTTCTTTATATGATGAAGAAGGTACTTTGGTTGCCTTGGATAGTGTATATAGTTCATTAAAGAATTTAGATAATAAAGTATTGGCAGCGTACGCGGCTAGTTTTAGAGGAAATCCTGATTTTAGACAAAAAGTATACGACTGGGTATTAAATGGAAATTCACACCTAGAACATGAAGTGATTGCGACTCCTGGAGGAACGGGTGCTGTTGGTATGACTTTACAAGAGTGCTTAGATGAAGGTCAAACCGTAATCTTGCCAGAAATCGCATGGGGTTCTTATGCATTAATGGCGCAGATGCACAATTTGAATGTGGAAAAGTATAGCTTGTTTGAAGGGGATCATTTTAATTTAAATTCTTTCAAAGCGGCTTGTAAGAAAGTAATGGAAAAACAGAATCGCTTAGTGATGGTAATCAATGATCCTTGTCACAATCCAACAGGATATTCTTTAAGTGAAGAAGAATGGAAAGAAGTGATCTCTTTCTTGAATGAATGTTCAAAAACACATGCCGTTGTATTATTGAATGATATTGCGTATATTGATTTTTCTTCTAGACAAGAAAAGGCAAAAGAATACTTTGCGCAGTTTGATCAAATTGAGAATAACTTTGTCGTGATTGTCGCATTTAGCCTATCTAAATCAATGACAAGCTATGGACTTCGTTGTGGAGCTGCCATTGTGTTAGGACAAGAAAAAGAAGCGGTAAATCAAGTGAAGATCGTGTTTGAAAAGCATGCGCGTGCAACTTGGTCAAATATCAATAATGGAGCTATGGCTACATTTGTGGATGTATTAGATAATCATAAAGATGCGTATGACCAAGAAAGATTGCACTATGTAAATTTATTAAAAGAACGTGGAGATATTTTTGTCAAAGAAGCTAACGAAGTGGGATTAAAGCATTATCCATATAAGGAAGGATTCTTTGTAACTTTATCTATGGATAATGAAACGCGTGACAAATTCCATGAGGCATTAATGGAAAATAACATTTTTACAGTCAAAGTAAATTTGGGTATTCGTGTTGCGATTTGTTCTTTATCTGTTGAAAAGACAAAGGGATTGGCAAAAAAGATGAAAGATATTTTGGATACAGTAGCTTAATACTGTATCCTTTTTTTCATCCACTTATGTGGAACTCCTTCATCATCGTCGATTTGACCAAACTGAATATAGCCTTGTTTCTCGTAGAATGAGCTGACACGAACTTGGGCGTGCACCACAATTACGTCTCCGCTTATTCTTTTGATTTCTTTTTCTGCACTTTTTAGTAGTAAGTTTCCAATATGTTGATTTCGATATTCCTTTAATACGGAAACTCTTCCAATCGTATAGTGATTGTTTTCTTTGAAGAAACGACAAGTTCCGACAGGCTTTGTTTCATCGAAAACTACAATATGAGAACTGATTTGATCAATATCATCAAATTCATTTTCGAAGCCTTGTTCTTTCATGAATACTTTGATACGAATATCTTTTGCTTCTTGCGGTAAGGTTGTATATGTTTTTGTGTTCATAATCTTTCTTCTTTCTTTTCTTCAACATTAACAACTGAAAAATGAAAAGTCAAATATGATATAATATAAGGAAAGTTAGGTGGGCTGTGTATGCATATTTTTGAAGAGTCTTTAAATCGTTTTATTAAAAATTCATGGATATACTATGAAGCGAATGATCCTTATTATGCAGGTAAGATTGAACAGATTTCAATTGAAAGAGTACATGACAAGATTTTATATTATGAAGTAAAGGCAACTATTCAAACACGTTGGAGTGAAGAAATTTTAAATTTTAGAGTGAATGAATATGGAACACTTTTGACTACAAATTGTACTTGTTGCCAAGATCCACATTCAGGGTGTGTGCATTTAGTAAGTGTAGTACGAGCTATCAATGCGATAAATCCACAAATTTTTCCGTTTCATGTTGATTATCAAAACTATGTAAAAGAAAAAAATCGACAGGAAGAATTAGAACGTAAGCGTCGTCGTATAAATGACTTGAATCAAGTGGCATTTGAATTTTTAAAAGAAAAACAAGAAGATAAAGTAAGTAGTTTTTTTAAGGAAAATGAAAATCGAATTCGATTGTCTTTATATCACACAAATTCATATTATTATGATCAGATTGCATTTAAATTAAAGATTCAAGTAAGCCGAGCTTATACGGTAAAAAATATACAAGATCTGTTACGTGGCTTTTTTGAGAAAAGATTGGAGTCTTTTGGGAAGAACACACAGATTTACTTGACTAATGATGATTTAGATGAGCCTAGCCAATTGATTTATAATTTTTTATTAAAATATGCTTTTACTAAAGATTGGCAAAAAGAAGGAGAAATTTATTCAGAATGTTTGGATGATTTCTTTAATCTAAATGCATCTTTGCCTAAAGAGTATACAGAATTTAAAACGTCTAAAAAAAATATAAAACTAGTTTTGAATTTGTTGGAACATGAAGATTGTTTTGAACTCAATACAGAACTAGATGATAGCTTTTTGATTGGCAATAAACATCTTTATATGGTGAATCATAAAGAAATTGTGCAATATACTATGGATCCAGATGGTTTTTTAGCTTCACTAGCCTATAATTTGCAACAAAATGATGGATGGTTAATTAAAAAGTCAGAATTCAAAGCTTTTTATTTACAATGCCTGCAACCGTATATGGAATACATAAAATTAGAAACAAATGTAGATGTGGAAAAGTATACAACTCTTATAGAGAATATTCGTGTGTATTCGGATTTAGAAAATGCGAATATGATCGTGTGGGGAACATATTTAGAAAATAAACAGAAGAAGAGTTTCTTTGCGCACACAGATTCGAATCAGATTGCGAGTATTGAAGCTATTATTTTGCATTATGCGGTAAAGATTGAAGATAATAAGGCTATTTTTAAAGGTAGAAGTGATGCACTCTATAATTTTTTGGATTATGGTATTCCATTGATTCAAAAACAGGCGGATGTGTATGTTTCGGAAGAGTTGAAACGATTGAAAAATCGTCGCAGTATGAATTTGAGTGTGAAAGTCTATGTGCAAAATGATTTATTGAAGATGGAATTGGATAGTGATATCAATGTGGATGAATTGTCGCATGTTTTAAATGCATATCGAAAGAAGAAAAAGTTTTATCAATTAAAGAATGGTGAAATGATTGATTTGGAAGATACAGGATTAGAACAGTTGGATGAATTGGCTTCGACAATGAATTTAACAGCGAAAGATTTCAAAAAAGAGACAATTGAAAAGCCTGCGTATCAAGCGTTCCATTTAATGGATGTAGATTCAGAATTGGATGTTCGTAATGATGATTCGGTTACAGAATATACAAATCGATTAATGAAAATAAAAGAACAGACGATTCAATTGAAGGATGAATATAAATCTTTATTGCGCACATATCAGCAGCAGGGTATTCAATGGTTGTATGATTTAAAAAATATGGGATTAAATGGAATTCTTGCCGATGATATGGGACTTGGAAAAACATTACAAGTCTTGGTATTTTATAAGCAGTATGTTTCAAAAGATAAACCAAGCTTGATTGTATGTCCAAGCAGTTTAATGTATAACTGGATGTCAGAAATCGAAAAATTTAAAATCGATGTGAATGCCGTATGTGTTACGGGGATGCAAGAAGCTCGTAAAGATATTATTAAAGAAAACTATGAGCTTTATATCACAACATACGACTACTTGCGAAGAGATGTGGAATTATATGCGCCAATGGAATTTGAATATATTATTTTGGATGAGGCGCAGTTTATAAAGAACCCAAAAACAAAGAATGCACAAAGTGTAAAATCATTAAAGAGTAGACATCGTTTAGCTTTAACGGGTACGCCAATTGAGAATGGTTTAAGTGAATTGTGGAGTATTTTTGATTTTCTATTGCCTGGATATTTATATAGTTTGAATTATTTCACAAAGAATTTTGAAAAACCAATTCAAATGGGAGATGAAAAAAGGAAGTCGCAGTTACAAAAGTTGGTTTCTCCATTTATTTTGCGAAGAACAAAAAAACAAGTACTAAAAGATTTGCCGGATAAAGTTGAGAAGGATATGTGGTTGAATTTTAGTCCGGAAGAAAAACAATTGTATCTTGCAAATTTGGCTCAGGTCAATGAGCAGCTTCAACAGCAACTTGAACTAGAAAAGGTAGATTCAATTTTGATTCTTGCGATGATGACGCGTTTACGTCAGATTTGTTGCGAACCAAGAATGTTGTACGAAAACTATAAGGGTGAAAGTACTAAATTTTCGATGTGTTTGGATTTGATTGAAACCTTAAAAGAGAATGGCAAGAAGGTTTTGTTGTTTTCTAGTTTTACAAGTATTTTTGATGATTTCATTGAAGAATTTGATCGACGAGGCATCAAATATCATATGATTACGGGTGCGGTAGATAAAAAGAAGCGTAAAGAAGAAGTAGATGCTTTTCAAAATGATGATTCCAATGTATTCTTGATTTCTTTAAAGGCAGGCGGAACAGGTTTGAATCTAACAAAGGCGCAGGCTGTTATTCATTTTGATCCTTGGTGGAATGTAAGTGCACAAAATCAAGCGACAGACCGTGCATATCGTATTGGACAGACGAAGAATGTTCTTGTCTATCAGTTGTTGATGAAGAATACGATTGAGGAAAAGATTTATGAAATGCAAAAGCGCAAAAAAGAAATGAGTGATTTATTTGTTGAAAATTCGAATGGTGGAATATCAACATTATCTAAGGAAGAGCTAAAAGATTTGTTTTCGATGGATTAAGGCAATATATTTTTGAAATATATAGCCTTTTTCTTATAAATTGTGATAAAATAGTTGTAATGAAAGGGATTACATAAGGTGTGAAAATGAATAGAAGTGCAGGAATTTTATGTCCTGTTTTCTCTATCCCTGCAAATCAAGGGATTGGTGATTTAGGGCAAAAAACAATTCGAATGATTGATATTATTGCGGATGCGGGTTACAGTATATGGCAAATATTGCCGCTACAAATGACGGGTCCCACTCATTCTCCATATCAAACTTATTCTAGTTTTGCGGGAGATCCTATTTATATTAACTTGGATCGTTTGTGTGAAATGGGATTATTGACACAAAGTTCAATTGTGAATTGTAATAAGTTTAAAGACTTTATTGAATATGATAAGATTCGTGAATTTAAGGAACCTTATTTTCAAAAGGCCTTTAAAGTTTTTAAAAAAGAATTTGATTCATTCAAAGAAGATTTTGAGGCGTTTAAACGCGATGCATTCTGGTTAGAAGAATGGTCTGCTTACTCGTTGTTTAAGAGTTTTTACAATGGGGCTCCATGGTTTGAATGGGAAGATGAATATAAAAATTGGCCAAAAAATCGTGATATCGATTTAAACGACTATCAGAATGAAATTTTGTATATCCAGTTTTTACAGTTTATATTTTATAAACAATTAGATGAGATTCAGATGTATGCGCACGCAAGAAATCTGAAAATTATGGGGGATATGCCTTTCTATGTAGATTTAGATAGTGCAGATGTGTGGTGTAATCGAGAAGCTTTCTTATTAGATGAAGAAGGAAAACCAGAATTTATTGCTGGCTGTCCTCCGGATTATTTTAGTGAAACAGGACAACGTTGGGGTATGCCAATCTATGATTTTGATGCGCAAGAAGAGAATGGATATCTTTTTTGGTGCAATCGTATGAGTTGGATGAACCGTTGTTATGACATGGTAAGAATTGATCATTTTAGAGCTTTTGATACATATTGGAAGATACCAGAATCTTGTCCAACAGCTATTGAAGGAAAATGGATCTTAGGACCAGCTCATAAATTGATGGATGCGATTTTAAAAGCGTGTCCAGATATTGTTTTGGTGGCTGAAGATTTAGGATTGATTCGTCCAGAAGTGATTGAACTTGAAGATGATTATGGTATACCTGGCATGGATGTTTTATTGTTTAGAATGGAAACTAAGCAATTAAAGAAAAAGGCAAAGAAAAATTCTGTGTTATATACAGGTACACATGATAATGCGACATGTAATGAAGATTATCATACATATGATTCAAATAAGCGTATTAGTTTGCGTCGATTCTTTAAAAATCAGGGATATTCAAGTCGTTCTTTTAATGAGATGCTTTGTCAATATGCTCTAGACACGGATGCAGATACTGTCATATTGCCGATTTGGGATATTTGTGGATTTAAAGAAGAGGCACGAATCAATACACCAGGAACTGTGTCGAATAAAAACTGGACTTGGAAATTAAAAGATTTTAAAACATTCCCAGATAAGCTTATGAGTACAAAAGAGTGGATCAAAAAGTCAAATCGTTAAAGATAAGGTGAATTATAGAGCAGAAATCATCAATTTTTGCTCTTTTTCTATCGTAAAAAAGTAAATGTCGTGCAATTAGACACAATAGAGAATTTTTGCAATTTAGTGTCGAATGCAGATACAATTAAAAATGAAAGGGCTTAACAGTAATCAAAAGTAGATGTCGAAAGTGTCGATTTTACTTAAAATTTACCGAATAGTGTCTTTTTTATTTGGAACTACAGACTAAAAATTGATTTCTTAATAAAATGATATCGTCGACAGGCGATATTTGTTAGGAGGTGTAAAATGAATCAGTTAACGTCAAAACAACAGATTTATAACTATCTTCAAAAAATGTCGCAACATTTTCAATTAGATCGTTTTTCAAATTTCACAACAATAACAATTAGTAAAGAATTAAGTATTTCGCGTTCTTTAACTTCTCAATATTTAAATGAGTTAGTAAAAGATGATTTGGTTGTGAAAATCAGTTCAAGACCTGTTTATTATTTGTCGAAAAATGCTTTAGAACAAATTTATCATGTTGTTCTAAAACAAAATGAATATATTTCAATTCATGAATTAATGCAGGAATTAAAATATAGTTCTCCAGATTTGAAGGATTTCCAAAAATCAGTCGGGTATGATGGTAGCTTGAGTTATCCGATTTCTCAGATAAAATCTGCATTATTATATCCAGATGGACTTCCAATTATTCTATATGGAGAGCGTGGAACAGGAAAGATGTACTTGGTAAGCTGCATGAAAGAGTTTTGCCAGAATCATTTGAATGAAAAAGGTCATATTGTTTTAGATGTAAAAAAGGTTTCTTTACATGAAGAGCGAACAGCTCAAATGGAAGATCTGTTTGGATATGAACATAATGGTGAAGTAAAGAAGGGAATCTTGGAAAATTCAGATGGCAAAATGTTGTGTATACAAGATGCACAATATTTGTCGGATCAAGCTCAAGAAAAAATTGCAGACTTCCTTCGTTATGGATACTTTTGTCGAGAGGGCAATGAATATGTTCGTGTTCAATCAAAAGTAAGGCTTGTTCTTTGTATTGAAAATGAACCCAGAATTTCATTAAATGAAAATTTGTTAATCAATATACCAGTGATCTGTCATATTCCTAGTTTACAAGAACGTAGTGAAGATGAGCGTACACGGTTAGTTGTTCATTTTTTCCAAGAGGAACAAGAGCGGTTAAAAAGAAAAATATTAATTTCAGAGAAGTTGTGTAATTTCTTAGTAAATCACCAATTTCAAGGAAATATAAGTGATCTTCAAAAATCTATCAAGGCTATTTGTGCCAATGCGTTTAGTGAAACCATTCATGAAGAGGAAATGGAAGTAAGAATTTATCACTTACCGACACATCTTCTTGAACAGATGAGTGTGGATAAATATGAAAAAGAAGAAGCTACATTTGTGCGTATCGATTCATTTGAAAAACATGAATTAGGTGAAAAGATGATTCAAATGTGGGAACAGCTTTTGAATGCATATGAGGATTTGAAAAACAAAGTAAATTCACAAGCTAGATTTTTAGAGATTGGTCAAGATGCAGTCCGTCATTATTATGATGTTTTAGTGTTTGAACAGTCATATCACGATGCTCGTATTGATGCGATGAATAGTTTAGTGATGGATGTATTGAATATAGTGAAAAATGCGAAAAACATCATTCTTCCAGTAAATTGTGCGTATGTATTAACGCGTATGATTATTTCAACAGGTAGAAATACTTCTTTATTGAATCAATGGGAATCGAATTATTCAAAAGATATTCAAGAATGTTTACAAACAATGTCAGACATGATGATGAATGAGTCGATTATTGCAGATCAGATTATTAAGCAAATAAAAACAGCTACGAATGTTAGTTTGTCAAATATGAATAAGATTTTCTTAATGCTGAATATTCGTATGTACAACAAAGAACTTCAAGGTCAAGATACCATGGGAATTATTTTGAGTCATGGATATTCAACGGCTTCTTCCATTGCGGATGCAGCAAACTCATTGTTGAATCATTATATTTTTGAAGCAATCGACATGCCACTAGATACGCCAGTGGAAGAAATTACTAAAAAATTAAATGAATATATCAACAATAACATGCATTTAAAGAACATTATCTTATTAGTGGATATGGGATCTTTAGAAGAGATTGGAGATGTAATTAGTGACACGATGAATGTAGGTGTAATCAATAACATCTCTACTTCTTTAGCATTAAATGTTGGGATGAAAATGATTCAGCATCATGATTTAGAAACAATTCTAAGTGAGTCGTGTGAAGAAAATCAGTGTCATTATAAAATATTATCTGTCGCAAAAAAAGAGAAGGCGATTGCCATCACAAATGATGTTAGTGTTTCAGTAAGTGAAAAATTATCGCATTTGTTGCAGAATAGTCTTCCTAAAAAGGTGGATATTAAGTTTATAGAATATGACTATGATTGTTTACAGAAAAATAAACATGATGATCCTTTGTTTGAAAAATATGATGTGGTTTTAATGGTAAAACCATTGAGTTTGAAATTAAAAGGGGTTCGAAGTGTTTCTTTAGAAGATATTATGAATTTTAAAGATATTGATATATTAAATTCAATCTTTAAACCATATTTAGATGAGGATGAAATTGAAGAGTTTAATCAAAATTTATTAAAGAATTTCTCAATTCAATCTGTCATGGAAAATCTAACAATTTTAAATCCACAAAAGTTATTGGATTTTGTTAGTGAATCCGTACAAAACTTACAGTTGGTTATGCAGAAAAAATTTCAAAGTCGTACAATCATTGGAATTTATATCCATATTTGTTTCCTTGTTGAGCGTTTGGTAACAAAGACAGCAATTGAAATATATGAGAATTTAGATGATTTTGCGAATAACCATAGTGATTTTATTGAGCAGGTGAATCAAAGCTTTGATTCCATGTTGAAAAATTATCATGTAAAGATGCCAATTTCTGAAATTGCATACTTATATGAATATATAGCGGATGATGAAGATGAAAGAAAGGTAGCAAGCGATGATGAATTTTAAAGATAAATTATGTGGGATGAACAGTCATTATAGATTTTATTCTTTTGAACGTTTTTTTCAGGAAATGAATCGTTTAGG
>ERZ791881.649-NODE-649-length-29314-cov-2.967326_pt1 | contig 29314 bp, 41 predicted proteins | sample MGYA00510161_ERZ791881 | MGnify/ENA primary metagenome ERZ791881 (study PRJEB30046, sample SAMN00792073) | human gut metagenome | study: EMG produced TPA metagenomics assembly of the A metagenome-wide association study of gut microbiota in type 2...
AGTCCAGAAACCCCCATAACGCTCCCAGACTTTTTGTGTCAATGTTTCCACCCTCATGAATCTTCTTCCAAGTTGCCTGCCCGATGATTTTTTCTTTTTTCATCGTGTAGCTTGTGATACCTCTTTCTTGGAATAGCTTCAACATTTTGTCATAGCTGATACCCATTTTATGCACCTCCTTCTTTCGTATTCTTATCATAACAAAAGTATATCACTATTTCAAGTGACAATATGCACAAACCGCTATCACTAACTTTAGTGATAATGTCAATAGACTGTCTCAACAAAAAAGCAAGGACACCTCAGTCCTTGCCTTTTTCATTTTCTTCTTAACTTCACTTTAGATTTACAAGACTTTGCAACCAAGGAAGCAGTGCTACATCATATATAATATGAATCACAATACTAAATACTACCCTTAAAATATAGTATTCTTTTTTCTTTCCTTCTGTCCAATTCGCAACCCGTTCCTGAAATCCTTCCGGGTTTTCAAGCTGTTCTTTAAAAGCCTCTGCAAATTCCTCCGAAGAAATATGCTCTATCTCTTCTTCGCTGAAAGATATTTCTTCTTGAATGACAGAACAATCAAACTCTTTCCCTACTGATTCGAGATAATCTGCCACCGCATTCGGGTTATGGAGAGCCACTTCTTGCATCGTATCCAGTGCACCCTTCCAGTATTTTTGCAAAGCTGCACCCGGTTTTGCAATTTCCTCCATTTTCTTAATCAAAGCACTATATTCAGGACTTCCAAAAAAATTATTTGTCTTGAATGTCTCTATTGTCTTTTCCAATGATTGAAAATCTATATTTTCTCTCCATAAACGCATTACTTTTGATATTTCCTCTAGGTTATCCTTTAATTTCGGATCAATCAAATCTCTTTTTATTCCCAAATCAGCAAAATTCATTTTATATTTTGTTGCTAGCGCACTCAATTCTGCTAACTCCGGACAACTGAAAGAACCTAGCATCTTCTGTATCTCTTTCATGTCGCATCTTTCTTGCATATTCTTCACCTCCATAATATAACTCCGTTTATTGTTTCATTTTACCATAAAATAAAAATCCGCTTCAATAAAAAAATGTCTCACCAAAAAAGCAAGGACACCTCAGGTGTCCTTGCTTTTTTCTTTTTCCTTCTCATCCCACGCCCTGCAAAGCTTCTCCATCCCCTCCGCCTCCTTCCGAAAGCAGGCAGTTCTGGAAAGTCTCGCCTTCCTCGCCACCCGCTCCCATGCCAGATGCTCCGCATGCTTCCCCCAGATGATCGTCCGCTCCTCCGCCGTCAGTGCCTCCGCCATCACAAGGCTTAAGTCAGAATGTAGACGCAGCCTGTCTCGAATCGCTCTTTCGTTGGTGCGGATCCGCTCCTCTGTCTCCGCTCGCTTCAAAACCTTCTCGGCTGTGCTGTCCCCGTGTCCGCTCCGCCCGCCCACTGCGTCATATTGCACTGCGGAAAGCGAAATGTCCCGCAAACTTCTGCGCATTGCCTCGTTCCGCTCCCGCAGCCACTGCGTTGTCTCCGGTGTATCTGCCATCTGCGCAATCAGCCGCGCCATCTCTTTCTTGCTCGTCACCTGCACCCCTCCCTCAGCTTTTCATATCTTCGCTTTATCCCTCTCTCCATCTGCTGCAGCTCCCCCCAATGCCTGCGGATTGCCTTCTCTGCGCCGCCCTTCTCCTCTCTCTCCTTCAGCTCCGCATATTGCAGCACCCGGCTGTAAAAGTCCGCCTTCTCCCCTTTTTCGATTAGCGCAAGCGTTCGCAGGAAAAGCGCCTGCTTGTCCGCCTCCGCCTCCGCGCGTGCCGCATCTAGGGCATCCGCCTCCGCCAAAAGCCGCTCTGTGCTGTTTTCCGCCACAAAGGCGCGAAGCCCTCGCAGCCAGAGAATCTCTGCCGCCGGGCTTTCCTGCTTCTCGTTTTTCATGTTATCACCTCGTCCGCCTTGAAATCAAAGATGTTGTCAATGGTCAGTTTTCCTCGCTTCGCTTCGGAAACCGCTATATTTCGCCGTTCATTCCTCGCCTCACACAGCATTCGCTATACGTTCGCTCGTCATAACCGAACGGCTCAACCGCTACTAGTCCATTCCTTCGGGGGCTTCTCCTTCGTCTCGTGAAATCCTGCCGCGCTGCGGAAGGTCGTGCTTCTCGGCATCCATGTCAGCGCAATCGTGCCTGTCGGGCCGTTTCGCTGCTTCGCAATGTTCAGCTCTGCGCAGTTTTTCTTCTCCGTGTCCGGGAAATAATATTCGTCACGGTAGAGGAACAGAATCACATCCGCGTCCTGCTCAATGTCGCCGCTGTCCCGTAGGTCGGAAAGCATCGGTCGGTGGTCTGCGCGCCCTTCCGGTCCTCGGCTCAGCTGGGAAAGTGCCAAAACCGGACAGTCCCAGTCCCGCGCCATCTGCTTTAAGCCGCGGCTGATGTTCCCAACCTCGCGCACCCTGTCCTGCCCCTTGCTCACGATGAGCTGCAGGTAATCTACCACGATGAACCGCGGGCGGATTCCCTGCCCCTGTAAGCCGTGCAGAAACGCGCTCATTTTTTCCACCGTCTGCCCCGTCTCGTCTCGGATGATCATCCGCCCTGCGCCGCTTTCGTAGTCCGCGCGGTTTTCCGCCACCCCTCGCAGCGTCTCCTGCCATGCCGCATCATTTGCTCCCACCGCAAAGCGGTCGTTGTCAATCAGAAATTCCGATGTGTAGCCGCGGTTTCCGAGGCTCTTGTCCGGCATTTCCAGTGAGAAGAAAACCACCCTGTCCGCCTGCTCCGTCATGCTTTTCTGCGCGTGCTTCGCAATGTCTAAGGCAAGCGCACTCTTGCCCATGCTCGGTCTTGCCGCCAGAATGCAGAAATCCCCGTTCCGCAGTCCCCCAAGCATCAGGTCAAGGTCAGTGAAGCCCGTCGGCAAGCCGACGATTTTCTTGCCGCTTTCCCGTAACGCCGCAATCTCGCGGATGTGCTTTTCCGTGGCATCCGCCAGCGTCACAATCTCCGCGCTGCCCCAGCCGTCTCCGCGCATGGCTGCCATGCTCCGGTCAATGCCGCCGATGTCCTGCCTGTATGCCGCCTGCGCCAGTTCCTGCGCCGTCCGCACCACCCGCCGCAGGTAAGCAAGCCGCTTTAGGTCGTCTATGTAGCTGCGTAGGTAAACGCTTGTGGATACACCGAGCGCGATCCCTGCAATCCGGTCAATCCCGATCCTCTCAGCCTCGCCCCTGCGCGCCAGCTCGTTCATCACCGTCACTCTCCTCTACCCCCTGCATCGCTTCGAAAATCACCCGATACATCGGCGTGTAGAAGTCCTCCGCCAGCAGCATCGTTTTCCCCAGTGCTGCCGCGCTCCTGTCCAGAAACATGCACCCCAAAGCCGCGCGCTCCGTCTCCTCGCTGTGTAAATCCTTGAACGCGTCCATCCTGCTTCACGCTCCTTCCCCTTAGCCGCCGGCCAGTTCCCTGCGGCTTGCAAGGGCATCATTGCCGGGCGTTGTAGGCGGCGGCGTTGGCTGCTCCGGCGCAAGCGGTCGGTATTCATTCTCCCAGCCCTCCGCATTCAGCCACGTTGAGGGATAAGGGATGTATTTTCCCCCTCTCTCCGCCCACTCCATGCTGTGCTTCGCCTTGGCAAGCCCTGCCATGATTTTCTCGTAAAGCCCTGCCGTCACGCGCAGGCTGTCCCAACGCTTCACGGCAACAGCCTTGTTTTTCTTGTTCGGGTATGCCTCCCAGAAGGCAGCAAACGCTTCGGAATCGCTCTTGAGGATTTTTTCTTTTTCTTTTTTCTTTTCTCCTTCTCCTTCTCCTTCTCCGCCTTGATTGTTCCCGTTTGTTCCCATTTGTTCCGAATTGTTCTCTTTATGCGCTGTTTTTGTTGAAATCTCGGCATTTTCGGCTTTATCATTTTCTTCGGAAACTTTATCATTTTCGCCTTCCTTCGTAAAAATGCCGCTTTTTTCTAACTGCGCGTTTATTTTGAATTTTATCATTTCGGAGCGTATCTCCTTCAAATCGGCTTTCATGGCGCGCAGGGTTGCTGTCTGGCGGTTCCAATTCGTCTTGCCCCAGTGCAGAAGGAAAACCTCCCTCGTTGTCGCATCGTAAAGAATCATGCCGCGCTGTACCATGCCGTCCAAAAGCTTTTCAATCGTGTCCTTGTTGTAGCCTGTCTCGTCCACAGCCTTTCGCATCCGGAAGGCATAGCACCCCAAGGTGTTCACGTTCGCATTGGTCTGTAAGTACATCCAGAAGTATTTCTCCTCCGGTGTCAGTTCCCTTGCCTCGTCCGTCTCCCAAAAGCTTCTCTCAATCTTGCTGTAGGTCATTCCCATCCTCCGTCTCTCCTTTCAGCCGCATTGCCCATCTGTCCAGCTTCTGCTCCATTTTGCACCCAATTCCCGCAAGCTGCCACTGCCGCAGGATGCCGCTCATCGCCGCAAGCAGACCTCCGACGAACACGCTCAAAAACTCCTCCGCCTGCTCCTGTCTCCAGTCCGTTGGGTTCTCCTTGTTTCCAATCCTCCGCCTCTTGAATGCAACGTACCGCACAATGCCGCAGAGCGCAATCAGCTCCCGCAGTCTATTCTTCAGTTCCCCTGCACTCCGTGCCGGCTTCGCATGGCTGTCGCCGTAGTCAAGCGCTTTGCAAATCGTCTCCCCGTCAAAGGTGCAAAGCATCACCACAAGCACATCCGCAATTTCCTCCGCCACTTCCTCGCTTGCATATCTGCCGCAGGCGAATTTCCGTCCCCTCCTCCTGCTCTCCGTTATGCTCTCCAGCAGCAGCTGCGCCGCATCCGCAAGCTCAGCTGTCTCCTCGGCAAGCATCGCCATTCTCTCTCCCATGCTGACCCTCTCGCAAATCAGCTTGATGTTCTCCCGCATTTTCTTGTAGTCCGTCATCCTTCTCCGCCTTTCTCTTTTTGTAATATTCCTTTTTCTTTTCCAAAACGCGCTCCCTGTGCCTCCGGTAATATCTCGCCTGCCGCGTCAATGTCTCATCGTTGATGCAGTCGCGGTATTTGCACCGGAAGCAATCCATGTCGCAGATTTCTTCTTTCCTCATTGCTCCGCCCTCTCTCCTGCTCCTTTTATATCTCCCCTATCTTCATCTGCTCATCCACAGGCGTTTCCCATTCCACACCGATATAGTCCAGCACATGTCCCCAGCCAATATCGTACATCCAGAATTTCCATTCCTTCTCGTTCCTCTCTCTCAAGAGGTCGAATCTGTGCGGACGCTTTTCCATATGTATCCCGAATCCGCACATGCTACAGCCTGTCCGCTGTGCCTTGGTGGTGTAGAGAGTGCTGTCCTCTTTTCGTTCAATCGTGCCGTAAATCGCAGGCACAGGCACATCCAGCTCCAACGCCAGCTGTAAAATATCCTGTCTGTTGAAAATCGCAAACGGCGCAGAACGAATCGTGCTTTTTCCAAAATAATTGCACCCGTTGATTTTCAGGCTCTTTGCCCTTCTTCCGCCTTCGGATGCCATCAGTCCAAGATAAGGCACACTGTTGTGCTGCTTCGCCCAATCGTCACAGGGCTTTTCCTTGAGATAATAACAGCACTTTGCCGATACCTTGAAATCCGGCACGCCGTAGCTCACACCCTCTGTCTCGTTCTCATATCCGCCGAATTTCTCCAGCCATTTCTTTGACAGCTTCATGCGTGAATTTTTCTGATACCCGCCGTATGCGCCCGTCTCGCCTGTGATAATCGCATGACGCACCGTTTTGTTTTTCTCGGATGGATTCTGCAAGAGCTCAATCTTCGACGCAATCTCTTTCGATAACACCGGAAATCCAAATTCCTGAATGATTTTCGCCTTGTTCCAGACAGTACCGTCCGCCCGCTTCAACGGCTGAACCCTCTCAATCCCAAGCTGTCTATGTACCTCCTGAATACTCCTGTCCTCTAAATGCGACACACTGATGCCGGGTACATAAATCCCGATGCTCCGCAGGAACAAAAATAGCGTAATGCTGTCCAGTCCTCCCACCGATACATGACAGTTCAGCCCTCTGGAACAGCACTCGTTATAAAATTCCCACGCCCGAATATAGGCATAATTCTTTTTGAATTCATAGTCCATTTTCATTTTTACGTTGAAATCCGCCATCTTCCGCTCCGCACCGATGGCTTCCATCCGCTCTAATACATTTTGCATCCTTTTCTTCCTCCTTCAGCCCGATCAGCCAGTCCACCGAGCAACCCGTTGCCGCCGCAATCCGAAACAACATGTCCGCCCCCGGCACTATGTCCTTCCTCTCGTAGTTGTATAGCGTGATATATGCGATCCCGGTAAAAGCGGCGAAATCCTTTTTTGTCATGCCGCTTTCCTTCCGCAGTAGTCGGATTCTCTCCCGGAATATCTCCCCGTCAAATTCTCCGCTCTGCCTGCTCCGGCGAATCTCCTTCTTTTCCTGTGGCGCGTCCTTCTCTTGTGGCGCATCCTCCTTCCGGGGCGCGTCCTCCTCCACCTCAACCACAATGTATCCGGGACGCTTGATCTTTCCCGTCCTCCCTCTTGAAATTAAGGATCGTATGGTTTCTACCTGCACCCCTCGCAGCTCCGCCAGCTCCGCCGCACTGTCTGCCACCGCAAGCGGAAGGGAAAGCGCATCCTTCGTCACTGCCATGTAAATCTTCCTTTTGGGCAACACTCCCCCTCCCTTCCGGTTCACACCGCCTTTATTCCTCCCTCATTTCTTCAAAAACAATAAAGGCATAATAAATCCCATGATTTCCGTCTATCACCGATAATGCAGAAATCTTGCAGTTTGAAAAATCCTCCCTCCATATTCTCCCAATTTCGTCATATAAGGAATTCAAATAAACCGCACCGCATTTTACCATGTACTGCCCGTTTGGGCCGCTTGTTCTGAGCTCCATCCTTCTCCTCCTTCTTCACTTCACTTCACAAGCCATAAACAAACCGCAGATTCCCCATCTGCAGCTTGTTTACAGGCATGGCTTCCGCCATGCTGTAATTTCATCTTAGGTAAGTTTTTCTCGCTTACGCTCGAAAACCGCTAACACGTTTCCCTTATTCCTCTGTTCAGCACTTTGCTCCGCAAAGTCGGCTTTGCCGCCGCCGTCTATCTTCGGCGTGCATACCGTCACCCAACCTGTCGGTCAGACGTTCGCTCGTCATAAGCAAGGGCAACGTCCGCTACTGCTTGTTGTTTTCCTCTGCCTGCTCCCGCTGTACCTGCTCCGCATATTCCTGCTCCAGATCTCGCGCCTTTTCTTCGTATTTCTCCAAGACTTCCTCTGCAACAGTCCATTTCTTGCTTTTCCGCTTTACACCATTTACGGCTGTCTGCAGCAAAAAGCCCAGCAGGTACCAGACCCTGTCGCGAATCTGCCCCATGCAAATTTCAAAACCAAGCTTCTGATCATAATTTTCCTTGCTCACGCAGCTGCTGCTTTCCAAAATCTCAAATCCGTTTACCAGTACCGCACGCACCACCGTTGTCTTTTCTCCGGCAGTGGAAACAAATACTTCGTCAATGAAATCCTCCACCATCTGCGCGCTGATAGAGGGCGCATCCGTTTTCAGATTTTTATTTTCCTCCAAGGGCAGATACGCCTTCTCAAAAACCCCCTTCGGGCTGAAGCTTTCGTATCCGTCCGCATAACGCACCCTGTACCCCATCTCTGCAACCTGTCCTTCAGCAAGCAAAACAGAATTTATCTCATCCTTTTCGTTGCTGTAAATCCTGCCATCAATCCGAAAGGCTCTTTCCGCCTCAAGCATTTTTGTGCCAATATATTTTTTCATTCTTCTTTCCTCCTTGTTCTCAGAATGGCAAATCGTCATCCTCTATGCTTTCGTCAATGGGATAGAACCCATCCGCCGGGGCCTGTCCGCCCTCCTTGGGTGCAGCCGCATTGCTGTTTTTCTTACTTTCAGCGAAGTACTGTTCCTCAACAATTACCTCTGTTGTCCAGCGTTTCTTCCCTTCGTTGTCCTCCCAACTGCGTACCTGCAAACGTTCCGTCACGGCAACCAGCTGCCCCTTCCGGAAATATTTCTCCGCAAATTCGCCGCTCTTGCCGAAGGCAACGCAAGGAATGAAGTCCGCCCGTTCAGCACTTTGCTTCGCAAAGTCGGCTTCGCCGCCCGCATCCTTCTTTGCGGTGCATCCCGGCTCGTCCTTTCGCTTGAATCTGCGGTTGACCGCCAGCGTGTACCTCGCCACCGCCACAGGCTCTGCCCCCTGCGAATATCGCACCTCAGGGCTTCTCGTCAGCCGCCCCATCAAAATCACTTTGTTCATCCTTGCGTATCCTCTCTTTCTCTTTTACAGAATCAGAACAACCGCACCGCTTTCCACTTCCTTGTCCAGCTGCTCCTTCAAGTAGTTGTAAATGTTCTTCTTCGCCTCCAGCTTCCAAGCGCCGCCGTCTGCCTCAAAGATGGCACATCTGCCGCCCTCTCTCATGCGGAAAATAAATCTGCTTTCCGGCTGATCCACCTCAATGAACGTGCGGAACGGGCGCAGGGAAACAGGGTTCGGCACCTTCACGTCTGCCACCGTTGCAACCCCTGTGCGCACTGCCGTCACTTGGCTCACGCCGTCGTCCGTCATCGTCCGCACTGCGTCCTCCTTCAGATTGCCGACCACCTGCAAAATGGTTGCCTTGTCCTCTGTATCAAGAAATTTGCTCTGCAAAGCAATGTTGAAGCTTTCCGCATCGTAGAAGTCGCCGTAGTTAAATTTCGGCACCTCCGCCTCTGCCCGCACCATGCAGTCTCTCTTGCCCTCTGCTATGTTTGCAATGTCCTTCAGCGTCACGCAACGTTCGCTTTCAATATGTATAATCGTAGGCGTTGGCTCGCCAAACTGCTCTCTTTCGTCGTCAATCCCCTTTAGGTATCTCACAACGCTTTCCAGTGTATTCATTTCCAGTGTCGGAAAATCCGGGCTTGTCATCTGATATAAGGGCTTGTCCGAATATGTTCCGCCGCCGTATCTCTCAATGCTCGGTGCTTTCAGTCCGTTGATGTATTCCAGTGCTGCTTTAATCATTCCTTATTCCACCTTTCTTTTCTGCGCCTGCAAATCAATCACGCCGCCGCTTGTCTCCTGTGTCTCCGCTTCCTCCCGGTCAATCTCCAGCTGTCCCTTCATGGCTTCCCTGCGCCATTCGTTCCCCTGCACGTTGCCTCTGCCGTCGCTTTCCACAATCATTCTGCTGCTGATTGCCCTCTCCGGCTGTAAGCTCGTCTTAACGATGACTGTCACGTCCACATCCGTCCTGTCGTTCTTGTCCGGCTTAAAGGTCAGCTCAATCGTCAGCTTTCTCGCCTTCTCTGTGTCCATGTTCGGGTTCGCAATGTTTTCGTAAACCCTCTGAATGGCACTGCCGATTCTCTCCGCAACTGCCCCTCCTGCAAAGTCCTCCAGTAAAAATTTTTCCATAATCCTTTCCTCCTTTTTCTTATCTTCGCCGCAGTTCGTAAAGCCGCGCCGCCTCCTGCGCGCAGTAGTCGTCATGGCAGCGCGCCTTCCTGCGCTGCTCCGCCGTCCGCTCCCGCTGCTCCGCCTGCTTCATCTTCCTTTCCCATACCCAGCACACCGCCGCCATCTCAATCAAAGCCACCGCGGCACTTAAGAGTAAAAACATCTGATCGCTGTACATCTTATCTCACCCCCTTAATCTCTATCCAGCTTCCTTCTCTCCTTTGCAGCATGCTGTAGGCAAAGCATTCCTTCCACTTTGCCCCTGCCCATGTAATGCGGAAAATGTGCGCGTAAAGGTCTGTTACGGTTCCCTTCCGCCTTTTCTGTATTTTCCGCAATTTTTCTTCCCCCGTCCCAATCACTGTGTAGTGAAAGATAACCTCGCAGCCCGGAGTAAGTCCCAATTTCTCCGCGGTCGCTTTCGTTATCTGGGGTATCATCGGTTTCCGGCGGCATCTTGTCCCTGCCGCATCAGCCGTCATTTCCTTTCCTGTCATTGAAATCAACTCTTTCTCCTTGTCGCTGTCAGCTGCTCCTCAGCTTCTTCCTTCTGCTTCATCAGCGCATAGTATTTTTCCGGATTCGCCCGAATGGCAGCCAGAACAATCGCATCCACTCGTTTCAGTATCCTTGCGTCTCTCTCCTTCTGATCCGGCGCACTGCAGAAGTCATCCATAATTTTGATTTTTGCATTTCCGCTGGTGTATTCCATCGCCAGTGCCATTCGCTCCACCTCCTTCTTCAATCTATGCGCCGCTCTTTGTCCGTTTTTCTGTATATATAAAGAAACAGGGCGAAATCATTGAAAATGTATGTATTAAGGGGGAATCCATCGGTCTCTGTTCGCGCCGCCCTGCTTCTTCATATCGTTTATAAATAAATTAGCAGTATCGCTGTCAAAGTGATTAGTGCCATTCCCAAGCACCGCCACTGCAGCAGCTTGCGCCGCAGTCGCTGAATCTGCATGTCCCTTGTCTGAATCATCGCCTGCAGCGTCTTGTCTCTTTTGATTGCTTCCACTCTCCGCAGCTCCTCCTCTGCAAATTTTGATACTTCCATCACACCACCGCCTTAATGGCTGCATATTCCAGAAGGTCAACCGCAACCAGAAACAGGAACACAAGAAGCAGCACAATCACCCATTGCAGGAATCTGATAGAAATCTCCTTCACACGAGAAGGTTTCTTTAGATTCCATATTTTTTTGTATGCCCATCCTTCCATCGCGCAGCCAATCAGAACGCCGACAATGAACCCTGTTATCCTTTTTACGATTTCCAACACCGCAGCCGCCATCCGCACCACCTCCCTTTCACCTTCAGCAAAGAAGGACCTTCGCCAACGTCAGCGCAAATAATATCTCGCCGATGTGTACCATTGCATCGGCTAATTTTTCTAAAAAATAATCTCTTCTCATCTTCAAACCTCCCTCCCCTTCCTCTCCTTGCCAAAATAAGCCCACCCCTCTATAATGAAATTGTCACATTTTACGAATAGAAAGGGGAACCCCAATGCTAAATGAATCCTGTATAAAATCTGTAATGCAGTACCTTGATAAAAACCTCGTTCCGAAACGTAATGGAAAAATGTTCGGCATCAATGCAAGGCGTATTGCCGGTGACCTCTCCGAATCCTTTTCGGCTATAGATGTTTTTCAAGCCGTCTCCTGTCTGGTTCAGTCCGGAATGCTCACCAGAGCAAACCCGGAACATCCCCATGTAGCCCCTGCCGTTTTTAAAATCAATGGCATCACCCCTGCCGGCTATCAATTTCTCTCCTTGCTGGAGGATGATACCCTTTGGGGCAAATTAAAGGAAACCCTGACGCTGGAAAAAATTTTGAATCTGCTTTCCTCCGGCATCAATGCCGCCAAGCTCCTCCAGAATTTTCTCGGCTAATAATTCGCCGATGCTCGTCGGCTCTGTATCTGTCCCTTTGATTTCGGGAAAAAGATGATATGCCAATCCGTCAAAATCAGTTACAAAGCTGCTCTTTTTCCGCGGCTCTGCCCAGTAGATTGTCCTTTCCCCGTTATGTGCATCGCCTTCCTTGTGCGGCTTTTCTCTGTAGCCGCACAAATCGTTTCTGTATCTGCCAAAGTATTCGTCTCTCGCCAGCCAGCGCAGTCCTTCCGCATACATTCCTGCAAGCAAAAAGATTTCCTGTTGCCTTTGTGTCATTTCCTTTTCCTCCTTTCCCAGAGCGACCAAATGTAGTTACCAAGCAGCACGCCCAATATTGATGCTGTGAACCATAATGCAAAATCTCCGTTCGCCGCCATCACACCTCCTTTTTAAACCACTGCCTTTTCTTCCTCCTCATCAAATAAATACACAAAATCACATTCAAACAGCCTGCATAAAACCAATGCCTCTCTCGCGTAAAACCGCCCGTTTCTCAGCTTTGCCTCATAATTCCCTCTGCTCATACAAAGGAATTGTGCCATCTGCTCATTTGTGTATCCTTTTCTTGCCTGTTCTGCTTTTAAATTTTTAAATTTTGTAGCCATCTCATCACCTCAATATTACCATTTTGCTAACTTTAGATACATAATATTACCATATTGCTAATATGTCAAGTAGATTTAATAAAAATTAGCAGTTATTATCAATTTGGTAATAATTTTATTGAGTCGATAATTATTTTAGTGTACAATAGGACTAGAAAGGAGGTGTTAAAATGAATACATTAGGTAAACGGCTTGTGAAAATTCGGAAAGAAAAAGGACTGACGCAAAAAAGACTCGCTGAATTGTTAGATATAACTCCTACCAGACTTAACTACTGGGAAAAAGATAAACGTGAGCCAGATATTTCTATGATTAAAAAAATCTCTGAAGTTCTTCAGATTGATCCAAATTTTCTAATTGGTTTAAATTTCTGGACTGAGGATATGTTTGAAGATTATAGAAATGCAAAAAATCCAGCTGACAAACTCTATCTTCTCACTAAGTATGGTGTCCCCGATTCTTTACAAGGAGATTATCAAAAATTTCTTTCTTGTTTGCGCAGTTCCGATGGAAATGATTTTCTTGCAACAGAAGATGAAGAAAACCTTGTTTTGAAAACAAGAGCGTTAAATGATTTAGGCAGGGAACAGTTGATTGACTATATCGAATTACTCCTTGCTTCGCCCAAATTTAAAGAATAGGTTTTTACGAAAAGAAAGCCCTATGAAAATCCATAAGGCTTTCTTTCTATTACTCTGAATTTGTAAAGAGGAACACGCAAAAAAATTTTTGCCACTTTTTGCGATTATCCCTTCCCCTTTCCGCCCCCCTGTGTTATGATTCGTGAAGATACTATTTCATTTCATGAAAGAAAAGGGGAATTATTATGAAAAAATATGAAAATGTTACGGTCAAAATAGATGAAGATGGAAGCTATATTTCAATATCGGAGTATGGCTCCCCTGTCGCATCCTATCGAATCACAACCGATGAAGAAAAAGAATACCTGCAAGATCGCTATACTTCACAAGCCATTGCTTCGCTTACCTTTTTTTCGCTTGCTCTGGTTATTCCGGCAGCTTATCTTGGCATTTCCGATTTTCTCAATATGAATACACTGCAATCCTTCATGCAGCATCCGTTTCTGTCTCTGCTGCTTGTCGGCTTCTATCTGCTCGCTGCCGCCGTCTGCGGTTTTTTCGTTCCGGCTGGCTTTTATTTTGCAATTCAAATTTTCAATCTGGAGCAGGCAGCAAGAGAAGATAAACCCGCAAAATTCATTTTGGCCGCAGTTGCCCTTCTTGTAGTCCTGTCTTTGCTTACTCTTATCCCCGTAAAAGAAGCATTTTATTAAAAAGCAATATCCATTACTTTTCCTATGCTGTCATTATCCTAAGGGGGTTATTCCGATGAAACGTGTATTGTTTTTGTTCCTTGCCTTGTCCCTCTCATTCAGCACGCTTGCCTTTGCCCATGGCGGCCGCACCGATGAATATGGCGGTCACCATGATTATAATAACGTCAGCGGTCTTGGCTCGTATCATTATCATCATGGCCATGAGGCACATCTGCACCCGAATGGCGTTTGCCCCTATGAAGCAGAAGCAGCTCCTGTCGAACCGGCTGAACCAATCGTAACCGATACCGAACCAATCGTAACCGATACCGAAACCGATGAAATAGAAGAAAAGTATAATAGCCTTCTGGAGGAAGATCCTGCCGCAGGAGAACCGGCAGAAGAATATCACACCGAATCAAATGATTTGTATGAACCTGTTTTCCTTTTGTGTTCCATTGTCGGATGCATTGCCGCTTTCTACTTCCTCTTTTTAAGGTAACCGCAAAAAATACCTTCCCAGCACCCCCTTCGGGTGCTTTTTTATTTGGAAATTTTCTGTGTTCGCTTTTTTCTCCCCTCGTTCTGTGCTATCATGCAGGCAAGGGGAAAATCATGAGAAAGGAGAAAACCTATGCCGTACTGCATTTATTTGAGAAAGTCAAGAGCAGATGCAGAGGCGGAGCTGCTGGGCGAAGGCGAAACCCTTGCCCGCCACGAAAAAACTCTGCTTGCCTTGGCAAAAAAATTAAAATTACCAATTACTAAAATCTATAAAGAAATCCTCTCCGGCGAAACCATCGCCGGCCGCCCCGTCATGCAGCAGCTCCTTCAGGATGTGGAAGCCGGCATCTGGCAGGGCGTTCTTGTCATGGAGGTGGAGCGTCTCGGTCGTGGCAATACTCTGGATCAGGGCATTATTTTAAATGCCTTCAAGTATAGCTCCACAAAAATTATCACTCCCATGAAGTCTTATGACCCAAATGATGAATTTGATGAGGAATATTTTGAATTTTCCCAGTTTATGTCCCGTCGGGAATATAAAACCATCCTCCGCCGCATGCAGCGTGGGCGTGAGGCATCCGTAAAAGAGGGAAAGTTTGCAGGCTCTATTGCCCCCTTCGGCTATCGTCGGGTAAAGCTGCCGCAGGAAAAAGGCTTCACTCTGGAAATAGAAGACGCTGAAGCCGCAGCAGTAAGGCTGGCTTATGAATTGTACGCCTATGGAGACCCGCAGCCGGATGGTACCTTTGCCGATATTGGCCGCGCCACCATTGCTAAGCGTCTGGATCAGATGGGCATCCGCAATCGCAAAGGCGGCACATGGGCAACCGCATCCGTCACCCGTATGCTGCAAAATCCTGTATATATCGGGAAAGTCCATTGGAATCGCCGCCCCGAAAAAAAACATACGGAAAATGGAAAAATCAAAAAAACGCGTCCTCTGGCAGAAAATTATTTGCTCGTTGATGGTCTGCATGAACCCATCATCTCAGAAGAACTCTGGAATCTTGCACAGGCGAAAATGAGGCAGCATTATAGACCAACAGGTGTAAATGGAATCATGCAAAATCCTTTGGCAGGTCTTGTCCATTGCTCCTATTGCGGAAATGCCATGCAGCGCCGCCCTTATCTCAAAACAGGACAACCTGCATCCCTTATCTGCCACACGCATTTTTGCCCGCAGATTTCTTCCCCCCTTTATATGGTGGAAGGAAAAATTCTGGAAGCCCTCTCCTTGTGGATGAAGCAGCATGAACCGACATGGGAAGATGAATCCTCTATAAATGTATTCTCCACAAAAATCATGGCACTGGAGCACACCATTGCAGATATGGAACAGGAACTGCAAGGTCTGCAATTCCAGTTTGAAAAGATTTTTGAATTTCTGGAAACGGGAATTTATACCCCCGAAGTATTCACCGCCAGAAATAAAACTCTGTCTGAAAAAATGGCAGAAATCAGATCCGCAATCGAAGAAACACAGGCAGAGCTTTCCAATCTGAAAGCAGCAAGAAAAAATCAAGTTTCCATGATTCCTAAAATCAAAAATATTCTGGATACCTATGAAACGCTTACCCCTGCCGAAAAGAATAAGCTTTTAAAAGAGGTGCTGGATCACGTTGAATATCATAAAAAAATAAAAGGGAAAAAGAATGTGTCTGCCGACAATTTTGAAATCATCCTCTTCCCCAAAATATCACCCGAAAACTAACCCCAAATTACCGATAGATATAACACCCTAACGAATTCGCCCATTTGGAGATGATGGGCACCATCGTGCATCAGCTGACACAAGGGCTAACAAAGGACGAAATTCTTGCCGCCGGCTTAGATCCCTATTATGTGAACCATGGCTTAGGCGTATACCCCTCCTCCGCCGCGGGTGTTCCCTTCACTGCTGCGTATCTGCAATCCAAGGGAGACCCCATTACCGATTTGTATGAGGATATGGCAGCAGAGGGTGCGTTTGCATAAGCACAACTTTTTCTTCTTTTCCATTCAGAAACAAATCTGTCTCTCCCCTTCCGTTTTCTCTCCATTTTTTCTAAATATTCTCCTTTTGGAGACAAAAGTCTCTTTTTGATTTTCATTTAGAAAAAACAAGAAAATTTTTCCGAATGTAGAAAAATCCCGAAAAATCAATGCTTTTCTGCCTTTTACAAAAAAATATTCTACAGAATTCCAACTTTGGCACACTTCTTGCTCTTATATAGGGCAGAAAGAAAAAAATAAAACCACCTGCCCAAAGCAAAAAAGGAAGGCGGCAGTCTTTGGAAAGGGAAATCCCCCCCTTTCCGGAAAAAGCCTTAGAAATCAAGGAAAACTGCGACTTTTCACCGACCTGCTTTGGACGAAAATCAACATTTTTTCCGAAAAATAAAACGGATTTACCCTCCGTAGCAACGGAAAAGGGGGCAAAATGCTTCTTTCTACAGAAAAAGACATTTGTTTTTTCAAGCAAAGACTTTGTCTCTATTTAGAGACTATGTCTCCAAAAGAAGAAATGTGTTTCCGATCGGAGAGTCTTGTTTCCAAACAGAGAACACCGTCTCTAAAAAGAGAATTAAGTCTCTAAAAGAAGAATCCAGTCCCCAAACAGAGAATTTCAATAGAACCGCAAAAAAGCGTGCTAAAATAAAAAGAAAGGAGGAGAGAGCATGACAGAAATAAATCAAGACAAACGATACAAATACATCTTTGACGAGATACTGACGCTGACCGATGGCGGCTTCGTCGTTGTCGATAACCATGATGTGATTACAGATATAAACGAGCAATACTGCCAATACCTGAAAACCACCAGAGAGTATGCCATCGGCAGAAGTATTGCAGAGATTATCCCCAATACAAAAATGATTGACATTGTCAATTATGCCTACCAAGAGGAAGGCGCCATTCTTCGCCTAAGCGAAAAATCGGACGATGATTCGGACAGAATCTTTCTGGTAAACCGCTCCGCCGTATATGACGAAAACCACAATGTCATTGCAGGCGTGGCACAGGTAAAATTCCGACTGCAAACTCTGGATTCTGCAAAGAAGCTGATGCGGAAATATTCCGAATATGAATTTTACAGAGAGGAATACCGCAGCAGAAACAGCTCGCAATATTCCTTCGATAAAATCGTCGGCAACAGCCCACGCTTTGCAGAGGTCAAAAAGGCAGGCTATAAAGCCGCCAAGACCATGTTCCCCGTTCTGCTGACAGGCGAAACGGGCACAGGCAAGGAGGTTTTCGCCAACGCCATCCACAACAACGGAGAGCAGCGGGAAAAGCCGATGGTCAGCATTAACTGTGCCGCCATTCCCAATGAGCTTTTGGAAAGTGAGCTTTTCGGATACGAAGAGGGTGCTTTCACAGGAGCAAAAAAGGGCGGCAAAAAAGGAAAATTCGAGCTGGCAAGCGGCGGAACGCTTTTTCTGGATGAAATCGGGGATATGCCCTTAGGGATGCAGGCAAAGCTGCTGCGTGTGCTGCAGGAAAAGGAGATTGAAAAAATCGGGGGCTACAAGCCCATTCCCGTAGATGTGCGCATCATTGCCGCCACCAGAAAAAATCTGCCGCAGCGCATTATATAAGAAGATTGCAAAATATGAGCTGCAAAAAAGATAATTTCATACGTTTATAACGGGAGAGACACCGCAGGCTGTTTTTGCGGATTTCCGTCCCCCGAAGAAATCGGGTGTTTCGTGAAAAACGCGAAAACAGCAGGTGTTCTTTTTGTACCCAAAAATCAGCAAGCGGCGTACAAAAAAAGCTGTCTCCTTCCGTGAAAAAATATAAAAACTATACAAAAACCAATAAAAAACACAAAACAAAACACAAGACATCAAGGAGGAATTTATTATGAAAAACCTGAACACAAACGCACTGGAAAACCTGAAGCTGGATCTGGAAAACCATGTACTCATCGTTACTATGAACCGCCCCAAGGCGCTGAACGCTCTGAACAATCAGACCTTGGATGAGCTGCAGATGGTATTCGATTATGTAAGCAAAGAAAATGACATCTACGGCGTTATCATCACAGGCGAAGGCAGAGGCTTTGTTGCAGGCGCAGACATCGTGCAGATGCAGCCCTACAGAAGTGAACAGGGCAGAGACTGCCTCGTCTGATTGGTACAGGCCTGGCAAAGGAAATGATTTACACAGGCAAGCACATTGATGCACAGACAGCCCTGCGTTACGGTCTGGTAAACAGAGTGGTTCCCGCAGAGGCTCTGCTGGATGAAGCAAAGGCACTGATGGATGATATTTTAAAGGTGTCCCCAATGGCAATCAAGTATGCAAAGCTCTCTATCAACAAGGGCGCAGATATGGATTTGATGAATGCTTTGGAGGTAGAGAAGGACTTGGTTGGGCTTTGCTTCGCAACTGAGGATAAGCAGGTTGGGATGCAGGCGTTCCTGGAAAAACGCAAACCCAATTTCCGTTAATCGGCTTTCATAAAGGAAAGGAGAAGGGAATATGAATTTTAGCGTATTGATTTTGCTGATCGCCATCATCCTCTTTGGCGTGCTGGCATTTCGACAAATGAGTGCCTTGATTCTGGCACCGGTTGTTACCATCTTTGTTATCGTGCTTTCCGGTATGCCCATTCTGGATACCCTGCTGCAGCACTTCATGCCTGCCACATCGGATTATATCACGAAGTATTTTCTGATTTTCTTTGTCGGCGCGCTCTTTGGTGCAGTCTATCAGTTCACAGGGGCGGCGGAATCCATCGCACGCACCATGGGATGCTTCTGCGGCAACCACTTTGTTGCTCCCATGATTATGTGTATCACAGGTCTTTTGACCTTCGGCGGTGTGAGCGGCTTTGTTGTATTCTTCGTGGTTTACCCCATTGCTTTGCAGATGTTCAAGCGTGCCAATCTGACACGCCGCCTGATTCCTGCGGCAATTTCGGCAGGCTGCTGGACATGGTCCATGACAGCGCCCGGCTCTCCCTCTATTCAGAACACCATCGCTATGAAAAGCTTAGGCACAACTGCAACGGCAGTCTTCCTCCGAATACGAGCCGTTTTTCCTTTTTCCTTCGGAAACAAAGCCAATCCCTTTCGCTTTAAAGGCTTTTGATACTCTTTCACAATTTCCTCTATACAAATCGGGATAAATGTGCTATATTAACTGACGGATGGCATTCTGAAAGAAGCTATACTGCAAATTTTATATATTTTATTTTTTTGATTCGCCGGATGGCTGTATCCTCGGAACGGCACAAATGGCAGCAGATGTATCTTGTCTTATCACTTCTTTGTGAAGGAAGGTGATAGGTATGAGAGCAGGTTTTATCGGAGCCGGAAAGGTCGGCTTCACACTGGGTAAATATCTTGCGATGCACGGCATCGAAATCAGCGGTTATTACAGCCGCACACCCGCCTCCGCGAAGGAGGCCGCAGAATTTACACAGAGCAGATACTATACAAGTATAGAAGAAATTACGAAAGACAGTGATACCCTTTTTCTCACTGTGCCGGATGGCACAATCGGTGAGATATGGGATGACATGCGTAATCTGCCTATCAAAAATAAAAATATATGTCATTGCAGCGGTTCGATTCCATCGACCGTTTTTTTTGATGCAGAAAACAGAGGAGCCTATCGGTATTCAATTCATCCCCTGTATGCAATCAGCAGCAAAGCTACCTCCTATCTGGATTTGGGGAAGGCGTGCTTTACCATCGAAGGAAGTGACGCACATCTTGCGGAGCTAAAAGCACTGTTCAGCGAAATGGGAAACACCGTAGTTGCCATTTCTCCCGACAGCAAAGCCCTCTACCATGCAGCCGCAGTTATGGTCAGCAACCAGATTGTCGCACTGGCAGATATGGGCACCGCCCTGCTTGTCAAATGCGGCTTTTCCGAAGCGGCAGCAGCAGAGGCATTATCTCCCCTTCTTCTGGGAAATGCGCAGAGCGTGGCAGAAAAGGGTGCGGTAAATGCACTTACAGGCCCCATCGAGCGTGGAGATGCCCAAACCGTATCGAAGCATTTGCAGGAGATACGGAAATTTGCAGCGGAAAGCACTGTAGGTCAGGATATTCTGACCGCCTACACCGCCCTTTCCAAACAGCTTATCAGAATTGCTCAGCAAAAGCACCCGCAGAAGGATTACAAGCATTTGGAAAAGGAGTTGGAACAATGAAAAACACAGTAGCTACCCTGCAGCAGCAAAAATTGGACGGAGACAAAATCACTATGCTGACCGCTTATGATTATTCCACAGCAAAGCTAGTGGATGAATGTGGCGTAAATACCATTTTGGTTGGCGACTCTTTGGGCATGGTTATGCTCGGCTATGAGGATACCATCTCCGTTACCATGGAGGATATGATTCACCACACCGCCGCTGTTACCAGAGGTGCAAAAAATGCACTTGTTGTCGGCGATATGCCCTTTATGAGCTACCAGACCTCCGTTTATGATGCCGTTGTGAATGCAGGCAGACTGATGAAGGAGGGCAGATGTCAGGCTGTCAAGCTGGAGGGCGGCGCGTCTGTTTGTCCCCAGATTAAAGCAATCACAGAGGCATCTATCCCCGTTGTGGCACACATCGGGCTGACCCCTCAGTCTGTCAATGCCTTCGGCGGCTTTAAGGTGCAGGGTAAGAGCGAGGCAGACGCACGCAGATTGATTGAAGAAGCAAAGGCAGTTGAGGCAGCAGGCGCATTTGCCATCGTTCTGGAATGTATCCCCGCAAAGCTGGCAAAGCTGATTACAGAAAGCGTTTCCATCCCTACCATCGGCATTGGCGCAGGTGCGGACTGCGATGGTCAGGTTTTGGTTTATCAGGATATGCTTGCGCTTTTCTCCGATTTTAAGCCGAAATTTGTAAAGCATTTTGCAAACGCAGGCGAAGTGATGAAGCAGGGCTTTACGGATTATATCAAAGAGGTTAAGGAAGGCACCTTCCCTGCCGCAGAGCATACCTTTAAAATCGCAGATGACATTATCAATAAATTGTACTAATACGGAGGCAAACCATGAAAATCGTAAAAACTATCTCAGAAGTCAGAGCAGCAGTGAAGGCATGGAGAGCCGAGGGGCTTTCCGTTGGATTAGTTCCCACAATGGGCTTTCTTCACGAAGGACACAAGAGCTTGATCGACAGAGCGGTAAAGGAAAATGACAGAGTTGTTGTAAGTGACTTTGTAAACCCCACACAGTTCGGGCCTACAGAGGATCTGGCAAGCTACCCCAGAGATTTGGAACGCGATGCCACACTTTGCGAAAACGCAGGCGCTGCGCTTCTTTTTAACCCCGAACCCTCCGAAATGTACGCAGAGGATGCGTGTACCTTTGTGGATATGAGCGGACTGACAGGCGAGCTTTGCGGCAAGAGCAGACCCATTCACTTCCGTGGCGTTTGCACCGTTGTTTCCAAGCTGTTCCACATCGTAGCACCCGACCGTGCTTATTTCGGGCAGAAGGATGCACAGCAGCTTTCCGTTATCCGCCGCATGGTGCGTGATTTGAATTTTGATATTGAAATCATCGGCTGCCCTATTGTGCGTGAAGCAGACGGTCTGGCAAAAAGCTCCAGAAATACATACCTGAATGCAGAAGAACGCAAGGCCGCTCTGGTGCTGAGTCAGGCAGTGAAGCTGGGGCAGAAGCTGGCAGCAGATGGCGAAGCATCCGCAGATGCCATCACAACAGCTATGAAGGAATTGATTGAAAAAGAGCCTCTGGCACGCATTGATTATGTAAAAGCAGTGGATGCCGTTTCCGTTGAGCCTGTCAGCAAAATGCAGCCGCCCGTATTGGTTGCCATGGCGGTTTATATCGGCAAAACCAGATTGATTGACAACTTTATTTACGAAGGGTAAGGAGAAAACGATATGTATTTGAATATGTTAAAGGGAAAAATTCACAGAGCGACTGTCGTACAGGCAGAATTGGATTATGTCGGCAGCATTACCGTTGATTCCGATTTGCTTGCCGCGGCAGGGATTCTGGAATACGAAAAGGTGCAGATTGTAGATATCAACAACGGGGAACGCTTTGAAACCTACACCATCGCAGGCGAAGCAGGCAGCGGTATGATTTGCCTGAACGGTGCGGCGGCGCGCTGTGTGCAGAAGGGCGATAAAATCATTCTGATGTGCTATTGCCAGATGACACCTGAGGAGGCGGCTGTGAATCCGCCGAAGGTTGTTTTCGTGGATGAGGAAAATAAAATCAGCCGTGTTTCCAGATATGAAAAGCACGGATGCTTGGAGGATATGTAATCCCGATAAGCGAAAAGAGGTCTGTACCAAAGGGTACAGACCTCTTTTGCATTTCCTCTTATTTTTTGAGGGCAGGCAGTGCCGCAAAGCCTTCCTCCGCCTGTGCCACTGTTTTCTGAATAATTTCCTCTGCCATGCGCCGCAAATCCATTTGCAGCGCCGCCGCAATTACGCCCTTTCTCTGCTCCTGCGGCACATCGTACAGCTTGAGCGAGCATTCCAGAAAGCGAGAAATTTTCGCTTCCATGGTAAAATAAACATCGCACGGCATTGCCATGAAGCCCCGCATGATGCTTGCCGATGCAATTTCCATTTCGTAGAAATCCTTCAATTCCAAATCGGGCATATATTTCCCGAAAATGGACTGCAGCCGCCCTGCCATGCTCTGATAGATATACGCCGAGGTGGTCGGCAGGGAATACCCCACCACATACAGCTCGCGCAGCGGTTCTGTCAGCTCCGCAATATGCAGCTGCAACGATGTTTCCACCGCATAGAGAAGCACCGGGTCCTCGATGCCGCTATGCTGCTCCGCCAAGGCAAACTGTCCCCCGAACATCCGCCGCACCAGCTCCAGCAGCAGTGCCTCCTTGCTCGCAAATGCCCGAAAGAAAGAGCTTTGTGTCATGCCTGCCGCCTTTGCAATTTTTGCCGTTGTGGTTTTTTCGTAGCCGCTTTCCAGAAACAATGCTACTGCCGCACGCAGCATTTTCTGTTGCGTAAGCAAGCCATTCGTCTGTTTTCCTCTTGGTGACAAAATCGTCCCCCTCTTTCCGTTTTACCTGTGATTGCAATCACATTTTATCATCTATTTCACTCCGCCGCAAGGGCAAACGCGCCGAAATACGCTTTTTGGAAAGGCAAAATACCCTCCCTGCCGTTTGACAAAGAGGGTATCTGTCAAAATTTTATTTTGTAATGGTTACTGTTTTTTCGGCTTCATTCCATGCCACCTGTGCGCCAAGGGTTTCGGAAATGAACCGCAGGGGCAGATAGGTTCTGCCGTTTTCCACGAATGCCGCGGCATCCAGCTTCACAGCCGTGCCATTGACATACGCCGTATCTGCGCCAATGGTAATGAGAATGACATCTGCGCCCTTCTGAATGGTGACGCGCTGCAGCTCGCCGTTCCATGTTACGGTTCCGCCAAGGCTTTCCGCCACAATACGAATCGGGAGCATGGTTCTATCGTTCACGATTTTCGGGGCAACGTCATTTTGGATTTCTCTGCCGAAAACAGAAATCTTCCGACTGCCAATCGTGAGGATAATTTCGTTATTTTCTTTCCATTTTGCGTAAAGCGTGCTATTCGCGGTCAGCTCTGCGCTGAAATCAAAGGGCTTGGTCAGCTTGCTGTCGCTATACCAGCCGACGAAAATGTAGCCCTCTTTTGTCGGGTCGGCAGGTCTTTCGATTTTGCCGTTTTTATCCGTTTTTACCTTATCGACCGCACTGCCGCCGTTTGTATCGAACTGCGCGGTATAGGTCTGGGTTGCTGCGCCGCTACTGCTGCTGCGCTTTTTCGTCAGCACAAGCCCTTCGGGAATCTCGCAGGCAAAGGGGTTGATATCGCCATCTGCCGCACGGGTGATTTTCACATCGTATGTTCCTGCGGTATTGGGAACGGCACTCGCCCATTCGTCTGTTGTATCATGCAGACGATATTGCACTTCAAATGGCGTATTGCCGATACCCTCTGTCGGAGAAAGCACCTTTACCACAAAGCCGTTGCCGATATTTTTTGTTGTAAAATGCTGTGGTGTTTTGTCGATGGTAAGGTCTTTGCTCGGCAGGTCGGGCAGGTCGGGATAAGTACCCTTTTGCAAAGAAGGCAGCTTACCTGCTTTTGTGGGAATATCCCAAATATCTTTATCAAAGCCCGTCCAAGCAAATACTTCGCCCTTCTGCACATCTGTCATAAGTTTGCCTGCGGAAACGAAAACATTCGTGCCGTCTTTTTCATCTTTGCCGTCTGCATAGTCTTCTTTCTCGTATACTACGAGCTTGGTTCTGTTGTAGCCGTAGTTGCTCGTTAAGGTTACATTCTCAACCTTACTCACATCCCCTAAAATACGATTTACGTTTTCACTGCCTGTCACGCTCTTTGCCAGAGAAACGCAGTTTTTTATTGTAGAACCGGAGGCAAATCCTGCAATGCCACCTGCGTCATTTCCCGCCGAAACATTGCCGCTGTAATAGCAGTTTTCTATGGTAACATGGTAAGCATATCCGGCAATGCCACCTGCATCGACAAATGATGCAGTCACGTCTGCCAAGGCATAGCAGTTTTTGATTGTGCCACGAGCACTTCCGGCAATACCGCCTATATAAGAATCTTCCCCCGTCACATCTCCCCGGAAGGAACAACTCAAAATCTGCGTTTTTCCATCTGCATTACCCACAATGCCGCCTACATCACTGCTTCCGCTTACTTCCCCTGTGACATTGCAGTTTTTGATAGTTGCGTCTTGCGTATAGCCGAATAAGCCGGCATTATTACTATTACCTGTTACTTTAAGATTGGTAATCTTGTACCCATCGCCATCAAAAGTTCCTTTAAAAGGTCTTGCATCTTTTCCATTATTAATTACTATTACTGTTCCGATGGGTGTCCATGGTTCGTTGTTCAAGTCAATATCTGCGGTCTGCTTGAAATATGTTTTTTCGTATGTTGTGCCGCCGTTTACCTTTTTCGCCAGCAGCTTCAAATCCTCTACATCTTCAATGAGATAAGGGTTTGTTTTTATACCAAAGCCATCAAAACCAACGCCTGTCATGCATTTCGGCAGTTCCGAAAACTGCACGCCGCCTACGTTTTTTAATATCGGCAAGCCGTTGTCTGTGAAGTCCCATGCGGAATCAGTATCCTTAAAAATATCAGAGAACTGCTCGGAAAGTTCTCCGTTTGTATAGGTAAGGGCTGCACCGTTTACCCATCCTGCGTCATCAGCAGAAACGGGATTGCCATTTATTGTTGTACCGTCCCAAGCGTAGTTATCTGTTAAGGTTGCATTATAATTATACCCTACAATACGATTTGCATTACTGCCTGTCACACTTTCTGCCAGAGAAACGCAGTTTTTTATCGTGCCTCCCCATGCATTACCGACAATGCCGCCTGCAGACCCACTTGCGGATACCATGCCGCTGTAATAGCAGTTTTCTATGGCTAGATTATAAGTATCTCCGGTGATGCCGCCTGCAAACTTTCCGCTGGCAGAAACATCCGCCAACACATAGCAGTTTTTAATTGCACCTCTGCCCTCTCCTGCAATGCCGCCTACTTTATCATTTCCTCCATGTACCGTTCCGATTGCATAGCAGCTGCTGACTTCACATTGATTTTGCACTTGCCCCACAATACCGCCTACATACATATTCCCCGTCACATTGCCTTGGAAGGAGCAATTCAAAATATTATTCGTTTTTCCATCTACAGCACCCACAATGCCGCCTGCAAAGTTATATCCACTGACTTCCCCTGCTACATTGCAGTTCTGGATAGTTGCGTTTCTCACATAGCCGAATAAGCCGACATACTCATTACGACCTGTTATTGTAAGATTGGCAATCTGATGCCCATCGCCATCAAAAGTTCCTTGAAAATATCTACTTTCTGGCTGCCCAAATTCGCCCACATAAACTTTTGTTCCGATGGGTGTCCATTCTTCATTCTTCAAGTCGATGTTTGCGGTCAGCTTGAAGTATGTTTTTTCGTATGTTGTGCCGCCGTTTACCTTTTCCGCCAGCTTCTTCAAATCATCCACATCTTCAATCAGATAAGGACTTTCCGCTGTGCCTTCCCCTTCAAAATCCGCAGCTTCATTTTCGGATACCGCTGTGCTGTTTTCTTCTTCCATCAGCAGAGAAATTCCTTTCGGCAGCTCTTTCTTGCTTTCCTCCTGCGGCTCGGTTTTCTCGTCAGACTGCTCCTGCAATTTCTCTTTTTCTTCTTTTTCCTCTTTCAGTTCCTCTTTTTCTTCTTTCAGTTCTTCTTTTTCCTCTTTCGGTTCCTCTTTTTCCTCTTTCAGTTCCTCCTTGATTTCCTCCTTGATTTCCTCAAGCATTTTTTCCTGCAATAGCTCCTCCTGCGCCACGGCACGCATCGGCACCGCCGTTACCGCAAGGCATACTGCCGCCGCAATGCTTATCCATTTCTTCCAATTCATATTACCCCTCCTTCATGCGCTTTTGCGGACTACGGCAAAGCCCCCATATCATCCGCAAAAATTTTACTTGTGATTATAATCACATGGTATCATATCTGCTTTTTCTCCGCAAGGAAAAATGCGGTAAATTTTTCTTTTTGGAAAAAATAGACAAAACCAAGGATGCGCCCAAATAGGAAAAGCGGCTGAGGCGGAAATATTCGCCCCTTTGCCGGAATACACTTAAAAAAGGGGGGATTTTTATGGAAAAAGCACCTTGCCGCAGTATTTTCAAAAACGGAACAGACCGCACCACGCAGGCAGAGGTTACACGAATCTGGGCAGCTCTCATCAATCAGGCAGAAAGGGCAAGCACCATCCTCGCGAGGGAAAACGCATAGCATGAAAAGGGAAAGGGTCGCCATTTACTGCCGCCTATCGGAGGAGGACAAAGGCAAGGGCTCCGCCGAAAACGACAGCAACAGCATACAAAACCAACGCGCCCTGCTGACGGAATATGCCCATTCCCACGGCTGGGAAATCTACGAAATCTACATTGATGATGACTACAGCGGCGCAGACCGCAGTCGCCCTGCCTTCAAGCGCATGCTGCACGCCGCCGAGGAGAAACGGTTTGACATCATCCTCTGCAAAACACAATCCCGTTTCAGCAGGGAATTAGAGGTGGTGGAACGATACATCAACCGCCTGCTTCCGCAATGGGGCATCCGCTTTCTGAGTTTGGTGGACAATGCCGATTCCGCAAACGAGGATAATCTGCTTCTGCGGCAAATCAACGGCATTATGGATGAGCATTATCTGGCGGAGCTATCCAAAAATATCCGCAGTGTGCTGACGCACCGCAGGAAAAACGGCTTTCACATCGGCTCCTTTGCGCTCTATGGCTACAGAAAGAATCCCGACCGAAGGGGACATCTGCTGATTGACGAGGAGGCGGCGGCAGTGGTGCGTGAGGTTTTCACGCTTTTCTCGCAGGGCTACGGCAAGACTGCCATCGCGCGCATGCTCAACGAAAGAGGGATTCCAAATCCAACGGAATATAAACGCTTACAGGGGATTCGCTATCGGCAGCCGAAGGGCAAGGGCAGTACGCTCTGGAAATATTTCGCTATCTCCAATATGCTGACAAATGAAATCTACATCGGCAACATGGTGCAGGGAAAATACGGCAGTATTTCCTACAAAACCAAGCAAAACAAGCCGCGCCCCAAGGAGGAATGGATACGGACAGAGAGGACGCACGAGCCGATTATCGAACAGGAATTATGGGAGCGCGTACAGAAAATGCTTGCCGAAAGGGCAAAGCCCTTTCCATCCGGAACAATCGGGCTTTTTGCGCGGAAGGCGCGCTGTGCGGAATGTGGCTACACGCTGCGTTCCTCGAAAACCAAGGGGAAATATTATCTGCAATGCCCCAATCATCACATTTCCAAGGAGAGCTGCAGGGGGGCGTTTATTTCTGTGGAGCGGCTGGAGCGGATGGTTTTGCAGGAATTACATACGATTTCCGATGCCTATCTGAATTGGGAGGAGCTGGAACGGCAGCTTGATTTTTGCAGTCATTTAAAGGAACAGAGGGCTTCTTTGCAGAAAAGCATCCGCACCCATGAGAAAAAAATTGAGGAAGCTCATAAGGCAGTGCGGGAGCTGTATCCGGATAAGGTGCGCGGTGTTCTCTCCGAAGCGGAATATCTCGATTTATCGAAGCATTTTTCAGCGGAACTACAGCAGCAGGAGCGGCTGATTGCGGACGCAGAGCGGAAAATCATCGACCTTAACGCACGCATTGCCGCAGGGGATAACCGCCGCGCCATCATCGAAAAATACATCAACCCGACGCACCTGACAAGGGAAATGGTCGAAATTCTGATTGATTCTATTTCTGTCGGCAGACGGATTGCAGGGACAAGGGATGTTCCCATCACCATATACTGGCGCTTCTGAAAAATGGGCGAAGGCAGTGCCACCCGAAAATTCTGTAGCAAATCTGACAAAATCTGTAAAACACTATTCCGTTTTGTCTTTTTATATGTTAGAATGTATTCACGATATTATTTTTGAATACAAATATAAAGGAGGTACTATTATGGTCTATATCGAATCCCCCAGCACAAATCCTGCTTTTAATCTGGCTCTGGAGCAATATGTTTTCGACCGAATGGACAGAAGTCAGGAATACTTCATGCTTTGGCAGAACGATAACACCGTTGTCATCGGTAAAAATCAGAACGCCTTTGCAGAGGTCAATCAAAAAGTTGCCGATGCAAAGCATATCTCCGTTGTCCGTCGACTTTCCGGCGGCGGTGCCGTATATCATGATTTGGGGAATCTGAACTTCACATTTATTCTCGATGCAAAGGATGCAACCGATCTGGATATTCGTCTGTTCTGTCAGCCGATTGCAGAGCTGTTGCGTTCTCTCAACGTGCCTGCTGAGGTCAACGGCAGAAACGATATCAGCATTGAAGGGAAAAAATTTTCCGGCAATTCCCAGTATCTGAAGCAGGGCCGCATCATGCACCACGGCACGCTGATGTTTCATTCAGACCTTTCCGTTGTTGCGGATGTGCTGAATGTTTCCGCAGATAAATTCCAGTCAAAGGCTGCAAAATCCGTAAAAGCAAGAGTGACAAATATTGCGCCTTATCTGCCTGAGGGCTTTACGCTGGCACAATTCAAGGCTCTTCTCTTAAAATACATTTTGAAAGAAGAAAATGTTCAGCCCTATGTATTCTCCGCAGAGGAGCTGGCTGAAATCGAAAAAATCAAAAAGGAACGCTATGATAAGTGGGAATGGAATTACGGCTTTTCTCCCTCCTACAGCGTAGAAAAGAGCCGCCGCTTTGAGGGCTGCGGAAAAATCGAAGTACACATGAATACGGAGGACGGCAGCATTACCGATTTGCAGTTCTTCGGCGATTTCTTCGGCGTAAAGGACTCTGCCGACCTTGCCAAGGCTTTGATTGGCACGAAGCTGGAGCGGCAGGCTCTGGAAAGCCGCCTTGCCGATTTCGATATCGCACAGTATTTCCATGGACTGGAGAAGAATGATTTCCTCAATCTTCTGCTGCAAAGTGAATAAAGACATACATTTGCCGCCTTTCGGTGTGTCCCAATAAGAAAACATGAAGAAAATGAAATAGCTGA
>ERZ791881.654-NODE-654-length-28987-cov-8.087723_pt1 | contig 28987 bp, 26 predicted proteins | sample MGYA00510161_ERZ791881 | MGnify/ENA primary metagenome ERZ791881 (study PRJEB30046, sample SAMN00792073) | human gut metagenome | study: EMG produced TPA metagenomics assembly of the A metagenome-wide association study of gut microbiota in type 2...
GGTGGGAGGATGTGCTCTCTGTCTACGCCGTCAAAGTCACAACAGACGGTGTGAATGGTATGGATGTTGTGACCATGGATGAACAGAAAAAAGCGATTTTGCGCGGTGTGATGTGGGATATGAACCAGATTACGTACAGAAGTGTTACGGTGAAAAAAGAGGTGGAGGTGGTTGCAGAGGACGGGGACGGCAATGAGGTGATCGAGATGCAGGAGATAGAAGAAACGACGCTGACGATCTATCTGCACCACACGACGCCGGAGCAGATGGCCGCGGCCTATGGCTTTACCGAACAGCAGAACGAGCATCTGGCGCTGCTGCGGCATGAGGAATACAGCGTTATGTGGGCGTCGCTGCTGGGCGGCTTTACCCATGGCGGCGGTATTATCGGCAGCGACGCCGAGTGGGTAGGTACGGGCATTTTTGCATGGCCGCTGCCGCAGAGCTTTACCATCACTTCACAGTTTGGATACCGCACCGACCCGTTTACGGGCGAAATATCTTACCACAGCGGCACGGATATCGCCGCGCCGTATGGTACGCCGGTTCTTGCGGCGGCGGGCGGCACGGTGACAGTCGCAAACGCGACCGACCCGTGGGGTGGAAGCTATGGGTATTACGTAAAGATACAGCATGACGGAACGTTTGACACGCTGTATGCCCACTGCTCCAGCATCTGTGTCACACCCGGCCAGCGGGTGCAGCAGGGGGAGGTCATCGGCTATGTGGGCAGTACGGGGAACAGCACGGGCAACCATCTGCATTTTGAGGTTTGGGAGAATGGGCAGAGACGAAATGCAATGAATCTATTTAACCATGTTTAGGCCTTGTTTGAAAAAATCGGAAAATCTGTACTAGGGGAACGCTTGAAAAATAAGAGTTGCACCCAAAGGGGACATGTGAGACCATAGGGACATGAAACGTCATGAATTTACAACCGGACAATGGTGCAGAATCGTCGCGCTGCTTTCGTCGCTCAAACCTCCGGTCAGGTTGACGTATTCCCCAGGCATGACCTCTGCATGAAGATCAACCCAATTTTATATAGGTCATGCACGGGCATGAAATATCCAATAAATTGCAATAAAACGCATAAAACTGATGTTAAAATGTGTATTTATACTTGATTGTGCGTAGAACGGCAAATGAAATTGTTTGCCGTTCTTTTACATTTTATCCCATCAAATAAGACTTTGTAGCTGTTGGTTAGCGGAAACTATCTGAAGCGATCCGTAAAAGCAGAAAATTAGTCTAATAGATTGCCTTTGCAATAGCCCCAACAAAACTGGCATAAAACAATCGCTTCTTTGTCATGCTATGCTAGTAGAACAACAAAACTGGGAGGGCGAAACAATGTCAACTAAAATGGTAAGTAAGACATTAATTACGGCTTATCTTCACCAGCTGGAGTGTGACGAAAAAGCATCGGCTACCATTGAGAAGTATCGGCACGACATCAATTTGTTTTATGAGTTTCTACCGGGTGAAAAAATTTTGACAAAAGAAGACGTTATTCGATATAAGCAATACTTGATTGGAAAAGGGTATGCCGCAACGAGCATCAATTCAATGTTGGTAGCAGTAAATAGTTTTCTATCATATATTGGTGCGGCAGATTGTAGGGTTCGATTGCTTAAACAACAGCGTCGAACATTCTGTGAGCGGGAAAAGGAACTTACTCGTGACGAGTATCTTCGTTTGGTCAGTGCGGCACAGCGCAATGGAAATATGCGCCTGGCACTAATTCTGCAAACAATTTGTTCTACAGGAATTCGTGTCAGCGAACTGGAATATATCACATTTTCAGCCTTGAAGCGGCAGGAGGCACAAGTGCACTGCAAAGGGAAGATACGTAAAGTATTACTGCCCAAAACGCTTTGCACACGCCTTTTAGTATATTGTCGCGAGAAAGATATACGCACTGGAAGTGTATTTGTGACCCATAGGGGCAAACCGATGAACCGTTCCAACATCTGGGCCGCGATGAAAAGGTTGTGTGCTCTTGCCGGTGTTGCGGCGCAAAAAGTGTTTCCTCACAATCTACGGCACTTGTTCGCCCGCACATTCTATAAGCAGCATAAGGACATTGTACGTTTGGCGGATGTTTTGGGGCACAGCAGCGTGGATACAACAAGAATTTATACGTTAGCTTCGGGAATTGAACAGCTAGGTCAGTTGGCACGTATGCGTCTTTTGATTTGAAAAATACCAACCGCTCGAGAAAGAGCGGTTGGTATTACAGAATTTGCATTATGTTCTTTATATTATAGTATCATTTCAGCAACGGGTCAAGGTTTCTGCATTTCAAAGATTACATAATTTGCATTATGTCTTTATTCCCGCGGCAATCAACGTGCGTCTACCGCTAACAACCAAAATAAAGGCACACTGAAAGAGACCTTTCACATAATCCAGTCAATTTATTGTGGGGGGGTGTTTGCCATGTAAAAAAGAGGCATATTTATTGACTGAATCAGAGGAAGGGCCTATAATATATAATACTGTTAATAATAATGTGGCTTGTCACAGCGGTCGATGCGGGTGACTTAACTACATAATGCAAATTATGTAGTTGATGCCAGACAACGGAGGGAAACGCTTGAAAGAAGAGTATGAGACCATAGATCTGAGAGAGCTTTTTTTGCTCGTCAAAAAGAACATTCTCATGATATTGGCAGTAACAATAGCATCTGCTGCCGTCGGTTTTTTGATCAGCGCTTTTTTACTGTCTCCACAGTATGAGGCGAGTGCAACGCTGATTGTAAACTCGAGGGAAGACCAGACGGCGCAAACTACGATTACCAATGACCAAATCACATCAGCCACCAAGTTAGTTGATACTTATTCGGTAATTCTGACCAGCGATACTGTGCTGGACAAAGCCATTGCAGATTTGGAGTTGACACTGGACTATGAAGAACTTCTGGACAAGGTTACGGTAGAATCGGTCAATGGAACACAGGTAATGAAAATTTCTGTGCAGGATGAAGATCCGGTGTTGGCCCAGAGCATTGTGGCCAATATCGTGGAGCAGGCACCGGAAATCATCATCCAGACAGTAAAGGCTGGCAGTGTTGAAGTGATCTCACAGGCGAAAACAGCTGAAGAGCCGGTTTCTCCCAAAAAAGTTTTGAACACAGCGCTTGCTGGTATATTGGGCCTGGTTTTGTCGCTTGGGTTTGTATTGCTCCGAAATGTTATGAACAACAAGTTTATGACGGATGACGATATCAGCAAAAAGCTTGGGCTTACAGTATTGGGGGTCATTCCTCAAATCGACATCAAAGGATAAAGGAGGAATTGGAATGGCTGCAAAAAAAGCATCCAAACGAAAATCCGGCCGCAAATTCCTTCTTGTGGGGAAGGATACGCCGTTTCAGTATCAAGAGGCTTTTAAGAGCTTACGAACCAATTTGAAATTTTTGGCAGTAGGAAAAGCCTGTAAAAAAATTATTATGACAAGTGCGATTCCCGGCGAAGGGAAGAGCAGCGTGGCTATCAATTTAGCAGTATCTCTTGCAGAGACGGGGAGCCGTGTGCTGCTGGTTGACTGTGATTTACGAAAACCCATTATCCATAGATATTTGAAGATAGACAATTCTGCTTACAAGGGTATTACGAATGTTTTGTCTGATGGTTCTCTGGCAGAGTCGATTGTCGGGATAAAAGCGCTGAACATTCATGTGATTATCGCGGATGCAATTCCGCCTAACCCTGCGGAACTGCTGGGATCGTCACGTATGAAAATGCTGATTTCCGAATTGGACAAGCATTATGACTATATTATTTTTGATACGCCGCCGGTATCGGTCGTCACAGACGCCGCGGTGCTCAGTCAGTACGTCGACGGTGTGATTTTAGTCGTGCGGCAAAATTTTGCGACATTCGACCAGGTAGCACTGGCGAAGAAAAATCTGGATTCTGTCGATGCCAATATTCTGGGCGTTGTAATGAATAATTTTGATACGCGCTCTGCTAATAAGGAAAGTGGTTACTATTACAGTTACAACTATGATTACAGTCATAGTGAGGATTGATGAATCCTTATGACGGATCTCCATACACATATCCTGCCGGGGATTGATGACGGTTCAAAAAATGTGCAGACCTCTTTGGCACTTTTACGATCTGAATATGCCCAGGGAGTAGAGCAGATTGCGTTGACGCCGCATTTCAATTTTGAAAATCAAACAATAAAGGAATTCTTACAAAGAAGGAACGCGGCGGCACGACAATTATGGTTGCCATTCAGAAATGCGGAATTACCGCAATACATGAAACTGGGAGCGGAAATATTTTATTCAGCGCAGCTTGCGGAAGTGGATCCTCAACCGCTCTGTTTGACTGGCACAAATTTATTATTGATTGAATTTCCTCCGGCATATCATCCGCGCGGTGCGGAAGACGTGCTGTATCAGTTGACGAGACGCGGATTTGTTCCCTTGATTGCCCATGTGGAGCGATATGCCTTTGTGCGCGAGAATCCCAATATACTGTGTGATTTTATCGAAGCAGGAGCGTATACACAAATCAATGCATCAAGCCTGGTCATGCATAAGAAACAGCAGAAAATGTTATTACACATGATTCAACGAGGCTTGATTCATGTTTTGGCAACTGATACTCATTCACTTGAAAAAAGGCCGCCCAAGTATCGGGCAGCTATGGACCTAATTGAAAAAAAGTGTGGAAAGGATATTGCCAGAACACTCACGAGAAATGCAAATCTTTTGTTCGCCGGAGCATCACCGATAGTAAGTGAACCGGAAGAAATGACCCGCTTTCTCAGTTCTTGGCAGTAAAAGAAAGGTATCCGTGAGTGTAGCGTAGACCTTGAAGAGGGACTTTAGTGACTACTAATTCTATAACAGAAAGAAGAGCGAAATTTGCAGAGTAAAAAGAAACGCACAGTAGTGATTGTAACTGCACTCGTGTTGGTGTTGATTGCGTTGCTGGTAATGATCGGAGTGTTCTATTATAAATCGAAAATTGGATTATTGCAGTATAGTGACGGAACACTGACACAGCAAGGTAGTGTTGATGAAACTGATAAGGAACTTTTAGCTGAGTCAGCCGCTATGGAAGAGGCACTGAAAGATTTGGAGGAAAAACAGGCAATTGAGGCCGAAGGCGATATTTTCGGCGACAAAGATGTTTTTAACATTCTTTTGATTGGTACAGATGATCGCACCAAAGACTTCAGCGACAATGCCCGGGGCGATACCTGCATGCTGATGTCGATCAATAGAAAAACCATGGCAGTCAAACTAGTTAGCTTTGAACGCGGAATGGGTGTGCCGATTTTGGATGGTGCCTACAAAGGACAGTATGATTGGCTAACACATACGTTCCGATACGGCGGCGCAGATTTAATGATGAGGGAAATTCGTGAGTGCTTTAAAATTGATGTGCAGCACTATGTGCGGGCCAATATTTACACATTCATGCAGTTGGTGGACAGTGTAGGAGGGGTAGACATTGATTTGACTCGGGCGGAAGCGGACTACATCAATCATCCTGAAGGAACTTATGGCGAATATCATATTCAGGAAATGAACGTTGCGGATCAGATTCAGACGGTAACTGTCGGCGTGAATCATCTAAACGGGGCGACAGCAATGCTATATGCCCGATGCCGTTACATCGACAATGATTGGCACCGTGTGGAGCGTCAGAGAAATGTGATTCAAGCGGTGGTCAATCAGACAAAGAACTTAAATCTACTGGAATTGAATTCGTTGCTGGATGAAGTTTTGCCTTTGGTGCAGACGAATCTAACCGAGAAAGAAATAACATCTCTCGTGCTACTTGCGCCGAATTATCAGGGAATTACACTAGAACAGATGACAATTCCAGCGGATGGGACGTACGGTAGCATGAAAGGAATGGGCGGTCGCTCCATGTTTTCAACGGACTTTAATCAGAATGCGCAGATTTTGAAACAGTTTATCTATGAAATAAAAAGCAGCGAAGTACAATAAAAGAGATCCATCCAAGAAGTTATTCCACGATGAAGAACAGAGGAAAAAGCTTGTGTGGAAATTTTGAAACATGTGAAATGTAGGTGCAGGAAAACAGAGCAGACTAGCTGGTTCAGCTGATTGAAAAGGTGCAAGATCTGAAAGGAGTTCTTGGAGAGATGTCCATATTCGTTACGCGACCATCGATGCCATCTATCGAAGAATATATAGAGGAAATTCAACCAATCTTCGAAAATCGCCATCTGACCAATATGGGGCCTGTATATAAAAAGTTGCAACAGGGATTGAAAAAATACTTAGGGGTTCCAGAACTGTCTTTGTTTGTGAATGGTCATATGGCGTTAGAGATGGCAATTGATGCGTTGGGCTTAAGAACAGAAAATGGCGAGGTAATTACTACGCCGTTTTCATTTGTATCAACGGCACATGCGATTAGTCGTAACGGGTTGAAACCTGTATTCTGCGATATTAAACCAGATGACTATACCATGGATCCGGAGAAGATTGAATCACTGATTACAGAAAAAACAGTTGCGATTATGCCAGTTCATGTTTATGGAATGTTGTGTGACGTGGAAGAAATTCAAAAAATTTCAGATAAGTACAATCTAAAGGTTATTTATGATGCTGCACATGCATTTGGCGTTACTTATAAGGGTGTTGGAGTGGGGAATTTTGGAGACGCTTCCATGTTTTCTTTTCATGCAACAAAAGTGTTTCATACGATTGAAGGCGGAGCAATTGCTTTTCACGACAAAAAATACGGTGTTCCGCTTCATGAACTGAAAAACTTTGGTATTCACGGGCCGGAAGATACGCTAGCAATTGGCGGAAATGCAAAATTGGACGAGTTTCGCGCTGCAATGGGTATTTGTAATCTGCGCCACATCGATGAATATATTGCAGTGCGTAAACAAGTATATGAAAAATATCTTGAGAGACTCAGTGGCGTTCAGGGGTTATATATCCCTATACCGCAAAAAGATGTGACTGCTAACTATGCATATTTCCCTGTTTACATTAATCCCGATTTGTTCGGGAAATCTCGCGACATTGTTTTTGATGAACTGGCAACTAAGGGAATCTACGCTAGAAAGTATTTCTATCCAGCGATTAATGAGATGAGTTGTTATAAGGGTATCTACAAAAATCAGCGTACGCCAGTTGCCCATGATATATCATCGAAAATATTGACTTTGCCGATGTATGAGGGCTTGAGTATAGAGGATGTGAATCGTATTTGTGATATTGTATTGGAATAACGCAAGAGTAAAAGTGAAGTGGATTAAAGAATACATCTGTGAGAAGTGTAGTGCTATTTTGGTAAGTATTTTGATATCTTTGTTGTTTCCGGATTTGGATTCTTATACTGAAGAATTACAAAGTTAGATGTATGGAGAGAAAACGCTGAGTACCGATGTGAATTAATGGATATTCTTTATGTATTTAGATGACGTACAGGGAAAAGGAGAAGCCAAGATTAGGTTAAGTGAAATATGAGAAGTACTTATGATTATGATAGCCTTGATGAGAAAAGGCAACAAAAAATAGCGGATATGGTAAAAAAAGATAATTTGGACACCATAAATCAAGATATAGTACTGCCTGCAATTGAGTTTGGATTTTACGCAAAGTATGGAAAACGGGTTATTGATATTGTGATATCTTTGATTGTACTAGTGTTAGTGTTTCCAATTAATGCAATCATAGCGTTGATTACTTTCTTTGATGTTGGCTTCCCAATATTGTTTAGACAAACTCGAGTGGGGAAGAATCACCAAAGATTTATGATGGTGAAATTCAGAAATATGACCAATGCTGTTGATGAAAATGGAGTATTATTACGCGCGGATTTAAGGATAACAAAATGGGGGAGTTTTGTTAGGAAAACATCGGTAGATGAATTTCTGAATTTTATTAATGTATTAAAAGGTGAAATGTCAATAATTGGGCCGAGACCGCTGCCAATTGTGTATGAGGGGAGATATAATAAATTGCACGATTTGAGACATTCAGTGAGGCCTGGGTTGGACTGCCCCTTACGTGATCCAAGCATGTTAATGACTTGGCAGAATCGATTTAACAATGACGCATGGTATGTGCAAAACATAAAGTTTTCAACAGACGTGAAACTAATATTGTTGTTAATTCGTGAAGTGCTGGTTGGAAAAGATAAGGAAGCAAGGGCAAAGGGATTCAGTGAAGGCTCATTCATTGGATATTTTCCGGACGGAAGAGTTATGGATTCTAATAATATACCGGAAGAATACTACAGGCGAGTAGGTGTTAGCGACAATGTGCTTTGTAGTTGAAGAGTGCGTTGATTCTATAATAAAAAGGCGTGCAATTGATATTATCGACAACGCTTTTACAATTAGCATACTAAGTCGTGAGAATTTTGAAGAACTATTTGATAAGATAGACAAATATGCTGATTTCATTATTGCATTGCACAGTAATAGGATTGTTGGCTATGCTGCCATTTATGCAAATAATATGGAGAAGAAAGAGGCCTTTATTACACTTATTGGAGTAGATAGAGATTTTCAACATCAAGGGCTAGGGCACCTTTTAATGCTGAAGTGTAAAGAAATTGCGGCTAAAAAGGGAATGAAAACAATAAGGCTTGAGGTCCTTTATGTGGACGTAGGAGCACAAAGATTTTACAGAAAAATGGGCTTCAAAGAAATGGAATTGCCTGCTTCTCAAAATAGTTTGTTTTTTTTGATGGAAATATGATTGGGCAGAAAGATTGAAGACAACTCACTTACCCCAGTAAGTTTTGAATGTTAGGCTAAGTAAGTTGTTTTCAATAGATGTTTCAGAATAAGTGGATATTGGTAGTTAACCTCTGAGGTAGATTGGCCATAAAGAGCCATTATAGATGAAGAAGGGCGTTAGCGGAGATACAAGGTCTTTTAGACGAACGGTGATGTTTTTTAGGGATGAGTTTTTTAAGCTGATTTTCACTCAAAAAAGCTTTCGCAATAAGCGTATATTCGATTGCGGAAAATAGGTGTCAGTCAATGCTCCGCTTCAGAAAGTTTTAAACATTCATTTGGCAATTTGTGTAGATAAATAAAATGATTTTTAAACAGAAATTTTGCTACGTAAACCATTTTCATATTTCATAATATATTTACATTGAGTGAAACGAAAGGAATGGATATAAAATGAAAATATCTAAGATGGCAAAAAAAATTAAGCCATCATTGACAAGAAGATTGTTTGATATGGCAAAAAAACATGATAATGTGATTGACTTTACATTGGGAGATCCCGACTTTGAAACACCAGAATATATTAAGTCCGCCGCATGTAATGCAATTAATGCTGGAAAAACGCATTATTCTTCTAATGCCGGATTGGTTGAACTTAGAAAAATTGTTGCAGAAAAAGTAAGAAAAGAAACTTCTATTGACTATGATTCTGATTCAGAAGTTATGATCACAGTCGGAGCTATGGAAGGGATATTTTTGACCCTATGTGCATTAATAGATCCAGAAGATGAAGTCATTATCCCTTCGCCATATTGGATAAATTATGTACACATGACAGAGATGTTGGGCGGGAAACCAGTATTAGTAGAGGCGGATGAAACCACGGATTTTGTTGTTTCGGCAAAAAAGATTGAAGCCGCAGTTTCGGACAAAACAGTTGCTATTATTATTAACTCTCCAAATAACCCAACAGGTACAGTATATGATAAAGATACCCTTGCGCAAATCTGTCAATTATCGTATGAAAAAAATATTACAATAATTTTTGATGAATGTTATAAAAGTCTTTTGTTTGATGATGCTGATTTTACATCAATACTTGAATTCCCCGATATGAAAGAACATTCGGTTATTGTAAATAGTTGCTCAAAGCGATATGCAATGACAGGGTGGCGAGTAGGATATTTAGTTGGTCCAAGCGAATTTATTTCTCAGCTACCGAAATTGCAGGAAAACATAGTTGCATGTACATCGCTCCCATCTCAATATGCAGCAATTGAAGCGCTTAAAAATGACGATAAATTTGCCGATGCTATGCGCGATGAATTTGAGAAAAGAAGAAATTTACTAGTGAGTAAAATCAATGCAGTCGAAGGATTGAGTTGCAAATCCCCCAAAGGAACTTTTTACGTGCTCGTGAATATAAAAGAAACAGGCTTAAAGAGTGAAGATTTTTCATACAGTCTCCTTGAAAAAGCTCATGTTGCAGTTGTTCCGGGGATCACATATGGAGAAGCATGCGAAGGATATGTTAGAATGGCGTTTACATTAAACGAATCAAAAATAACAGAAGGCGTTTTAAGAATAAATAATTTTATTCAGTTGCAGAGAGGAAAAAATGAAAAAGGTATTAATGTTAGGCGGATCGATGCAGCAGATTCCGGCTATTAAACGCGCAAAGGAAATGGATTATTATGTGATTACTTGTGATTATTTGCCGGAGAATCCTGGCCATCAGTATGCGGATGAATATCACAATGTCAGTACTACAGATATTGATAAAGTACTTGAGCTAGCACAGAAAATAAATATAGATGGTATAGTAGCTTACGCATCCGATCCGGCGGCGCCTACAGCTGCATATGTTGCTGAAAAGATGGGATTGCCGGGAAATCCCTATGAGTCTGTAAAAATATTAACGCAAAAAGACTTGTTTAGAGAATTCTTGGGAAAAAATAGGTTTAACACACCGAAAGCAAGAGGATATTCATCTTATGATGAAATAGCAAATGAAGTGGATGAGTTTATTTTTCCAATTATGGTCAAACCGGTTGATTCCTCTGGAAGTAAAGGCGTTGTTAAAGTAGAGAGGCGCAGCGGTTTGAAAGATGCTGTTGAAGAGGCATTGTATTATTCCAGATCCAAGAAATTTGTAGTTGAGGAGTTTATTGAAAAAAAAGGATATCAAGTTTCTGGCGACGGATTTTCTGTAGATGGAAAACTTGTCTTTTCAAGTTATGGGAATGAGCTCTATTCGGGAAAGGGCACAAGAGATTATTTGGCATTAGGTGAATTCTGGCCATCGCTGCTTACAAAAGAACAGAAAGAGAAAGTTGACGCCGAGATACAAAATATTATTACCGCATTGAATATGCGAAATTGTGCATATAATATTGAGGTGATCTTGGACAAAAATGATACTCCATACGTAATTGAACTGGGGCCAAGAAATGGCGGAAGTTATATTCCGCAGCTGATAGAGTATTCCACAGGCGTAAATTTGATCGACTATACATTAAAAGCAGCGATGGGAGAAGATTGTTCTTCATTGACCATGGCTGAGACAACTGGTGTATGGAGCAATTATATGTTACTCAGCAAGGAATGTGGAATCTTTGATAGAATTGAGTTTGCGCCTGAGTTTGAAAAGCATAATCTTCTCGAAGTTCACTGTACCGCAAAAAAAGGAGATGCAGTGGAAGCATACAAGAATACATCGCATTCGCTGGGAACAATTTTGTTTAAAGCACAAAGTGTATCCGAGATGATTCAGATTACAAATAACATTGAAAACTATTATAAGATAGTTGTTAACTCTAAATAATTTCCTGATATTGGAGCGTTTGCAATGAAACTAAGTGTTATAGTACCTGTTTATAATGGTGAAAAATATATCACACGATGTTTAGAAAGCATTTGTCAACAAAAATTTGAGGATTTTGAAATTATATTGATAAATGATGGGAGTACAGACAAAACGGATGAAGTTATACGAGCGTTCATTGATTTGACTCAAGAGGCAAGAATTCGATATTTTGTTCAAAGAAATAAAGGTCTTCCGCAAACACGTAAAAGAGGAGTTGAGCTTGCAAACGCTCCATACATAGGATTTGTTGATGCTGATGATTGGGTTGAAGCTAATTTTTTTTATGAACTCATCGAACAAACAGAAAAGAATGTCGATATGGTTTGTGCGGGCTTTTCAGAAGATTGTAATGGTAAGAGCGATGTGCATTGCCTTCAGGAAAATTACGAGTTAAGTGCTGCGGATGCATTATTACAGCTTCATTTGAGAAAAGCGGTATATCAATTTGCATGGAATAAAATTTACAAGAAAAGCATTTTTGAATTTGTAAAATTTCCTGAAGGTAATGTTATCGGGGAAGATTATTGTATCGTGAGCCAATATTTGGAACATGCCAACAATGTAATTGTTATTAATAATTCTGGATATCATTATGTGAAACTAAGCGATTCAATGAGTCATGTTGGCTATAATAAGAGTTTTGCTAGTGCGGTTAGCATGTATATAAATAGAGAAGAAAGTTTAACAAAAAAATATCCAACATTGGCTACAGCTATACGCAATTTCATGATTCAAAGCTATATGGGCGCAGTTATGGCAATGTGCCGAAATAAGGCGTTTGATTTCGAAGTTATTAAATTCACACATAATATAGTGAAAAAGAGCTTTAAAGACTTTTTGCTAAAGTCAGATTTTGCGTTGTATTGGAAGAGCAGCGTTTTCATTTATTTTGTATCTCCAAAGCTTTTTATTAAATTATTTTCTATGTCAATAAGAAATCAAGGTTAAAAAAAGAAAAGACACAGGTTCGTTAAACTTTTGTTACGGCAACAAGAAATATTCTGCAAGTGCGTATAAGAAATTTATTGTCTTGGTGACTGTAATGGAAACGTTTTTTCTTAGGCTATCTACTTTGAGGTGTGGAAAATATTTTTACTAGATACTTAACAAACGAAAAATGGTTTGCGATGTCCCTCAAATGTCTCCGTAAAGTGATGCTTTTGGGAACATCAATGATTATGTACAGTTCAGTTGTTTTTTGATGGCAATTTGAAGGGGCGGAAAACCTGTCTTCGTGTTTGAGAAAAATGGACGATATCATATATCTTGTGTTATACTAAGCATAGTGGAGACCGCCTTTGGTTATTTTTTGGTTGTGGCGACTAAAATATAACACAAAGATGGTATCCATGTTTTTTATTATTAAGTTGTAATACATATAATCCCTCGGAATTAAAGCTAAAGGAGACATGAACTTGGTGAGAGTTTCAGTAGAAACTTTTATTTATATTATTTTTACTGCAATGGCTTTTGCGGTGAGTGAGGTACGTGAATCTAGATATTTCTATATTCAGGTTGCAATCGAATTTGTTATGTTGCTATCTTTATTATTGTTTAGAATGGCATCAAACAAAAAGATATATATTGATCGAAAATTAGTAAAAATGTTGTTTGTATTTTTATTGCCTGAAATATTGCTTCACATTTGGGGAACTTTCAGAGGAATTAGTGCAGAAACAGAGTATTTTGTTTTTACAGAAAATTTTTCAATATATTTCCCTATTTTAATAGCTTTTTTTGCAGTGGTTATATTTGGGACAAAGGCAACAGACTATACCATAGTTGCATTGACAATAGGTGTAGTAATAAAATCTTTGGTAACTATTTTTATGAATGGTTTTGCCGGTTGGGGCGTTGTTTTTGCTCCGACATTGGAAGGTGATTTCCCGCTTGAATTCTCGGATCCGGTATTGGTACTAAGCTACATATTTGCATATATGTACATCAGAAAGAAGAATGAGCGAATAAAGAATAATCCGTTAATTCTTTTTACGCTGATTTTGTTTTTCTTTCTTGGAAGAAAAAGAATTATATTATTGAGTTTTTTTTCAGCAATGATATGGTTTTTCTTTGTGGATAAAATTAGCGATTTAAAGAAAAAAAGGCTTGCATGTAATATTACTTCAATCGGAATGGTGATTTTCGCCTTTATATATTTAGCGTTATTATCTGGAGTAGGTAATTTTTATAACATTATAGAAGCTTTAGATTTAAATTTATCTGGAAGAGACTATTTTTATCGCGCAATGGCCCAGTGGTATGATTTTTCGCCAACATTCTGGGGCATAGGAAAAAACGTAACATTCGGTCTTATGCAGAACGAATATTCATATTTTGGTATTAAAGCCATACATAATGATTTTCTGAAAATATTTATAGAAAATGGTTTCTTGGCATTTATTCTTTGGGAGATATATACATTTATATATATGCCGTCAATAGAAAAAAAATATAGTAAGGAATGTTATTTGCCGATTTTTGTTGCAATAAACATAGTCATGTTTGTCCTTTATTTGTCAGATAATACAAATACTTATTTTATCTGCAGATTGTTTTATACTATGATAGTCATGACATATATATGCAAAGCAAGATCGAGCAAATTACAGAAAACAGTTGTATAAAATGAATAGAAAAAGACAATTAATTAACAATACAATAATTTTGGCAATTGGGAATTTAAGCACGAAGTGTATGACTTTTTTGCTTGTTCCGTTGTATACAAAATATTTATCGACCAATGATTATGGGCTTATTGACTTGCTCAATACATTTATACTTTTATTGGTGCCCATAGTATCTGGACAAGTCTCAAATGGATTATTTCGATATTTGATAGACGCAGATTCTGATGAGCAAAAAGGAAAAATATTTACAAATACAATACTTATAGCATTTGGTTTTTCTTTGCTCTTTTTATTTATCAGTATACCTGTTGGATTTTATACAGCAATACCATATTATAATCTTTTAATACTTGGAGTTATAGTAAATGTTTTTTCTGAAATAGAATTGCAATATTCAAGAGGAGAAGGAAATTTCATTATATATTCCATTTCAAGTGTTGTAATTGCCGTGGCAACTTTAATTGGAAATATGATAATGATTATTGTATTATCGTGGGGTGGAAAAAGTATTCTTTACTCCGCTATAATGGCATACCTTCTGGGGGCTCTTCTTGTAGCAATTGCGACAAAAAATTACAGATTCTTCAAAATTAAGTTCATAGATCGTAATGTTATAAGAGAATTATTAAAATATTCTCTGCCATTAGTTCCTAATCAATTGTCTTGGTGGATTACAAATGCTTCTGATAGGATTATAGTGGTGTTTTTTTTAGGTGCTGCTGCAAATGGAATATTGGCAGTTGCACATAAGTTACCATCGATATATGTTACACTTTTTTCTATTTATAATGTCACTTGGGCTGAATCTGTTTGTAGATCAATAAACGACGATGATGGAACAACATATATTAGCAATATGTTTAATGCGTCGGTCAAGTTATTGCTGGAGTTACTAATTCTTTCTATTGGATTTATTCCTATCATATTTGATTGGTATATAGGCATTGATTATCGATCGTCTTATCCGATAATATTGATATTATGTTTGGCAATGTTTTTCAATAGCATTGGAAGCTTGTACGGCGGTATATATATTGCGCAAAAAAATTCAAAACAGGTAGCCTATTCGACAATATTAGGTGCGCTAGTTAATGTGGTTGTTCATTTAATGCTTGTAAAGGCAATAGGCTTATATGCGGCTGCAATTTCTACTTTGCTCTCCTATATTGTGATTATCATTATTAGACATAATCAGTGCAAAGCGATTGTGAAAATAAGTATATTAAATCGCGGCATAGTCTCTTTAATTGTCTTACTCATTGTGACAATTTTGAGTTATTTGTCTAAAAATTTTGTTCTTTCTTTGTCTATCTTTGCGATTGATACGATAGTACTAATGGTTGTAAACAAAGATTTGATCAAGCAGGTTATAAGTAAAGTGTGTAGAGGGAATTGACGATGAATAATATAGGGATTCTAACTTTTTGTGATTCTTATAATTATGGTGCAGCGTTACAGGCTTTTGCGACGTACCATTTTTTGACGTCTATTGGATATAATTGTAAGTTTATTGATTATCGCAATCAGAATGAGGCGAAACTTTACGAATGCTTTAAATATATTCGGAAAGACAGCGCTTTAACAAATATAAAAAGAAATATTAAAAATATTATTTTAGGCGGAACAAAAAATGGGCACACTGGATTTGATGCGTTTTATTCACTTTTGCCGAGAACAAAAAAATATGTAAGAGCAAATATTTTAGAATTTGATAATGAAAATAAAGATATTGATTGTGTATTGATCGGTAGCGACCAGGTGTGGAATCCGGAGATAGTAGGCGGAGAAATCGATGGAGTTTTTTGGGGCAACTTTACAAGTAAAATGAAAATTTCGATGTCCTCCAGCTGTGGAAGTTATATATATAATGATTCAGAATGGACGCAGCTTTTGGACTTGTATAATAGTTTTAAAAGTTTGAGCGTAAGAGAGGAGTTTGCCAAAAAGCAACTATTAGATAGAGGAATAAATAAGAAAATAACGGTATTGCCTGATCCGACACTGTTACTTAACAAAAAAGAATGGAATAATTGGTTAGATAAATATAGCACAAGGCCTGTTCCAGGTGAAGATTATCTGGTTGTGTACATGGTTAAAACAAAATATGAAAAATGTTATGGCTATATAAACTATCTTAAAAATAAGTTTTCATGTAAAGTAACGTTAATTAATATATACAACATTAATAAAGACGGTGTTGATTATTATTATAGAGATATAAATCCATTTGATTTTATTAACCTAATTAGTCGCGCTACGTGTGTTGTCACAGATTCATTTCATGCCGTGCTGTATTCGTTAATATATGATCGTGATTTCTATTATATCAATAACGGTAATGCAAAACGAGTAGTGGATTTACTCAATCACTATTCCGTTCTCGAAAGAACAGTAGAGGATTTTGATAAATTAAAGAGATTGAGCGAAGACGGATCGCATAAATATGATATTGATGTCCGATATGATGAAGATTTCAAAAAGGCAAGGAGTTATATCCAAAATGCTATCTGAAGAGATGAAGGTAACTGAAAGTGAATTGTGCTCCGGTTGTGGTGTATGTGTCACAGTTTGTTCCGTCAAAGCGTTACGGTTGACTTCAAATGAAAAAGGCGAATTATATTCAGAAATCGATCCGGATAAGTGCATTAAATGTGATAAGTGCACAAAAGTTTGTCCGCAAAATCAGACAATAAAAAGTAATATGCCAAGGAAGGCTTTTGTCGCTTGGTCCCAAGAAAAACAAGTCAGACAAGAGGCTGCATCCGGTGGAGTTGCCAGTGCGTTATATAAATATTTTGCATCCCAAAATATGAAGTTTGCGGGTGTGAAAATAGATGAAAACATGGAAGCCGTATTCAAAATCGGTTCCAGCTTAGACGATATTTGTGACTTTAAAGGCTCAAAATACGTATTTAGCAAACTGTTTCTTATAATTCCTGAAATTATGGATTTAATAAGAAAACAAGAAAAGGTGCTTTTTATTGGGTTGCCGTGTCAAGTTGCGGCACTTAAGAAAATTACTAATTTTTCGGAATTTTTGTTTTGTGTTGATATCGTTTGCCACGGAGTGTGCTCAAGTAAATATTTAAAAGAGCACATTGAAACTGTTGCAAAAGGCAAAAAAGTATCAAAGATCCTATTTAGAGATCCTGAGTATGGAACTAACAATTTTATTTTTTCATTATTTGAAGCGGACAACCGGATATATAAAAGAGGTGTTGATAAAAACGACGTTTATCAATTAGCGTACCATAAAGCGCTAAGCTATAGAGAGAACTGCTATAACTGTCGATATGCTAAAAATGAGCGAATATCGGATATAACAATAGGCGATTACTGGGGAATTGGTACTGTGTCGAATTATAATGGAGAAAGAGATAATATTTCTCTTGTTTTATGTAATACAGTACAGGGAGAACGTTTGTTTATCGAACTTGTAAAAGATGGTTGTTTATTTGCAGAGGAACGGCCGGTGACGGAGCCATTAAAGACCGAACCGCAATTAAATCATCCGTCAATAAAAAGTAAACTCTGCCTTGAATTAAATGAAAAAATAAAACAGACAGGGCGGTTTGAATTAGCTGCGCGAAAGGTTCTAAGAAAAAAGATAATTCTAAATTATCTTATTCCAGTTAGTTTTCGTAGAAAGATAAGAAAGGTACTAAGAGGATAAGGTTGAAACATTGAAATCTGAGTACTAATTCCGGGTAGTGTCAACAGTGTTAGTGTAAAATTTTAGTTGGCAAAAAAAGAGAATTCGGTATCGATGAAAAAGCGATACCGGGTTCTCTCGGCAGTAGTGTCTAGGATTGGACTTGTTGACAAAAAGAGATTCGGGCTGAAAGTTGTAGCTTTCAACCCGGATTTTCAGCAAAGATAGGAGCAAAAGGATTGCCTTGACCATCCTTTTTAGGTTTAATGCCATAACGGAAAGAAGGCATTCCTCTGTTACAGCCGGAATACCTCGTTTTCTGATTTTGGAAAGGCTATGTTCTCGTTTCAATACGGAGAAGGAGCCCTCCGCCCATATTTTTCGCAGGCGCATCATGCGCCAGTAGGCCTCACTGCCGATCCGTTTATGCCCTCTATAAAAAGCAGGATAGCAACTGCTTCCAAGAATTCTGCGCCGAATGCCCGTTTGCTGAAAGCAGGTAGCGTTTCGCTTGCAGTGTTTGCAGGTATCCCCCTGCACTTGATAACAACGCAAGTATTTTCCGGTCGTTTGACTGCAGTTCAACCGCTGGTAGACAAGCTTGGCACCTTCCGGACAACGAAATGCATCTTCCTGGGGCAGATAATAAAAACCATACTTTTCAGGAGAATTGGAAAACTGGATCGCGGGAATGTATCCGGTGATGCCCAGCAACTCCAGACCATGATGAACGGCACCGGTATCGTAGCCACGATCCAATGCAATGTTTTGCATCGGAATCCCGTTTTGAATCTGCCGCTCCAGATGCCGCAGAACCTGCAAGCTCTCTTTTTCATTCGCTGGATACACATCTATGCCAGTTATTATGCCATATTTACGGTCTACGGTCGTTTCCATTAGGTAGCCAATGCCACTCTTGTTTCCGTGATTGATGCAACCGCTGTCTGGATTGGTTTTGCTTGTAGTACGATACTTTTTGACCATCTTAGCTGACGGCTTTTTGAAACCAGGCTGTTGAGAGAACTCCTCATCTAAGCGATCCAGGTAACTCTGCATGCTTAACTCAGTTTCAATCTCCGTATCGATCCAACTGTCCTTGGAAACATTGGCTGGGAGGTAAGTCCCATCAGCTGCCAATTCTTTTCCATCGATCAGGCCGTTCTTTACACAACGCCGGATGATCTCCAAAAACACCTGTTGGAATAACTGACTCTCATTCCATTTGCGCAGACGTGTTTTGCTGAATGTGGAATGGTCGGGGATTTTATCCGCAAGTTCAAATCCGCAGAACCATCGATACGCAATGTTCAGCTGCACTTCCTGCACCAGACGCCGTTCTGATTTGATGCCGTAAAGGTATCCCACCAGCAGCATCTTGAACATACTGACAGGGTCAACAGACGGGCGTCCATTTGCAGGGTAGTATGGCTTTAGTATTTCATAAATAAAGTCAAATGAAATGGCCTGAGAAATTTTTCGCAGCAAATGGTGATCCGGAATCAGTTCGGTGAAATCTAAAACCAGCATACTCATTTGCCCGCTCTGCCGTCCCATCATGTTGCACCCCTCCCATAGATATTTTACCATGGAAAGGGCTTTTTCGCTACTTTGTCAACAGGTCCCTTATTGTACCTTATCGCCGTTTTTGATGCTGTCCCATCTGTGAAAGCACGTTTGTCGGCACCCCGGAGAAGCTGTCCTGTGTGATGAAGCCGCCGTTCTGCGGGGCGTAATACCGCGCGCGCAGATACTGCAGGCCTGTGAACGGGTTCTGTTCCTCGCCGTTGTACCCATAGAACGGAGCCTGAATGCCGAATTCATCGGCGTTGATGTAGCCGTATGCATCGTAGGCGTATTCCTGTGTGACAGCGCCGTCCTTTAACAATTGTACCACGCTGCCGCGCCTGCCATAAAGGTTTTTATTGGTTTCAGCGGATACGGCGAGTTCACTGTGCAGTGGTGGAAGGAGGCGATTTAAATTTGATATCTGGCGATCAGGCTCAGGAGAGCTTCTGCCGGGATGTCGAATTTGGCTTGATGTTCTTTTAAGCCTTTTTCCAAAGCGGATTTTTCAAATATACGCACGGGCATATTGACGCTTTCGCGCAGCATCAGGTATCGTTCGCCGTCGTAGACGAATTTTCGGATGTGGCGGCTGGAGAGCAGCGCCACGATTTCCCGGTATGTGTTCCGCGTTACTTCGCACTCCAGAAAATCCAGCAGCTTTGTGTACTTGTCCAATCCGTTCTCACGGATGAAAAGCTCTTTGTTAAAACCGTTATTCATAGATTCTTCAATCCCGTTTTTTTACATATTTGATTTTAGAATTGGCCCCAAGGTTGTGACCTTGGGGCCAAAGAAGGCACTGCAGTTTGTTTTAAGATGTGGATGAATTCGACGAAGAACTATCTGCGGGGAGAAGCGTTGACGGAGGAGGCCCTACGTATTCTCCAAGGACATCGGGTATAAGCAATTCATCTTTTGTGATGTCTTCTCGCGTAAAGGTCAGAATTGTTCCGTTAGGGAGAAGCTCTTCATCTTGGGAATTCCCAATCTTTACCCGATAAGTGTATTCATCTGGTGCATCTACAAAATATCCGGTAGCTAGGAAAGCATCAGATGAAGCAAACGAAAAAAAATTCAAATTTGCAGCCTCATCGGTTCCGATATAAAAGGTAACCGCTCTATAATCTCCCGGCTACCGGAGAGCAGAGAGATGTGAGACAATAAGAAAAACGAGACAAATGAGAAAGGCGGACTCAAAAGTCTAAGAAGTCGCAAAAAGCTCAAAAGTCTCAGAAGTCTCACAGATGGAGCGGTAAAATGTGCAAGGAATATGAGAACTTGAAAAAGCAGCGGTGTCTGCAGGTTGTGCAGGAGTGTGCGCGCAGCGGAAAAAGCAAGCGAGAATGGTGCGCAGAGAACGGTATTGGCTATTCCACCTTCATGCGGTGGCAAAAGAGGCTTCGCGAGGAACTGGCGGGAGCCGTTCTGGCGAGTCAGGAAATCGTGCCGGTAGAGGTGGAAGTGCCGGAGAGATTTTCGCGATGGAACACAGGGAGCGCAGCAGCAAAGGCTGGGGCTGCGATTTACGAAGAAGGCATTGAGATCTGTACCGGCAATATCAGCATTCGCCTACCCAAGAATACATCGGCAGACTATCTGGCCAGCCTGGTAAAGGGGCTGAACTGAGATGCTGGGAGATATCCGTCAGGCCCAAAAAGTCTACATTGTCTGCGGTTACACAGATATGCGCAAAGGCCTGAACAGTCTGGTGCCATTCGTGCAGCAGAACTTTGGAATAGACCCCTATTCCAGCAGTCTGTTTCTATTCTGCGGCAAACGTTGTGACCGGCTGAAGGCCCTGCTGTGGGAACCGGATGGGTTTGTACTGCTGTACAAGCGGTTGGACAATGGTCGCTATCAGTGGCCACGGAATGCCCAAGAAGTCAAGCCACTGACCTGGGAGCAGTTCACTTGGCTCATGCAGGGGCTGAACATTGAGCAGCCCAGGGCGATCCGTCCTGGGGGTCCGAAAAAGCTGGTGTGATTTCCACAGGGAAAGATATTTTCGGGGAATATTCTGCCGGAAATGCAGCGGTTTTCCACCGGGGATTTCTCACTTTGGGAAGGCAGTTTTTACTGGTGTGCATGCTCTTTTCCCGGTATAATGGAAACAGAAAATCTGCCCGGGAGGAGCGCCGCCATGAATCTGGACACAAAAAATCTTCCACCGGAAGTGGCGGCATATATCCGGTCGCTGGAGCAGAAAAACCAGCAGTTGGAAAAGCAGCTGGTGAAGCTGCAGTCTCTAAACGAACAGCTGGTGAAGATGCGCAAGCGGATGTTTGGACAGTCCAGTGAGCAGATCCAGTATGTAGATGCCCGGCAGCTGGACCTCTTCAATGAAGCGGAGGTCTGCAGCGACGCGTCTGCGCCGGAACCGGGGAAAACGACACCGGTGAAGGCACATGCCCGGAATGCCAAGCGAACCAAGGAAGAACTGACCGAAGGTCTGGAACACAAGAAGGTGGTCTGTGAGCTGCCGGAGCAGGAACGGATCTGTGCCAAGTGCGGCAGCGCTATGGTACGGATTGGGGAAAAGTTTGTTCGCTCTGAACTGGTGATTGTACCGGCCCAGGTGTATATGGTGGATTACTATGCTGCCAGCTACAAATGTGCTCATTGTGAAGCGCAGACCGGAGAAAGCTATATCCGGCAGGCCCAGGCACCGGTACCGGTGATGAAGAAAAGCATGGCGGCACCCTCGACGGTAGCCTATGTGATGCAGGAAAAGTTCCAGAATGGAGTGCCGTTGTATCGCCAGGAGGCCTATTGGAAGGGCCAGGGGGTAGAACTGCGGCGCAACACCATGGCCAACTGGGTGATCCGCAGCGCCCGTTGGTTCAGGCCGTTGTATGAGCTGCTTCGCAAGGAGCTGCTGCGGCAGGACATTGTAAATGTGGATGAGACCCGCGTCCATGTCCTGAAAGAAGATGGTCGGGAATCCAGACAGATGTCCCAGATGTGGGTGTTCTGTTCCGCCGAAAAGAAAATCGCACTGTACCAGTACAGCCCCAGCCGTTCAGGCCGGGTGGCCAGAGAGATGCTGCAGGGCTTCTCCGGTTACACCCAGACCGACGGCTATTCAGGTTACCATTGTCTGGATCCCGTGACCCATGTAGGTTGCTGGGCCCATGCACGGCGCAAATGGGTAGACTGCTTTGTGGACGGCAAGCCGGTACAAGGAAGCAGATCCGAAGCAGCGTTTGGGCTGATTGAAGAGATGTTCGCCCTGGAGCAGGCTTGGAAGGATGAATCGCCGCAGGCCAGGTTTGATTTGCGCCAGCAAAAGCTCCGACCGCTGCTGGAACAATATTGGGCACTTTTGGACAGTTTCGAAGCGGCGGAGGGAACTGCGCTGAGCAAGGCGAAAAACTACTCTCTCAACCAGAAGGATGCCCTGAACGCCGTGCTTCTGGATGGCCGCCTGGAACTGACCAACAATCTGGCCGAGCGTACCGTGAAGCCTTTTGTGATGGCACGCAAAAACTTTCTGTTCTGCGATACCGCCAAAGGAGCCGATGCCAGTGCCCTTTGCTTCAGCGTGATGGAGACGGCCAAACGCAACGGACTGAATCCCTTTGGTTACCTGTTGTTCCTGCTGCAGGAACTGCCCAAACTGGGCGAAAATCCTACTGACGAGCAGCTGTTTCCGCTGCTCCCCTGGGATGACAATCTTCCCGCATATTGCACACTATAGGATTCTTAAACCTTCCGAGCCCCATTTTCGAGGCTCTTTTCTTTTCCTGTACGGGGGATTATGGAGCGGTTACTATAAAAGTACTGTTTTAGAATGCTGTCTTCATAAATACAACCTACATTGGGTCCTTTAGTGTTTTCATAGTTATAATATTGGTCGTCCCAGTCAAAAAAAATCTGCATCTCTTTGGCCGTCCAACGTTGACAAACATCAAAGATGGTTTGTGCTGAATTATAAGGACCACTACAACCGGAAAGTAACAACAGCATTAGCGTGAAAGAAAAAATTGCTGAATTTTTAAGTGTCTTCAAACAGCTATTCTCCTTTCGTGATACCATAACCATATAATGGCTTATTGAAGAGGTTACCATATAGGGCTTCTAAGGATGAGTATGCTTCAGCATCAGGATTTGTATTATTTTGATGTTTGATTTTAGAATAGGCCCCAAGGGTTTAGCCTCTTGGGGCCTATTCTCGTATTCTTTAGAAAATCTCAAACAACTAGTAACTTTTCAATCCCAACTCGGATTATATATTCCAGCAGGACTAGATACTTCTCCCCATTTGAAATCAGCTGTATTATCTATGGTTTCTCTTGTAACCAACTTGATTCGGTATACTCCTATCATGTCCGGATTGACGCTATTTTCATACCAATAAGAAAAATACATCCTATAGTCGTTATCGCTTGTAGTAATAGTGAAATAGGCATCGAACATTTTAGAATGTTGACTGCCAAGTACATCGCTGGTATGGATATGGTCAATTTCGAAAGACTGTAGTTCTCCAGAAACAATGCTAAAAATATACTCTACTCCTTGGTCCAAATCAGTTGCATCGGCCAAAGATTGTTTTGAAAATAATGCTTTTAGAGAATCGGCGTCTTTATTATCTATTGCAGATAATATTTCTTGACATTTTTTTTCTGCTAAACGATCCTCATAGGGTTTAATATCTTTTAAACTACACCCATTAAAAAGGCTTACAAAAGATAACACAATTAACAATATCACTCCTTGTTTGATTTTTTTCATACTGCCCCCTGCCTTACCATTTAATAGCTGCTGCCTTGTTGGCATAGTCGATATTCCAGCGTTCATCATTTTCGACACTCTTTAAAAATCCCTCCCACATCGAATTGTCTTCATAGGCTGAAAAGTCCAAAGTTACAGTTGCAGTTACTTCATCCTTTTGAACGTTCTGATGCGAAGGATCAAACCCTGTAATCCACCACTGTTTTTCATCAGGGGTGTAATGGTACAGTTCATCGCCCTTATAAGTTAATGAAAGTTCCATTGGCATAGCCATGTCCGTTGCGGTGAACCAATGACCTAAACCCGCGTATTCATAAATTCCAGCTTCAGCGCCTGCTCCCAAGTTGATATAATCGCCTTTCCACATCCAGATGGCATATGTTTTTTCACCAACATTGAAAGTATAGCGGTCTTTTGCCATTGAGGTCCCGGTCTTTTGGGTTGCTTTTTCAAATACGATATCGTATATATTGTTATATCCGACAGGTTTCCAGCTTTGCCACCAATCTTGCCGTATATGATAAATGTTATCCGAATCGGGAGTTGCTCCAAGTACTGTTGAAAGTAACCAATCAGCTTCTCCGGCTTGTGTTACATCTTTGAACGCGTTGACAGAATCATAGGCTTGTAATATGGCGGGAATCATGTAATGCGCACCAGCAGACATTGAAGCAAGAGAAGATAGTGCGGCAAGAGATAACTTGGCCCAACTTCCAGAGTGGTCTTCCCGCGCACTAATATGACTTGCGTTGGGATCGCACCTTTGCAGAATATGCTGCAAGGCAGCCGATTGCATATCCGAAAAATGCCCAGGTAGCATCAGCGTCTGTCCGGCTGCATTCGTCCACGGCACATATGGATCCTGCCGTATCGCATTTACAACCGCCGAACTGGCCCCTACGGGGACACCTGCACGAGCGGCAGACAAAGCTGCATTGGCCGCGATGCTGCCCGAGATTGCAGGCGCTTTTTTGCTCGTTGTCGTTTTCTTCACGACAGCACCCGTCAGACCGGGGGAAAGCGGGCGGCCGGACGTTGTCGGCTGCTTTTTGGCAGAGGAGCTTTTCAGGTTATCGCCAATTTCAATCCCCTTTACATACCGGTGTCCGCTGGGGTCAATGTTGTTGACCGGATTGTTGCCCGCATAAGTGTAGCGGTTCTGCGTCAGGGCATCATCCAGCACGCCGGAGAAGCTGTCCTGCGTGATGAAGCCGCCGTTCTGCGGGGCGTAATACCGCGCGCGCAGATACTGCAGGCCTGTGAACGGGTTCTGTTCCTCGCCGTTGTACCCATAGAACGGAGCCTGAATGCCGAATTCATCGGCGTTGATGTAGCCGTATGCATCGTAGGCGTATTCCTGTGTGACAGCGCCGTCCTTTAACAATTGTACCACGCTGCCGCGCCTGCCATAAAGGTTTTTATTGGTTTCAGCGGATACGGCGAGTTCACTGTGCAGTGGTGGAAGGAGGCGATTTAAATTTGATATCTGGCGATCAGGCTCAGGAGAGCTTCTGCCGGGATGTCGAATTTGGCTTGATGTTCTTTTAAGCCTTTTTCCAAAGCGGATTTTTCAAATATACGCACGGGCATATTGACGCTTTCGCGCAGCATCAGGTATCGTTCGCCGTCGTAGACGAATTTTCGGATGTGGCGGCTGGAGAGCAGCGCCACGATTTCCCGGTATGTGTTCCGCGTTACTTCGCACTCCAGAAAATCCAGCAGCTTTGTGTACTTGTTCAATCCGTTCTCACGGATGAAAAGCTCTTTGTTAAAACCGTTATTCATAAATTCTTCAATCCCGTTTTTTTACATGTTTGATTTTAGAATTGGCCCCAAGGTTGTGACCTTGGGGCCGATTGAAAATTGTATTGCGGAGAATAAATGATTCACTCTGCTACAGTACAAACACATGCACTTATATCAACCGATGGAAAATCCAGAGCTAAAACGTCAACTACTTCATTGGGCGTTACAAATACGTGATGCTGAAGCTGTTCTTCGTTATAGTTGAAAGAACTTCCGTCAATAAACCATTGCTTAAACTCGGAGTTCTCCACGATCGAAAAAAGATTTTCTTTAAAATAGCATTCTCCATTTTTTGTTAACACTTGCGCGAGACGTTTCCAACAGTCGGACTCATCACACTTTCGATACGCGAGATACTGTGTTGGATAAAAAACTTTGACATGTCGTTTGGTGTCACAGAAAATAATCTGTAATCCACTTTCTGCTTCACAGATACTTAAAAGTTCATAGCGACCATTTGGAATATTAAATTTTTTGCATGCAAACCATTTTTCGTCCATGTTACCCTCCGTATCTAATTTTAATCCGAATTCCGTTAGGCCGTATAATTTCAATTGTTGGTGAATTGGGGTCAAACGAACTCCCAGGACGTACATTTATAGAACTTCCATCAGGCAATGTCCCAGATTTTCCCGGACCGTATTGCGTGTTTATATCACGGACATTGTCCGGGTTGAATTTATTGAACTCATCCATAGCCTTATTTATGTCGCCAGGTTTTTCCCATTGTTGCGATTTTCCTTTGGTTTTTCGCCCAGGAGTAGCATCTTCAAGAAGTTCATCGAGAATTCTTTGGAAATCATCGTCAGGTTTGTTCGGTGGCGGATTGGCCGGTGTGCTTTGTTCCGCAACGGGGCTTTTTTCAGTGCTTTCCGTTGTTTCTCCAGATTCAGCTGGTTGATTCAACATCCTCTGGTCCGTATCTCCAGAAAGGGAAAGCACTAAAAGGAATGGCGTAAGAACTTTTACGAGGCCCGAAACTGCTACATTTTTCAGAGTAACACCAAGGCTTGCAAGGAACTCAGCAATAGCCTGCGCTAATTGGTTGGGTTCAAGCACGCCAGCAGTGGAGGACAGCGCCATAGCGGTAAGACCATCCCAGCCCTGTTGGCTGCCTACATGCTCTAAGCCTTCTGCGCATCCCTGTCTGGTGAACTCCTGTGCAGACGCTTGCACATCGGAAAAATGCTGTGGAAGAAGCAAGGTCTGCCCGGTAGCATTGGTAAACGGAATCCGGGAATCCGCTACCACGCCGCCCACCACCGAGTTGGAGTAGCTTGTGGACACGTTTCCGGCAGCCGCAGCCGCCGCGCCGCCCGCATAGGAGCCGATTTTTTGACGGACGGCAGTATTGGTGTACGATTTCTTGACCGCTGACGATGTGTTCGTCACCGTCTTTGTTGTCGTGCCCGTAACAGCAGACTTGACTGCATTTACCGCGGAGGAAACAGCCGATGAAACCTTGTTGGCTACGTTGCTCACAAAGTTCTTTACGGAGTTGACCGCGTTCGTAACGCCGTTTTTGATGCTGTCCCAAATGGAATGCCCGCTGGGGTCGGCGTAGTTCACGGGGTTGTTGTGGGCATAGGCGTACCGGTTCTGTGAAAGCGCGTTCGTCAGCACGCCGGAGAAGCTGTCCTGTGTGATGAAGCCGCCATTCTGCGGGGCGTAATACCGCGCGCGCAGATACTGCAGGCCTGTGAACGGGTTCTGTTCCTCGCCGTTGTACCCATAGAACGGAGCCTGAATGCCGAATTCATCGGCGTTGATGTAGCCGTATGCATCGTAGGCGTATTCCTGTGTGACAGCGCCGTCCTTTAACAATTGTACCACGCTGCCGCGCCCGTCGTAAAGATAGGTCTCGCTTTCGCCCTCATGGTCCGCATACAGGCGCTGCTGCCCATACACAAAGGATGTGTCGCTGTTGTAGCGGCTGCCCAGCGTCAGCACCTCGGTGTTTTCCCGGTTCACGTCGTTGACATAGTACATCAGGTCATAGGCCGGGATGAAGTGCGTGGGGCCGTTGCCCGTATTGGGCACCTTGGCGGTCTCGATGATCTGCCGCGCGTCGGCGTCCGTTACGCCCAGCCGCTCCAGCATTTCAATGTCCATATCCGTAAAGCCGAGTTTTTTCAGCTTCTTGACAGCCCAATCGGAAATGGCGCCGCCGTCGCCTTTGTTGTTCCCGTTGTTTCCGCTGCCGTTCCCGTTATTGCCCGGCTTTCCGTTGCCGTTGTTGGTGTTGCCGTTCCCGCCGTGGTCGTTGTCCGCGCCGCCGTTGTTGGTGTAATCGCCGTTGGCATTGCCCACACCGTAGGTGGAAGTCTCGCCGGACACTTCGTCCTCACCGCCGAACAGGCCTGTAAACCAATCCAGCACACCCTGCCAGAAGCCCGGTCCTTCTTCAGCCTCCGCGGGCGTATTTTCCGCTGCTGCATTGGCCTGCTTGGGATTTTTTGGCCCCTCCGGCGCATCGGGGATGCAGTTCCAGTGGCCGTTGTTCCAGTAGCCCGGCAGATGGGGGAATTTGTTCAGGTGGCGGTCGATCATCTTGAACTCAAGGCCGTAGGAGCGGTCGCCCAGACCGTCGTACAGCACGCTCATCAGCAGGCTGCCGCCCTCGCGCACCGCCAGCAGACGGCTTTCCGTGTCATAGATGTATTCGTATACGCCCTCGCCGGATTCCATGGACGTCATATTCCCGTCCGCGTCCCAAGTGTAGGCCGTGACGGACGCGCCGCCGGTGCTCTGCAACCGGTCGGCTTCATCATACACAAATACGGTTGTCCCGTTCGGTCCTTCTTCCTTGATGCGGTTGCCCGCGCCGTCGTAGGTATAGGCAACGGTCTGCCCGTTTTCGGTGGCCGTGGCAAGCTCGCCGCGCTGCGTATAGGTATAGCTGCGCTCGGCGCTCCGCTCACCCTGTGTCACGGTCTCAGTGGCGATGTATCCCGTGGCGTCGTAGGTGTAGCTGAATTCAGAAACCACCGCGCCGGAGGCGTCGCGGTTCGTCAGCCGGACCACACGGCCCGCAAGGT
>ERZ791881.657-NODE-657-length-28798-cov-10.142643_pt1 | contig 28798 bp, 32 predicted proteins | sample MGYA00510161_ERZ791881 | MGnify/ENA primary metagenome ERZ791881 (study PRJEB30046, sample SAMN00792073) | human gut metagenome | study: EMG produced TPA metagenomics assembly of the A metagenome-wide association study of gut microbiota in type 2...
TTGCTCAGGTACTTAAAAAAAATATTTTATAATAGTGTTGCGGAATTAAGGTTCACCAAGATCGTGGCTTCATGCCTCAGGCAGGATGGAGCCACCGCCGTATATACCGACGGGGCTGTGTTCCATCCGGGCTTTTACAACGATGTGGCGTCGCTGATGAAGAAGTATGACGACGCCCTGCCGATATTAGACTGGGTGTGGTTTGGCGTTTACCGCACAGCCGAACACTCGGGCATATACACTTACGGCATGAGAAAGTTCGGCAAGGAAGAGATGGAGGTGTATGCCGACAATGCCGACCTGAACGACATGCGCGACTTTCTCCTTAACATAACGGCCTATGTATTGGATGGCGACGTGACCCTCAACGATGGCGAGACCTTGGGATTTTCGGCAGAACAGAAGCTGGCCATAACCATAAGCGACGCCATTGCATTGGACGGCAAGAGCATCAAGATTGAATATCTACGGTAGAGCCGGGGTGCCTTAGGCCGTAAAATGCGGCCAAAGGCAACATGAACAATAAAGCAACCCTAAAATCAACAAAATGAAAAAAGACCCATCCAAGCTGATGACCGAAAGCAGATTTTGGTCGATTATTGAAGATTCCAACCACGGACGGCGCCTCAAGGAATGCCTGGCCCCGCTGTCTGAAGACGAGCTGTTTGGCTATATGTATTGTTGGGCGCACTTTTGCAACATGTCGTACAGGCAAGACCTGTGGGCTGTGGCATACGTTGTACTCGGCGGATGCAGCGATGACTCATTCGACTATTTCCGGTTCTGGCTCATTGCCCGGGGGCGCGAGGTGTTCTACAAGGCATTGGAGGATGCCGACTCGCTGTGCGACGTGTTCGCCAAACTCGAAGACCCGGAAGACAACGACTATCCTGAACAAGAGGAACTTGACTATGCCGTCATTGAGGTTCTCAAGGAGCGGACCGACGACGAAGACTATTTCAATGTTGCAGCAGAACGCTATTCCATGCCGCTACGCACGTATGACATTGATTTTGAGTGGGATGAGGACGACGAAGAGTCTATACGCAAGGTATGCCCACGCACATTTGACAAATGGTGGGGCAACGATGTGTTCTGAACATGGCTGCATATTGCCTGCCGGCATAGGACACAACGGTTGGCCACCGGCATGCCGCCATACACGATACCCAAAGCCATGGCAAGGCAAACGGCCATTGCGAGCCGGATAAAGCAACAGACTGGTAAAACCACCTTGGGAATGAAGCCCCCAAGGCTAAGCCTGCGCGCAACGGCCCGACAACAGGGAGAAAGCAACAAAAGACGACGACGACAATGAAAATAGTTCCTCTGGTTTTTATAGCAGCTTGTATGCTTAACGACAACTACAGCCTTTCGGACAACCGGCAAGGCCTTGCAGCGGAACGCAACATACTGCATAACGACACCGTAAGCAGGTTGGTGCCTGCAGATATCGGGGCTTTTGAAAACCAACCGCAACATGTCGACACCACTTTCGGGGCGTGGCATATGAGCATCGAGCAGTTTTACCACGGTCATGAACACCTCGACACATGCGGAATCGGAGCACAACGGTATGCCATATATGCCAGCCGAATCACAATAAGCAAAGACGGCAGGCCTGTTATCAAAGATTTCGTTGTGTCACCCCAAAGCTTTATGGCAGAACACTCGGTCGGACAGACTGAGTTGACGGTCGGCCCGCTATACTTCTCTCCCACTACTTGTTACGCATACGCTTCTTGTTGCGAATCTGGTACAGACAACTGCACAACGCGAATATTGGCTTTCACCCCGTCATATCCAGTATGCCAATACCCGCACGACGATGTTATGGATGGGGATTTGTCGACAGAGGCAAGCTTTATCTCTGAGTTCCTGGCACTGTGCATGCATGAGCTGTCGCTGCCGGAACAGTCACGCCAATCAGTCGATGAAATACTGCAAGCCTATTGCTCGCCAGCCTTGCAGGCCCGACTGGCCGACGGCAACATGTTAGGAAACATGCTGTGGGGAAACGGGAGGCCAAGTTGGAAATGGCTGGAGACAACAACATTTGAGTCGGTCGGCACCATAAACAACATGCACAAAATAGCAATGAGATTCCAAAAACTGCCTGACAGCACTCAAGTGACAAGATATTTCTACTTGGAATGCACCGAGCAACACTATGGTGTGATGCCCCTGACAGACATCAAGCCATGAGGCTGTGACACCACGATATACCCGGAGCGACATAAACGACATTAATTTTCGAGATGCACATTACACGTATCACACTGGCAATCATACTATCTATGCTTCTGTATGGATGTGCCGACTGGTCGGAAATGCCGACAGACAGTCAACTTATAAGCATATTCAACGCCAAAAGAAGCAGCTTCGAACAAACAGCAGAAACCGTGTGGCAAAGCAATTGCGACATGTATTACACTAGCAATGGGTACGGGCCAGACAGCCTGCTGGCAGCTGACGACTCGTTGCTCTACGCTTTTCTCAAAGCCAATAGCCCACGCCTTGATTCACTTGTCGAGGAAACACGGTGCCTGTGGATAGGGTTTCACGCCCCGGAAAAGGGTAAGCCCGATGCCGGGGTGGCCGAAGACACATGCGTAGAGTTCACATACTACTGCAAGGCATTCACATCGTTCGGGCTGTATAAGAACATCATTTACAGCAAGACACCGCCACATTCGGAACTCATATATGGCAAAGACCTCAACGAAGTGTTTTTCGCAAGACACGACTCCGACTCATACAAAATGGTTGACATATATAAGCCAATTGACAAGAACTGGTATATACGCATACAATACTTCCCGTAATGCGACTCACGACAATAAATAATAATACAGCCTATGAAACGAATTGCAATGGCATTGGCCCTCGTCGGGGCAGTGATAGCGGCAACGGCACAGAAAATAACAGAGTGGAAAGAGCTGCTTACCGTGGTCGACGAACACCAACGCACGGTGTATTACAACAGGGAATCGGGCAAACCGCTCAAAGGCGAATACCGAATAAAGCGCGGACTCGACCTGGAAACGGTGAAGTTTAAAAACGGAATGATGGACGGAGAATACCGCCGCTACCGCAACGGCGAGTTGCGCGAGGCGGGTAACTATGCCTTGGGGAAGCGCGACGGACTGTTCACGGAATACCATGTAGGGGGCAAGACGGTGATGAAAGAGACCCCGATGAGCAACGGCAAGATTGACGGAACGGTAAGGACATATTTCAGCAACGGTGCATTGGACACTGAAAAGAATTACAAAATGAGCGTGGAAAACGGCAAGGAGCGGCATTTCAACAAAACCGACGGCAAGCCTGTGTATGAGGCGAACTATGCCAACGGAAAGAAAGACGGAATGGAATGGAAGACGACCGACGACGGCCACGGAATGCGTTCGAATATACTGAGACACTACAAGAACGGCGTGCTGCACGGCATTTACCGCAATGAACTGATGCGCAACGACGGCACTCTCGTCTATCTCGTTACCGGACAATATGCCAACGGCGAAAAAACCGGGCAATGGAACGAATGCAACTGTGAGACCGGTGCCGTGGAAACAAAATGGCATGGCAAAGGAAACGAATGACTGTAAAGAGGCTATGGCATGGGAAAAATAAATGTTGGAGACTGGGTAACGCAATACAAGGCGGGCTACTGGATGGTGAAAGAGCTGCACGCCAAATGCTCACTATTCGACAGCGGCGGGCTTCATAAAGGCGATCCGGCAGGCTTTATAGCCGTATTACAGAAAGCATTAGGCAGCAGATTCAATTTTGACATGGAAATGTCGGCATGCGACTTGTCGCTGTGCAGCCCTGTAACAAAAGCCGAAAAAAGAAAGATTGACAAGTATTTCGACGGACATCCGGATGAGAAAACGAAATTTGAGACATACGAAGCAACTGTTCCGCCAAGCGTCACAGCCATCCGCTTGAGCATAGACGAACAGCAACGGGCCCGCCTGGCGGCATTGTTAGACATTGAACTGCCCTGCCTGACGTATCAGAAGGTTGAAGCCCTGCTTGCAGAAAACGGCATTGCAGAGGCGCCGGCAGGTGCTGACAACGCCCTGCTCTACCTGTACGGCTATGTCTGGGAACACGACGCGAATTTCAACCAGGTTTATTTCAACTACGAAATCAAACTAGATGGCTGAGCAAAGCCCACTTAACGACAATGAATGAGCACAAGTTGCCGGCAAAGGCCCTGCCCCCGCGATCAGGCGTTTATGCCGTCACGCGGGCCCATAAGGATTCAACTTGCCCCAAAAAGACAACCGGCGGGAACAGCAAGGGCACCTCGCCGCAAAGCAAACGAGCAAACAACAACGAATATGAATAATACTATCATCCTACCACTTCTGGCTGCATTATCAACAGCAGGCTGCAAAACGGCCTTGCCACCAGCCGACGATGAAATACTGGACAGCTTTGAAAAACACGAAGCGGCATTCAACAGGATTTACGACATCGTTGCCGACAACTCGGTGGGCAGCTTCCACTACCCTCCGCTTTACCAATATGAAACAGCCCTGGCAGACTCGGCAGCACGCCAAAGCAATACACCTGACGGCCCGGACGAAGAAACCGACACGCCCGTTTACGGACTGTCAGCACCCGACAGGACGATGCTCGACTCATTGTTGGCCGAGACAGGTTGCGGTTTCATACTCGTAGACCGCGACGGGCCATATACGGCAGGTGCCGAAAACCTTAGTCTCACGATGCAGTATTACTGCCATGGAACCATGAGAGCAACTGTATCAAAAAGCATTGTCTACGATGCCGGATTGAGAAACCGCAAGGACATAGACAAAGCCGAGCACACAGACCTGAACAAGATGTATGGCAAGGCAAACAGCGACACCACTATATACAAACCCATAAAAGGCAATTGGTATATCAAATTAGACGTGTCAAGATACTGACAAGCATTAGCGAGACATCCCATGGGGCATCAAAACCACATGAAATACCATACCAATATGAGTATGAGCAACAAAGACACCGGTGTAATCTGTATCTTCCGCTTCGTCTCCGGCTTGCAAGCGTCGAACATCCACAGCTTGTAATAGTACTGCCAACGGCACGCCCACTCCCATCGACGCAACAACCCGACGAGCCAAAATGCAGCCAATCCGGCCACAACCAGAAGCCCGTGCCTCTGGTGAGCCTGTGCCCACTCGAAATAAGACCCAACGCTGTTGTTTATCCCTTCGTATATATCGGTAACTGTCATAGGCTTGTTGTAAATGCATTCGGTATGAAAACACAATGCTTTACTACCAACAGAGTATTGTAAGTAGCTGTTCAAAATTAACCGATACAATAGACCTTGCAGCTGTCCTCTATATCTTTGCCACCATCTTGTGTGCTCTTTCGGGCCGCATACCAAAGTCTCATCGGTAGCGTAGCCCGCTACGCTCTCTCTTCGGACTTTGGCATGCATCTCCGAAATAGCACACAATTTGAAGGCAATTAATTTTGAACACCTACTTATTTTCAAATAAAAATGCACAGAAGAAACGTTATATGAAGCAAATAAAGTATCTTTGCAAGACAATCATCATGCATCACGGCGACCGGGAAAAGACAGATTGCACAGACACTACTCCGCCCGGCTTGCCACTAAAGGATACGGTAAATCATCGGGACAGGGGTGAATATTCAAGTCAACGGGCTTTTCGCAGCCATTAAACATGCAACATTTTTCATCATGAATAGAGTCATTACAATGCTTGCCACCGCTTTGTTGTGCTGTTGTTGTGCCACAGTCCATTACCGGCCATACCGGTTTGACAATGGCGACGACTACATACAAGACGGCATGTACCGCATAGTGGACAACCGGGGACGAATAGGTTACGCCGACGAGAAGGGCAAGCCAGTAATAAAGCCCCGCTTTGCCTTTGGCTTTCCTTTCAAAAACGGCAAGGCGAAAGTGACCGACAAGGGCAAAAGCAAGGAAGCCACGGGTTCACGCGGTGAGTATCATTATTGGGAGAGCGACGAGTGGTACTATATCGACAAAAACGGAAACAAGGTTGAATGACACTGTAATAGCATTTCAAACACCCCGAGGCCCGCAAACAGCAACAACCTCGCCGATGACAGCCTGCCTACCCGCCTATAAGCAATGACTGCCCTTAAAATAGCCTAATTATTTTGATATTCGCCCGATTTACAGTAACTTTGCATTCTAATTACACAGAATGCAAGCATGGAAAGCGGCAAGAAGACACTGATGGGCATGACGCTCGACGAACTGACAGCTACAGCCCGCACACTCGGGCTGCCGTCATTTGTGGGCAAACAAATGGCGGGATGGCTCTACGACAAGCACGTAACGGCCATCGCAGACATGGCCAACATATCCAAAGCAAACCGTGCACGGATTGAAGAGGCGTACACCGTGGGAGCCATGATGCCGGCAGAAAGGCTTGAGTCGAATGACGGCACGGTGAAATATCTGTTCCCGACGGCTTCCGGGAAGTATGTCGAGACGGTGTTCATACCCGACGGCGAACGGGCCACGCTGTGCGTATCGTCGCAGGTGGGGTGCAAGATGAACTGCCTCTTCTGCCAAACAGGCAAGCAGGGCTTTGAAGGCAATCTCACAGCCGCAGACATACTGAACCAGATATATTCGCTGCCGGAACGCGAGAGGCTCACAAACGTAGTGTTCATGGGCCAAGGCGAACCTATGGACAACCTGGACAGCGTGCTCAGGGCCACCGAGATCCTGACGGCCGACTATGCCTACGCATGGAGCCCCAAGCGCATAACGGTGAGCAGTGTGGGCATAAAGAACAAGCTGCGCCGGTTTCTCGACGAGAGCCAATGCCATGTTGCAATAAGCCTGCACTCCCCCATCCCGGCACAACGCCGCCAACTGATGCCTGCCGAGGGGCAGATGGGAATAAAGGATGTGGTGGAATTGTTGAAACAATATGACTTCAGCGGACAGCGAAGGGTGTCGTTTGAATACATCGTGTTCGGCGGTGTCAACGACTCGCCGCTGCACGCACGCGAGCTGGTGAAGCTGCTCCGAGGGCTCGAATGCCGCGTAAACCTGATCAGGTTTCACCAAATACCCGGTGTCGACCTGCACGGGGCCGACTACACAAAGATGGAGGAACTGCGCGACTACCTGACAGGCCACGGCGTGTTCACTACGATAAGGGCAAGCCGGGGCGAAGACATATTTGCCGCCTGCGGCCTGCTGTCGACGGCACATAAAACCGCAGAGACCGAATGATGGGCATTGCTGCCATGGCCAGACGCGCAGTGCGCGCAGCCGCAATAGGTTGCCTGTGGGTGGCAATGGCGGCATGCGACAACGCAATTTCACTGAAGCCACAGAGCGGTGGGGAGCCCTACTCTGTGTTGTTGCTGGCCGACGACATGGAAACGGGCGGCAATCTGGCCGACGAGCTGGAAAGACCCGCCCTCGGGCTGCCACAACAGGAAAAGTCGCTTGACGTGACGCTTACCTCCGACACTGTGCTGACACAGGCCACACGATATGCACGGTGCATCGTGATTGCACGCACGGGCAAAAGCCAAAAGCCAGCCATAAGATACGAGAAAGACGTTTACTCGAAGCCGCAACTGCTGGTCTACGTAGACATGCCAACGGCACTGACGGCGGCAAACGGCGCCAAGCACATCACCGAGCCGTTGTCAAGGCTGATAAACCGGTTTGAAATAAAAGCCGAAACGGATGAACTGAAGAAACGCAACAACACAAAAGGCACAAAGGCCGTGACCGAACAGACAGCGTGCAGCATGCTGATACCTGCCGACATGCAATCCATCAAACGCGGCAAAGGCTTTGTGTGGCTGTCAGACAATGCCGCCAGCGGCATGCAAAGCATTTGCGTCTACTCCTATCCGGGCTACGACCGAAGCATGCCGACACTGGTAGCCAAGCGCGACAGCGTGATGAAAGCCAACATACCGGGCGAGGAAGACGGCATGTACATGCGCACGTCACGCCGGGCCCCGGTCTACGGCAAGGAAACAAAGAGCAACGGACGGCGGGCTACAGAGCTAAGGGGCCTGTGGGAAATGGCCGGCGACGCCATGGGGGGCCCGTTCGTATGCATAGCCACAGCCGACAGCTCGAGAGGCCGCACAATAGTGGCAGAAGGGTTTGTGTATGCACCCGAGAAAACAAAACGAAATCTGATAAGACAAATAGAGGCCGCACTTCACACGCTGCAGCCTAAGAAACTAAAATAAAAATACATCTATGGACAATAAACTTATACGCGTGGCAATAACCCACGGCGACACAAACGGCATCGGATACGAGGTGATACTGAAAACATTTGAAGACCCGGCGATGTTCGAGATATGCACCCCTATCATATACGGCTCACCGAAAGTGGCTGCATACTACCGCAAGATGCTCAACCTGCAAACCAACTTCAGTATAATAAACCGCGCCGAGGATGCACGTGACGGACGGCTCAACCTGCTGACCACATTCGAAGAAGAAGTGAAAATCGAGGTGGGACAGCCATCGAAAGAGGCCGGCGAAGCTGCGCTCAAGGCCCTCGACCGCGCCATGACCGACTATCGTGCCGACCTGTACGACGTGCTTGTGACAGCCCCGATAAACAAAAAGAACATACAAAGCAAACTGTTCAAGTTTTGCGGGCACACGGAATATATCGAAGACTGTGTGGGCGAAGGCAACAAGGCACTGATGATACTGATGAACGGCGGCATGAGGGTGGCCCTGGTCACCACACACATACCCATTAAGGAGGTGGCCGAATCCATAACAAAAGAGGCTATCGTAGAAAAGACGCGCATATTCTTCAACAGCCTGAAACGCGACTTCAGGATATCAAACCCGAGGATTGCGGTGCTGGCACTCAACCCGCACGCAGGCGACGGCGGACTGATTGGCACCGAGGAACAGGAAACAATAATACCGGCAATACAAGAACTTGAGGAAAGCGGAATACAGGCCTTCGGCCCTTACCCCGCCGACGGATTCTTCGGCAGCGGCGCCTACAGCCGGTTTGACGGCATAATGGCCATGTACCACGACCAGGGCCTGGCCCCGTTCAAGGCGCTCGCCGTGGAGGAAGGCGTAAACTACACCGCCGGACTGCCCATCGTGCGCACCTCTCCCGACCATGGCACGGCCTACGACATTGCAGGCAAAGGCGTTGCCGACACCAACTCGTTCCGACAGGCCATATATACCGCCATCGACATATACCGAAACAGGAAAAGCTACGACGAACCAATGGCCAACCCGCTGCCCAAGCTGTATCACGAGAAACGTGACGAAAGCGAGAAGACAAGGTTTGCCATACCCAAGCAGAAAGAACCGGCCAAGCACGAAGAAAGGCAACCCAAGCACGAAACCAAACCGCAAAGACAAGAAGACGAACAGCCTGAGGCAGAATGAAAAAGAAATACCAGAACGCGTTCTTCATCTTCGGCATCGCTGTGCTTGTGGTGATGGTGACGCAACTCGACTTCGCACAAGTGCTCGACGGGCTCAGGCGAGCCGGCTATTGGTTTGGGGCCGTCGTTGCCCTATGGCTATTCTTGTACATGTTCAACACCTCGGCATGGTACATTATCATTGCAAGCACTGGATGCAGCAACCGCGGGGAGCCATTAAGGCGCCCCAAGGAGGTGGGCTTCTGGTGGCTGTATAAAATAACCGTGTCGGGATTTGCGCTCAACTACACCACACCGTGCGGACTGATGGGAGGCGAGCCTTACCGTATAATGGCACTCGCACCACGCATTGGGACAGAGCGTGCGTCGGCGTCGGTGATTCTCTACGCCATGACTCACATATTCTCGCACCTGTGGTTCTGGCTGCTGTCATGCCTGCTTTACGTGGCCACGCAACCCATGAACATAGCCATGGGCATCATGCTGGCCATTGTGGCCGCCCTTTGCGGAGTGGCCATCTGGTTTTTCATCAAGGGATATAAGAAAGGCATCGCCGTGAGATGCATGAACATACTAAGCCACTTCCCAGGACTAAAGCGCCGGGTGGGCGGGTTCATCGAGCGCCACAGCGAGCAGCTGGCCACCATCGACAGCCAGATTGCGGCCCTTCACAACCAGAACCCAAGGGCTTTCGTCTCGGCAGTGTTGCTCGAACTGGCCTGCAGGGTGACCTCGGCACTCGAAATATACTTCGTGCTCCTGGTAATAATGCCCCATGCCAACTTCCTTCAATGTGTGCTCATACTGGCATTCACATCGCTGTTTGCCAACATTCTATTCTTCATGCCGCTACAGCTGGGCGGCCGCGAGGGAGGCTTCCTCATGTCGGCCAAGGGGCTCGCCCTCACTGCAAACGCAGGAATACTGATAGCGCTCATCGTGAGAATACGCGAACTGATATGGACTGCCATTGGGCTTCTGCTAATCAAATTCGACAAAAAGCGCAGTTGACCACCATTTAGAGCACCATAACGGACAACAACCAACACCTGCGGCTGGGCCTGAGACAAACGGGCCCAGCCGCAGTGGCAAATGGAGACAACAGCCACCGCCTTTGCACAACAAACGACAACCGAAAACGCGCAATCAGCCCCAAGGCCCCGTTTTCCATGAAATGTGGAACAAAGCAAAATGGGTGGCAACCACCTGCCGACACGACTTAGACAAGCCTTGCAATCCAATGCCAAAACCAACACCTGGCCGTTAAAGGCAGCCGCAAGGATTTATCAAGCAAACAGCCTGGCATTCAACAAGTTGCAAAACAAGCCTTTCCGCATTGCCAAAAGGCCCGTCTTGTCTACAGAAACAGCCCGTATCGCTGCGCGAAACAGGCCATCCGGGTGGGCGGCATGGAATGCGCACAAATCAATGGCATGGCAGACCGTCGTCAAGTTGCATATTTGCAAGCAGTGGCCTACTGCGTATTTCCACACTCCAAAACCGGCAGGCAGACCGCCGCCTATGCGCCCCTGGCGCTTTTACCCGCTTCCAACATGCCCACATACCCTTGCCGGCACCGCGCCGACCCGTTTGCGCACAAGCGCAAAATGCGTATATTCATTAAAAAAGAGTGCCATACTGGCATTATATCGAAGAAAATATGTACCTTTGCAGAAAATTAGCCATACGCGGCATACGGGGGAAAACAGCGCCCCGGCAACCACAGTCTGAGGCTGTAAACGCACAATAGATGAAAGTTTCGGAGCTCCAAAACATAAAGCAAAGATACAACATTGTGGGCAACTGCCCCGCGTTGAACCATGTGCTCGACGTCGCCCTGCAGGTGGCGCCGACAGACCTTAGTGTGCTCATCATCGGAGAGAGCGGCGTCGGAAAGGAGATAATACCACGCGTGATACACGACAATTCACCACGCCGCCGCGAAAAATACTTCGCAATCAACTGTGGCTCAATACCCGAAGGCACCATCGACAGCGAATTGTTCGGCCACGTCAAAGGGTCGTTCACAGGTGCCATCAACGACAGCCCCGGCTACTTCGGGGTGGCCAACAAGGGTACACTGTTTCTCGACGAGGTAGGCGAGCTGCCCCTGGCCACGCAGGCAAGGCTGCTGAGGGTGCTGGAGACGGGCGAATACATACCCGTGGGGGCAACCGAGGTGAAAAAGACCGACGTAAGGATTGTTGCAGCCACGAATGTCAACATACGCAAGGCAATAAGCGAAGGGCGATTCCGCGAAGACTTGTACTACCGCCTTAACTCTATACCCATACAAATGCCGCCGCTTCGCGACAGGGGCGAGGACATTGTGTTGCTGTTCAGGCTGTTTGCCATGAAAACCGCCGAGAAGTACAGGATGGAGAAAGTCACCCTGACAGACGACGCCAAACGGATGCTGATGAAATACAAGTGGCCGGGAAACGTGAGGCAGCTGAAAAACATAACCGAGCAAATATCCATCCTTTGCCCGGAGCGGGTTGTCACCGCCGACATACTGGCCAACTTCATACCCCAGGACCAGGAAAGCACACAACTGGCAAAGATACCGGGCAACAACGAGCATAGCTTCGAGACGGAAAGGGAAATCCTATACAAGATACTTTTCGAATTGCAAGGCAACGTCAACAACCTGCGGCAAGACATGAGCATACTCAAGAAGCAGCTCGACGAGATGAAGGGGAGCCACATAATGCAAAACGACGACAGCAAGCTGCCGATAGACAACCGCACGGCCCTGCAGCAAAGGCCGATAGTGATACAGCAACAGCCAAAGACCATGGCCGAAGACGCGATAGCCGAAGAATATGTCGAACCCGAAAACCTGAACCTGAACGACATTGGCAGGCAAATGCTCGAAAAAGCCCTGGAACGCAACGGCGGCAACAGGAAGAAAGCTGCATCGGAACTGGGAATATCAGACCGCACACTATACCGCAGGATAAAGCAATACGGACTTGAATAACCGGCGGCAACAACAGCCACGGCAACCAACAGACGTCTCCAACCACACAAAGCAAATGAAAAAGACCATACGGGAATACACAAAAGCAAACACCGGCAAACCATGGTTGCGCCGCTGCACAGAAGCGGCGATTACGTGCGCCATGGCAACCATGCTGTTGGCATGCTCCATATCATATAAGTTCAACGGTGCAAGCATCGATTACACGAAAACGAAAACGATACAGATAGCCGACTTCCCCATACGGGCCAGCTACGTGTGGGGCCCGATGGCCAGCATATTCAACAACCAGCTAAAGGATCTTTATGCCAACCATACCAAACTGATACAGGTAAGGAGAGATGGCGACATGAAGATAGAAGGCGAGATAACCAGGTATGACCAACGCAACAAGGCAGTGTCGAGCGAGGGATTCTCAGCACAAACAGAATTGTCGATGACGGTCAACGTGCGCTTTACAAACAACGCCAACCACTCGGAAGACTTCGAGAGGCAGTTTACCGCAACCGCCACTTACGACAACACCCAGACGCTCAACTCCGTGCAAGAAGAGTTGGTGACACAAATGGTGGAAGAGATTACAGACCAGATTTTCAACGCAACAGTAGCCAATTGGTAAGCAAATGGAACTGACAGAGCTGATCAACCATCCGGAACGACTCGACAGGGACACCCTGTACGAGTTAAGATCCATGCTGGCCCTGTATCCATATTTCCAGACAGCAAGGCTGCTGATGCTGCAAAACCTGTACCTGCTGCACGACCCTTCGTTCGATGAAGAGTTGCGCCGGGCCGCAATATACATCACCGACCGCACAGTGATATTCCAGTTGGTGGAAGCCGCACATTATAAAATCAAAGTACAGCAAAACACCGAACAGTCGAAAGAGACGGCCACAGGCAAAGACAACAGGACGATTTCGCTCATCGACAATTTCCTTGAGTCGATACCGAAAGAGGAAGAAGAGGAAAAGAAAGAGAAAAAGAAACGAAGGCCTACACCGGCCGACGCCGCCGTCGATTATGTGGCCTACCTCTTGGAAAGCGAAGACGGCGACGGCAGCGAAAGCGACCCGGAACCATTGAAACTGAAAGGCCAAAACCTGATTGACAGCTTCATAAACAACGATGGCGGTAAGATTGTCCTGAAAGAAACACCACAATTCGTGCCGGAAATAGACAACAACGACAACGATAGCGGAAAAGACAATGACGAGGGCTACTTCACCGAAACTTTAGCCCGTATTTACATAAAACAAGGCCGATATTCAAAAGCATTGGAAATTATTCAGCGCTTAAGCTTGAATTATCCAAAAAAAAATGCTTACTTTGCAGACCAAATACGCTTCTTGAACAAATTGATAATAAACAACAATAAAAAATAAATTAAAAATGTACACAGTTTTAGTAATTCTTATCTGCGTGGCAGCACTGCTTATGATTGGCATCGTGCTGATACAAGAATCTAAAGGTGGAGGACTTTCGTCGAACTTCGCCTCTTACAACCAGATCGGAGGAGTACGCAAGACAACAGACTTCATCGAGAAGACTACTTGGGGCCTCGCTGTTGCAATGGTGGTCATAAGCATCGCCTGCGCTTACGTAGCACCCAAAGCCCTGACAGACACATCTGTAATGGAAGGAGTGGAGAATCCGACAACCAATCCCAACAACCTGCCGGGATTCGGGGCAAGCCAAACCAAAGAAGCTGCACCGGCAACAAACGGAGCACAGCAAAATGCACCCGCAGCAGCCCCTAAAGCTCCTGCACAACCCGCAAAATAAGAAAAATGCAAAAAAAGTACGTGATTTATTTGGTCATTTAAAATAAATCACGTACCTTTGCACTCGCTTTCAAGCAAACAACACGGTGGATGTAGTTCAGTTGGTTAGAGCGTCAGATTGTGGTTCTGAATGTCGTGGGTTCGAGCCCCACCCTCCACCCAAGGAAAGTAACGGCTAAATTCTTGGTCAACAAGGATTTAGCTTTTTTGTTTCTACGTGGAATTACATTGCAGATTTCTGTCCTTGCACTGAATTTACTCACTCTCTTGTGCATTTGTTGACTAATTGTTGACTAATTAAAAAGGCGTGTAATATGCTGACAATCAAGGCAGAAATCAAGAGGCAAGAGCAGAAAGCTGACGGAACGTACAATGTAAAGCTAAGATTTACATTGGACAGAAAAGTAAAAAGACTATCAACAAGTCTGTTTGTGAGAAGCACAGACCTGACAAAGGCTGGTGATTTTAAGAAAGGCACGGCCATCTTAAAGAAGATAGACAGCCTTGTCTATGCCTATCAGGCAAAATGCGATTCTATGCAGATAGACTTGAACAATTATTCGTTGGAGGATATTTTCAAACGGTTGAAATTTGAAGAACAAAAAGAGCACGACGTTAACTTTATCGCTTTTGCACGTGATTGGGTCGCAAATACATCAATTAAAGGAGTAAAAAACTATAAGACACTTATAAACTCCATAATTAAGTTTACAGGTAAAGAAGAATTAAAAGTGTCTGAAATTACATATTCATTTTTAAGTAGATATGTTGACTTCTTAAATAAGCAGAGAGATGAAAGGATGGACAAACTGACTTTATTAGGCAAACGCATACCCTCAAACAGAATGCTATCCCTCTATCTTGGAGGGTTACGCCACCTTTATAAAGAAGCCCAAAAGAAATACAATGATTATGAGCGTGGGCTTTTCCTGATACCATCATCACCTTTTGATAATTTCAATGTTCCAAAACAAGAAGCCACACGTAAAAGAGCTGTGACGGCAAGCGTAATCAAAAAGATATGGATGTTGCCATATAAGGAAATAAGAAAAGGCTATAAAGCCACTTGCAGATATAACCTTGCCAAAGACTGTTTTATAATGTCGTTCTGCCTTATGGGCATGAACTCTGTTGACCTATATAATGCTACGGAAATAGATGAAGGAACCATTATCTATTATAGAACCAAGACAAAAGACCGCAGATTAGACAATACAAGAATGGAAGTGACCGTACCTAAAATGATACAACCTTTAATTGAGAAATACAAAGACAAGACAGGAAAACGGCTTTTCAACTTCTACCAATATTATGCTGATGAAAAAAGTTTCAATAGGTCTATAAATATAGGTTTGAAAGAAATAGGACAACTGATAGGAGTAGATGACTTGGAATATTATGCTGCAAGGCATTCTTGGGCAACAATAGCCTTGAACAAAGTTGGCATAGACAAATACACTGTCCATGCAGCCCTAAACCATGTAGATGAATCTATGAAAGTGACAGACATTTACATAGAGCGTGACTTCGTTAACGAGAACAAAGCAAACGCAAAGGTTGTGAGATATGTGTTTGGCTAATAGTTTATGGTGCATAGTTCAGAAAGAGTGACGCAAATCTATCTTGACAGCTTTGACAATGAGCAGATAAACAGGGCAATGAAATACTTGTTCTAAATGCAGAAAAGTCCGCTTATCAAATGGTAGGTGGACTTTTTTCATTACCTTTATAGCCTAAAAATCAAAAAGCTATGGAACTACCAATAGATGACAATAACGAGAAACGGTTTCAGTACGTTTCAAGCCTTTTAAGAGGAAAGGGCGAGCCATTCTATCTGCCTGATGGTACGCCTTTATATCCTAATATCTTGAATGTGAATATGCCATTTGAAACAATGCACATATTTGCAGAACGTTACAACAATGGTGAAATATTATGCCCATATAAGTACGAAAACTATATCAATGACAAAGAATTGCAAGCCACTATAAATGGGCTTCAAATGGATGCAGACGCATTTTGGTTGCTTGCCATATTCTGTTTTGACTTTGCTTGTAGTGTGTGTTTGTCAGGTTTCACTATAAAAGATAGTGCAAGGAGAACAATCGAAAAGTTTATCAATCTTGCACCTGACGATGAAGATTCAACAATGAAGCTCACCATTAAAACAGACAAGGGAAAAATGGAGATTGAGGACAGCCATGCCATTACCTATATTCTAAAATGGGTGAAACAAGCCTATGAGCAAAACGAAGATGCAATAGATGGCTGGACGGCAGAAGAAGCCAAAGACATATTCAACTTAAAAGAGGAATCCAACTCTGTGCTTATATGGTACTTTGCAAGATTGATGAGAGAGTTCTTTGAACTTAATCCACAATTTGAAGGCAAACGGAAGAAAGGAGAAAACGTTTCGCTCAATAAGAATCTCTTAATTTCAAAGCTGATATATTACACTCACCTATCCACTAATGAGAATTTCAAATTTGATGCAGAATCACTAAAAGGCTTTTTCAAGCAATATAAGAACAAGAAAATTACGACGCATTCAGATATATATTACTAAGAAACACAATAATTTACATATTACAATACAATCCTGTTGCTCCTATGTGAGTAGCAGGATTTTTTCTTTTTATCCTGTTCTCACTTTAAGGGGAGTAACATTGCAACTGAAATTCACTCACTATATACCTTTTCAAGCCACCGTACCTTTGCAACGTAATCAGAAAGCCAAGTGCGCATAAGCTGAATGATTGCAAGTTGAATAATTCAATAATTAGAACCTAATGCTGTAAAGGTTAAGCGTACAAAGCTATGGCACAAAATATTGCTATTGAGAATGTGAATAATCAAGTTGCTAATGCAAATGAAGCTAAACTCTTTAATAATAGAGAAGATATGAAACAAATAAATGAAGCAGCAGCTATGAAGCTGCAAGCAGTAGAGGAAGCCCGTAAGAACTTAATGGAAAAGAGACTGTTTCTTGCAAACAATGCAGATGAAGAAGCCAACATTAAGAAGTCGGCAGGAATCAACGTAAGAAAGGCTGAAAGAGAATACTTTGAAGCCCTCAAAAAGCTGGAGTGCCCAACTGCACAAGTAGAATTTTGGCAAGTGACAGATGAAACGGCAGAGCGAATGACTATCGCCAAGCAAAAAACGGAAATCATTATTGCTACGTCTGATTACAGCATGGCAGTAGCCAAAACGAATGTCGAGATGGGCAAAGAGTTGATAACCAATGACAAATTGGAGAAAGCTCCTTTATTCGTAACGGAAGCTAAGCTGTTCTATGAAGCAGGCATTATGTTGAAAGACTTGAATGGCAATATAGTAGCCAAAGATACGCCCAACGTCTATGTGCCTGTTGATACGGCAAATGGTTATTGGCAATGGGCAACATACCATGAGTACAATCTCAACGCCATTATCAAAGAGGAAGAACCTCTGACCATTGAAAATGTGAGAATCAAAGAGTTTGCATCTTTGCAGGAATTTGCCCTGTACAGGGGCGTGAACAATGTGTTAAGTCGTGGCTTCAACGGCTTGGAGAAAGCAGGAAATGCTGCATTGGCTACACAGCATGAGTTCTTTAACAAGGTGTTCCAAAAGGCTATTGAGTTGAAAGCCAATATAAGTGTTGTGACTAAATACTACAACTTAGGCAAGACCATAAAGCCAAAAGTTTGGAATAGTGCCACATTGGGTGTTATCGTAGAAAAGTTCCCTGAATACGACCTTGAAATTGGCGACAGAATTATTACAATTCTGAATGAAAAGAAGTTTGATAGTAAAACCATTAAGAAACGTTACATGATTGATGCAATCACTAAACTTGCCAACTGTACACCACAAGGGCAAGAAAAGAAAATAGGCATTGAAGAAGTCCTTGCTGTCCTTGATTCGTTAAGTGCTGAAAAGGTAAAATATCTTTGTGAAATTACATCAAATCAGGTGGACGACATTTATACTGCATTGTTCACACAATACTTGGAAAATCATGGTGCTAAGATTGATGGACAGGCAGCATAGATAGGCTGCAATGGTGCTTATGTGACAGATGAGTACCCTCCACTTTTATAATCGGAGTAGGTAGAATTTTGTGGAATGGGCATATAAAAGCAAAATTTTCCAATTTTCTACCTACCCTGAAAAATCAAATAGAATCCATTTTTAATGTAAAGGACAAGATATGAAGCCAATAGAAGTTATCCTTAAAAAAGAAGAATGGTTGCATAACGCATTAAAACGAATCGGCTATGACATGATACCGACAAATACCATTCTTGACAAGACCCTGACAGGTTTAGGAGCAACCCATAGCGAGATACATTCAAAACGTAACTCCATTATCATAGAGCCAAATGTTCCCGTAATACTTGGTAAGCTGAATGACAAGGAGAACTTGGAAGCTGTTTATGAGAAATGCACTCCTTATGCCATTAAGAAGTACCTGAAAATGGATATTCCATACAAGAAGATTCTTACTACTCCTGAAAGTTTCAAGAAGATACGAAAGGCTGCAATAGAATTGAACATAAACATCTACAGGGACTTCTTTTGCCTGTTTGATGAATGTGAGAAAGTCACACAGGATATTGATTACAGAAGCAAGATTGCACAGCCCATCTATGACTTCTTCCAATTCGAGGGCAAGGCTTTCGTTTCTGCCACACCTTTACCCATATCACATACGGAATTTGAACGACAAAACTTTCAGAAGATAAAAATAGTGCCTGACTATGACTATAAGAAAGACTTGGAACTGATTGTGACCAACAGCTATTATAAGAGATTGAGGAAAGTGCTTGATGGCATGAAAGACAGCAAACATATTTGCATCTTCTTTAATGTGACGGACGGAATCAATGAAATCATAGAGAATCTTGGCATTGCAGATTACAAGATATTCTGTTCGCAAAAGAGTGTGGAGAAGTTGGCTAAGAGAGGAATACATAGAGCTTATTCTAACATAGACTATCCATTTGCCAAATACAACTTCTTTACTTGCCGTTTCTATTCAGGACTTGACATTGTGCTTAGGAAGCACAAGCCTGACATTATAATGCTTACAGACTTTAATAGTGCGAATTGGACGATGATAGACCCGTTTACGGAAGCCATACAGATACAGGGCAGATTCAGGAAGAGGAAGAAAGACGATGATGTTACTTATAACTCCCTAACCCATATTTCAACCATCAATCCAAACATGAGGGTTAGAAATAGAGAGGAATTGGATATAAGAATCAATCAGTTTATAGCAGACTATAATTTCCTGAAAGAAAAGCATGATAATGAAGCAAACGATATTCGACAGGAAGCTATATTTGATGACATGAAAAGTTTGAAATATCAAGACTTGATAGATGAGAAAGGAGAAATCAACTCGTTTTCTGTGGATAACCTTTATAATGAGGAACGTGTCAAGTCCTATTATGTTTCAGCACAGTCTTTATATCAAGCCTATAAGGATACAGGCTTCTTTAATGTCACCCTCAATGATGTGACGGAGTGCGTTGGCGAGGATGATATAAGAAAGCTCAATACGACCAAGCAGGAAATTGAGAAAAGAAGAATACTCGTGCAACTCTTAGACAAGATTCATAATGACTTTGAACAGGGCAGAATCAGTTTTGAGGAAAAAGGCAATTTCATTAACCTATTAAGGGAACAGGCAGAAGCACAATATACCATTGATGCTTATATGAAGATAGGGAAAGCAGGAATGGTAAAAGCCAAATATCAAAAAGGTCTGATTGATAAAGCCATTCAGCAATATGACAAAAAGCAGGCTGAAATCCTTAGATTCTCTCCTGACGTGCTGAAAGACATAAAAGAGGAGTTTGAAATGAATATCTATATAAACAAGAATGAAATTAAGGGGCATTTACAAGCCATTTATGGCGAGCATAGCATTAGATACAAGGTAACGCAAGATACAATTAAAGACTACTATAACACAGACAATAGTGGCTCAATAAATGGTGGCTCATACAAACTTACAGCCTTCAAATTCGATTAGGTAGATTTTTAGTCAAAGGCTATAAAGAGCAAAATTTTCAGAATTTCTACCTCAACTCCATATCCGCAAAATATGGAGTTTTTCTTTTTGAGCAAATTGGAACCCAATAAATGCTCTATATAACAACACGCAATTTCATTCTAAACTTAGCCGATTATAAGGAGATAAGGCGTTGTCTTCTATTTCTGCCTAACAGGGCAAACCATAAATAGGCAAACAAAAAGCTATATGCACATACATTCTCAATATCCCCTCTATTTGCCCTTGCTATCACATTTCAAAAATTGGTGAATGTCATATACACACGATTTTACGACATCTTCAAGTCCCCCCACCACTCTTGACTAAAAACAAAAGATAAACTCAATTATTCACCAATTAAAATTTTTCGTTTATGGAAAACTTAGTTTTATTGCCAGCTACGGCACAGAAAAGACGTGGTAACTTTGGGCAGTTTGCAGAAGATGCAACTATCATTTCAGAAGAAACCACAAAAGTAAAGAAAGTAAATCACTTCATAGAGGCAAATACTATGGAGATTGATTTACAGCTCTTGCAAAGTGATTGCATCGTACCCGTTTTCAGTAAGGACAACGAACTGACAATTTCACACAACGCCTTTATTGAAACAGTTTGGGAAGCTGCAAACACTTTCTTTACAGGCGAAACGATTGACGAACCTGACATTCGTGTTTCACACATCGTAAAAGGTCGCATTCCTGAAGCGGTACACAAGCCTGCAAACCAACTCTTAGAGAGTGACAAGACACAGTATTTTGAAAGGATGATGTTTTGCTTTGAAGTACCTACCATTTATGAAACGGTAGAGGGAAACAAACTCACTCTTTCAATAGGTGGTGTCAGAGCCTACAATCAGATGAATCTTTACAGCAAGAAAACAGTTGAAAGATTCAAGGTGTTTGTGGGATTTAAGAACATGGTTTGCTGCAATCTGTGTGTTTACACAGACGGTTATCTTGGCAACTTGGAAGTTTCAAGTACAAATGACTTGTTCCGTTCTGTTTTGGAGATGTTCAACCATTACGACCCTGCAAAGCACATTCACTTGATGCAGACACTTGGAAACAGCTATCTGGCAGAACATCAGTTTGCGCAGATACTTGGCAAGATGCGTCTTTATCAATGCCTGCCACAAGGCTATCAGAAAAGTGTACCCCGTTTGCTTATAACGGACACACAAATAAACTCTGTGGCAAAGGCTTACATTCAAGATGAGAACTTTGGCGGATTTGGCAGCGACTTATCTATGTGGAGATTCTACAATCTTCTGACAGGTGCTAACAAGTCAAGCTACATAGATTCTTTCTTGGATAGAAGCCTGAATGCAACAGAGGTGGCGCAGGGCATTAACATGGCTTTACACGGTGACGAGCGTTATTCATGGTTTATTGATTGATTCACTTTACAACGGTGGGGGATATTCAGTAATTGGATATTTCCCACTTTTTACAAACTCCTAAAATCTGAATTTTATGGCACAAGGAAATAATGAGAATTGGAATTTTTATGGAGCTATATTCGTTGTGGTCTTTATCGTGTTACTTTGCATCAGTCCGCTTTATACAATAGGAATCTTTTGGATATTGGCTACAATTTACTCTATGTTGATTCACTAATGCAGAAAGTGAATGTTCCGTTGATATTCAGTCAGTTACGCTAATTGTGCATACAACAGGCATTCACTTTTATTGTCTAACCCTCAAAAATGAACATTATGAGCTTGAAATACAGCAACACAACGGCGGACTTTCTGCAATGGGATGAAGCAATGAACTTGATAAGAAAGCTATTCAAGGATAGCAATTATAATATGAGTTTGCTTGTTGCTTTGGGTTGCTTCTTTGGCTTGCGGATAAGTGACATACTTGCATTAAGGTGGAATCAGATACTCAATGTGAGTGAGTTCACTATCATAGAACACAAGACAGGGAAGAAACGAACTATCCGTATTAACCCACAACTGCAAAGACATATTGCGGACTGTTACAAGGCTATCAAGCCATTAGGAAAAAGTTCCCCTATCTTGGTAAGTCAGAAAGGCACAGTCTATTCCATTCAACGGATAAACATTATTCTGAAAGAACTGAAAAAGCGGTACAAGCTGCATATCGGTAATTTTAGTTGCCATTCACTTAGAAAGACTTTTGGCAGACAGGTTTACAATATGAACAGTGAAAACTCTGAATTGGCTTTAGTCAAACTTATGGAGCTTTTCAATCATTCAAGTGTTGCCATTACAAAACGCTATCTTGGACTAAGACAGGAAGAACTTTTAAATACATATTGTCTTAGCTTCTAATCTTTCAGTAGGTGGAAAATCAATAACTTTGCACTCTTAAAAGGCAGATGTTGGTTTTCTACCTACTTAATTTGCAGATAATAAGCAAAGTTCTTGCAATGCTAAACACTTTTGAGTAACTTTGTGGCAATTTCAGCGGACTAACGAGTTAGGAAACTGAAAGGACATATAAGACGAAAGGGCGTTTAGCTAAATTATCCCTTGTTGGAATCTGGACAATTCTTGACTGTGGATAATAGGCAGGAACGCCCACATCAGGATTATATACCTACCTCAACAGGTGGCTTATATAATTTCTTGGTGTGGGCTTTGCTTATTATACAGTCAAGGGCAGTTCAGAACTCTTAGCAATAAGAGAGCCTCAACAAGATAATAAGCCAAAGTACCCACACCTTTTCTTTATATGGGTAGAATCAAAAAAGTAAAAATCGCTTCTTCCGGGTATTGAGTGGCACAACAATTAGAATAATGAATAAAATAATTAAATGTGCATCACTTTTTCTTATGCTGGCATTGAATACAGCAAATTTATTTGCTGATATTGGTAGTCGTGGTAGATATTCAGATTTTAGTGATAGCGGCAGTAAACTTGATGATTTATTTATGCCAATAGGAGCAATCATTTTAATTGTCATAGGAGGCTTTCTCGTTTATGGATATGCCGCAGGAGGGGAAAATAAAGATAAAACGGATAAAGAGTGGGGAGGCTGGGGCTGTGTTTCATTGATTGTAGGTGTAGGCAGTTTATTTCTTTTGATTAGAAGCTGTGCTAACTAATACATAAACAATAAATATCAATATAAAACGAAAGGAAAATGAACACATTAAGATTTATTAGACAGCTCATTGTTTCTATTATATTGAGCATGGTAACATTAACAGGTAATTCACAGATTTATAATCCTTATAACTCAAGCCATACTTTTGAGGTAAGAGGCGTTTTTTATAGACATCCAACATATTCAGGCACAGATACAGAATTTAAGTTTCTTGGAAATGTCACGGCAACCATAGAGCAAACTTCAAAAGGATTCAGGCTTATTAAAATTAATGGTAATAAGGTGAAAATGGACCCACCACCAGTTGTTGATTTGAATAATAACCAGAATGGACAAGTAACAGAATGCACTATTTCTGATAATTATTGGTATGAAGCTCATTATAGGAAAAATGGTATTAGTTATTCTGTTTGTTTCAATTCTGAAAGAATAAGAGATTATTATATATCTCATTGAAGCATTGGTAAAGCAGTACTTTTTTGAAGAAAGGCTGTTATGATGAATGTGCAAAAGATACTACTTGCTGTGTTACTTATTGGGGGTTGCAATAATAATTTGCAATTCTCAAATACTATCACAGACAGCTTAATAGTAGGCAAGTGGAAAATGGTAGAATATGGAGGTGATAGCGTAAATGCACTTGATACCATATCATTTTATGAGAATGGCAAAATGGATTATCCATTTGAAGCAGGTGAATTTACCTACCGCTTTATAGCATCTGATTCGTTGGTTATCTATAATCATGGCTTTGGAGAACAGCATTTCAAGATAATCAAACTATCCAACGATAGCCTTATAAAGCAACTTAGACGGCAAAGGATATATGCTGACAGCATAGATGGACTTGTAAATGGAGAGATTGAGAAATACATAAAAGTAACAAACAAATAACACTTTAATCATTTATTGCATGAAAAAAATTTTATTTTTGTTAGCAACCACATTGGTAGTATTATCATCTTCTGCTCAAAGAATTCATTTTGGTTGTGCATTAGGTCGGAATGTGGATATTAAAGAAACATGTGCTTATATTGAAAGTCTTGGTTATAACTGCCAAGGAGGGAGTAGTGGCTCTATTGGAGAAATAACTATCTACTCAAAAGTTACAGTTAACGATATTCAGTTTAAGTATTGTACGCTATATTTTTATAATAATACATTTTGGAAGATTTTTTATTACAACACATTAGAAGAACCGAAAACTATTGTTTCTTGCTTAGAGCGTAAATATGATTGCGAATCAGATTCTGAAGATGAATTCTATTATCGAAACAGAGATTTAGAAATACAATTTGATGGAAAAAATTTGAAATACATTAGTTTGTCTGTTACAACTTCTATTTTATATTAATGGATTAATCGAATGAAAGCAGCAATTACATTCATTGCCACATTCTTTGCCCTATCAGCTTACAGCATGGAGCCGGACAAAGTAAAACAAGATTCAATCATTGACACTGCCATACAAGCGGAAGATACCATTGATACACGAAAAACACTCAATGATATTCGCTTCGATGGTTGGGAAAGAAGCGATTGGCTGGATAATGAATATATCCGTACCTTACGGAAGTACTTGGATGATTATAATAGTGGGAGAGTCAGTAATGCAAACTTAGACCCTTATAAGGAGCAGATAAAAGGTAAATTTGTGGTCTATGATATTAACTCTTACCTGTTAGGCGGTGCTCTTATCAGAATCACATTTCTTGATATGCCTGACAGGGTGTTTAGTAGTTGGATATACAGCAATGTGGATGAGAAGAAAGAAATGGTGGAAAGTTACGAGTTTCGTTCTATCAGCATAGAGGAAGAAAAAACGGATATGACCAAAGAGGATATACTGCAAGCCATTAAGGAAATGGACGGACTTAAATTATGGTGAATTGATAGAGCTTAAAATATGGAACATGGAATAGCAATACTCTGCATCGTACTTGTCTTTGCCGCTTACATAGCTGGCAGGGTTGGATTTGCCATTGAAAATGACAAGAAAGAGAAGTCTGATTATGATAAGATGAATGATTCTATCAGTGATGCAATCAACGAAGAAGATAATCAGACAAGGAATTTGCTAATAAAGACATTGGAAGATATTGGTTGCCAACCCGAGATAGATGATAACGATAGCATCATCTTCAAATATCAGGGAGAAGAATTTAAGATAAGCGCAAGTAACGACAGCCCTATCATTTGGATTTACAATGTTGCATGGACGGGAATTGAAACAAACGATACTGATGCGGATTTTCTGAAACAGGCTATCAACAAAGCAAATGAAAATAGTGCAATCACGAATCTATATACAATCAATGATGAAAAAGGATTTATTGCCGCACATTGTCAAATGGCAACATATTTTGCTTACAACATACCCGATTACAAAGGATATTTGAAATCCATTTTAGACGGTTTCTTTTTTGCCCATCAACAGGTAAGGAATGAATTTGAGAATTTAGCTAAGAATCAAGAGCAAAAAGAAAGAGTAGAGATAAAAGGTTTTCGCAATAACTGATAAATACTAACAATGTCCAATTTTTCTTCCTGAACCCCTTAAAAGAAGAAATAGAATAGGTTGAAAATTGGACATGAGAACAAGAGGACTTTTTTGAAGAAATCCATTTTATAGATTAGGAAAAAATCTCTATCTTAGATGGAAATACATAAAAACAATATAAAATATGATTTTATCCGATATAACAAAAGACAGAATCAAAGGTTGCATTTATGGGCAAGCTATTGGCGACGCTTTGGGCTTAGGAACAGAGTTTATGTCACAAGCAGAAGTCAAGAAATACTATCCAAATAGATTAGAACATTATGACCAAATCATACAAGACGCACACCGCAAGCGTTGGAAGCAAGGAAGTTGGACTGATGATACAGACATGATGATTTGCATCGCAAAAGCAAGGCAAAACAATCAATTCAACTTAAATAAGATAGCCCATAATTTCAAGGACTGGTTTAATGGAACACCATTGGGGATAGGCAGGCATACGTTCAATGTGCTTTGCATGAGCAACTATACCAAAGACCCGATAAAAGCGGCAGATGTAATTTGGAGATTATACAAATGCAGAAGTGCTGCAAACGGAGGACTTATGCGCACTTCAATAGTAGCGACCTCTCCAATCGTAGAGGAAGAGGAAATAGCTAATATTTGCCGTTTGACACATCCCGATATGCGCTGTGTGGGTTCTTGTGTGCTTGTTGTGAAGCTGATGCAAAACTTGATTTTCAAAGATGCACAATTGGATAAAACAGCCTTGAAAGAGATTGCAGACAGATATGACAGCCGCATCAGTGAATACATTGATTTGGCAGAAAATGACAATCCGACTGTTCTTTCGCTGGATGACAATATGATGGGCTATACCCTGAAAACGATGTCTGTTGCTTTATGGAGCTTATGGCATTGTGCCTCATTCAAAGACGGCTTGCTGTCCGTAGTCAATCTTGGTGGTGATGCAGATACCAATACGGCAGTTTCATGTGCCTTGTTAGGAGCAAAATACGGTTTTTCAAACATTCCACAATATTACGTGGATAATCTTCTAAACAGCCACATAATAGAAGACATTTACAAAGACACTATCTCGGATTTGTCTGAATAGGAGTACCCTTTTTAAATGAAGTCCATTTTAGAAAATGAACAGAAATAAGAAACATAGTGAAAAATAATTATGAGCAAGATATTGATTATAGGAGTTGGCGGTGGTGGAAGAAAGTCCATCATTAAGATGAAAGAGGATGGAATCCCAAATGCAGATTATATAACTTTTAATTGTTTTGACGGAAAGGAAGAAGCTAAAGAACATGATATACCTCACTATAACCTGATTGAAATGAATGGATTGCAAAACATACCATACACTAACAATCCAAAAGTCTATGCCAAACTTGCAGAAAACGCCAAAGACCAAATAAGAGCAGTCTTAGAAAACAGCTTCAACAAGGATGCCAATGGACATATATCAAAAGATGCAACTGCGTCAATTGACGGTTTATATTTGATAGAATGCTTAGGTGACAATCATACTTTTTACGAGTTATATAAATACAGAAGAGGAGAAAAGCTTTGGAAATACTTTGAGGGTGAATATGAACACACTAATGGCTGCCTTGTGGTAAAGCCCATAAACATAACTAACATAGTCTTAGAAACCGATACGGAATGGAAGCAAAGAAAGATTGCACCTCTCTATGGGCTTTATATCGTTGCTTACACCTTTCAAAACGATGTGGAAGCCTACTATGGCTATCATTCTACCTATGGGGCTACTGAAACCGAACTGAATATGAAATACGACAAAAAGAACTATGCCCTAATTTATGCAGCACAAGGTGAGAACTTTCGTGACAGGCTGATAGACATTGTGAAATCGCATGGACTTAAATCAAAGGATGATGAAATGAAATGGGAAAATGCAAGAGTTCTTTCATTTTATATGCTACGTGATGATACAGACCTGATAAGCAAAGAAAAAGATATTCAAGAATTAGAGTCAGAAATAGAGAATGAGAGAAAAGGACTTTTTTCAAGAATAATCCGTTTAATAAGAGGATGGTAGAAAAAAGTACCACTTATAAAGTTACAGACTTAACAACATTACAGGACTGTTCATTGCAAAGAACTGATTGAACAAACAGATAAATTAAGAGCATGGATAAAGAGCAAGCTATAAAATTGGCACAACGCTATAAGGCGGCAGTCGCAGAACGGTTGCCCTTAAAGGCTCTTTACCTTTATGGCTCATACAGCAAAGGCAACCATACAGAGGATAGCGATATTGACATTGCCGTTGTGGTGGAACACATGAGCGATGATTATTTTGAAGATACTCCTTTACTGTGGAAGCTGAAACGTAAGATAAGCAATCTTATAGAGCCTGTTCTACTTACAGAGGACATAAATAATCCTCTCTATGCAGATATTGTAAAAACAGGAATACTTATATAAAGCAACTTCTACCTATTCTTTTATATATTACTTTGCCATATTTGCAGCAATTTCAGATAGGAGAAAAAGTAAATGTCATTCATAAAACTATGCTCTTTCATTGTTGCATAAAACAATAAAAATCACTACCTTTGCAATAAGAATGGTTGTTGACTTATTGTTGACTAATCATTACCAAAAGAGAGTTCATTTAAATGTTGACAATAGCACATAAGGTGGTGTAGTTCAGTTGGTTGCATAGGAAAGCGCAGCTTTTCTATGCCGTAGAGAGCGTCAGATTGTGGTTCTGAATGTCGTGGGTTCGAGCCCCACCCTCCACCCTCCCACAAAACAAGCGGAAAACCTTGATTCACAGGGTTTTCCGCTTGTTTTTGTTCTACGGCATAGTGGCTACAAGTAGGCGGAAAAACGTTTTCATCGTGCTGTCCTGCCGGTTAACTGGGTCAGTCCGAAAAGCCGGTTGCAATCCTTGCTCTCGTTTTCAGTACTATGCA
>ERZ791881.663-NODE-663-length-28661-cov-3.285395_pt1 | contig 28661 bp, 34 predicted proteins | sample MGYA00510161_ERZ791881 | MGnify/ENA primary metagenome ERZ791881 (study PRJEB30046, sample SAMN00792073) | human gut metagenome | study: EMG produced TPA metagenomics assembly of the A metagenome-wide association study of gut microbiota in type 2...
CGCTCGAATTCACGCCCGCCGACGGCAGCGGCAAAACGCTGAAATCCGTCACCATCCCCGCCGGAATACCCCTGAAACGCAACTACTGCACCAATGCCGCCGGAAGCCTTATCATCGAGGCGGTGACTCCTTCGCCCAATACGGTAATGACGGTGGATATCACGGATAAGTGGGAGACGCCGGATAGTGAGTACGACATTCCCAACACCGTTTGGGACGGCACCACCACCTCCCAGCCCGCAGGCTACAACGCCTTCACTCCCGGAGAGGTGGACATCACCACCGCCGCCGAGCTGGCATGGCTGGCACAGCAACGTGAAACATTTGAAGGCTACACATTCAGGCTCACTGCCGACATCGACCTCAACGACTACGAATGGACGCCCATCGGTTCCAACAGGACTTTCCATGGAACCTTCGACGGACAGGGTTACACCGTGAGCAACCTACAGTGCACCACCTCGTCGAAGGCCGGATTGTTTGCGGAAATCAGTGGTGCTACCGTGAAGGATGTCACCGTCAGCGGCACCGTCAGCTTCACCGCCAGTGAAGTCTGCAAGCTGGGCGGCATTGTCGCGTATGTAACAGACAACAACACCATCACGGGTTGCACCAACCACTGTACCATCACCGCTACGGGGGATGACAATCAGTGTCACGTCGGCGGCATTGCCGGGTTCGTGACTAATCTAAGCGCCAACAGCAACTCCACAATCAGCAACAACACGAACACCGGAACCTTGGTTACCAACGGATATATTTCTTCCTCCGTCGGCGGCATCATTGGAACTGCCTCAGCAACAAATTCCGGCAGCATCACCCTCACCAGAAACAACTACTCCGGCGGCACCCCGTCGGACGTCTGCATCGGGGATTGCTATATGTACAACGGCACCATCACCATTGACGGAACCGGGGCCACGATCAATAAACCGTTCCCCGTCCCGCAGCCATGACGCAGCGAAGTTTAATTGAAGAGGGGTAAAACGGCAGGCACGGACGGACTCAACCGGGGAAGTCCGTGCCCCTCCGTCTGGCCGCCTTTCAAACTCACTGTAAATTCAATTCAAACAGCTATTCGGGCAGTTTGCGTAAATGTCCGGGTGTAGTCGGCAGCACTTCCCCGTTTCGCAGCGGGGGATAGCGCAAAAGCGAGAGATTCAACTAATTTATTAATCACAACAGCAAGACAGAAAGATACGCCATGACTGAGAATGAAACAATACCGGGAGCATTCAAAGCCCTCATAACAGGCTACGGCATCATAGGGCTCGACTATGCCTATATCCCTGCGACATCTGTTCCTGAATTATCGTTGAAAGGCGACAAACCCTTCACGATCTTCACTACGATTTGTTTCAAAAATACACAGAACGGATCGATTCTCGAACAGAAGGATATGTTTCAGATGGGCATCATGGATGGATTGCTCTACGTTGCAGCAATAGATTGGTGTGTCATTAAGTTCTCGGAATATAAGGTAGCTGAGTTTGTCACCGACCATTGGTATTCCATTGCCATAGTCTATGACGGCAAAATCTTGTCCGCATGGTTGGAAGGGGAAAAGAAAGATTCTTTCAAATGCAAAGCACCCTACAAAGGAAAGGCGGAAAAGGAACTATGTATCGGAAAGCGACTGGATGCGTATTTTAAGAACTTTCTCATTTTCGACCGGGCATTGTTCGGTAATGAAATCAGCAGCCTGACTTCCGGTGAAGAAACATTGCAGAAAGAAAGCCTCGTCTGGTTCGATTTCAGCAAATACGGAAGAAAGAGCCAAAGTCCGAACGGGATAAAAATAACAATGAAATACTTGGGCCGCATCGTCATAGTCTATCCAAGCAGGCAATTCCGTTTCACGATAGACCGTAGGTATCAGAACATAGAACAAATGCTCAACGAGCTGTTTGAAACTTCAAAAACCGTCAATTTTACCGGTCGCATTGGCTACAAACCCGAAGCAGGTACTCACCATTTAGCAGGACGGGTATCCCTCGGCACATCCAAACCGATAATGTGCGAAGTCGAAGGGGAAATCGTCACTGTCTGGGAAAGCATAGACATTGCCCAAACCAATCTATAATTCAAAAGCATTGAATCATGGAGTACCCGAACAGACATAACCCCCCGTTTTGCGATGAGAATCCGATTGACTGCCACTTTGAAGTGAAAAGCCACCCGGCAGGTGAAACGGTTCGTAATGACGACACGAATATCAACTATCTGATATTTTGCCGCAGTGGGCACGCACGGATCAGCAGCACGCTGTTCCATGATGAAATCCTGTGCGCCGGTGAAGTGATATTCGTTCCCCGTGGGAGTGAGTGCAACGGCGTCGCCCTTAGCGACGTCACGCTGCTGGTGCATAAGTTCAACAACACGGTCTGCCAGCATGAAAAGTGCATACTTGCCTACCTGTATTCGCACCGGCACGTCCGGTCTAAAATCTATTGCTGCAAGTTGACCGTCCCGGAATCCCTGCAAATCCTTATAAGCGGTATCATCTCCTATCTCACGGACGAAACGCACGATAACGATCTGTGGAAGCTGAAACACAAGGAACTGATATGGGGCTTCACCCGTTATTACGAACCGGAAGAATTGCAGTCTTTCTTCCATCCGATGACGGACGAGCAAGTGCCGTTCCGAAACCTTGTGCTGACACACTACCGCAAAGCCAACAATACGGAGGAATTAGCGAAGCTTTGCGGTTATGGGGTGCATACATTCCGAAGGATATTCAAAAACGAGTTTGGTGTGCCCGTTTACCATTGGCTGATTCAAAAGCGGGCGGAACACATTAAGTACCGCCTGTCAATGTCATATATTCCTCTTTTGGACATTATCGACGAGTTCAATTTCTCTTCCGCACAGCATTTCAACAGCTTCTGCAAACAATATCTGGGCGATACGCCGGGCAATCTCAGAAAAGATAGTTCCACCTCTTAGGAATAGGAAATGAAACATTCATGGTCATTTTCTGTTAGTATATGATAAATTTACATGATAAGCTATCGCATTGATATTCGTAACTTTGCGCCTGAAATCAAAGAGAATGTTTAATGCAGATAAAATGTGAAGAAATGATACGGGAGGTGGATAACCGGATAGCTGCCATCGACCTGAACGGAAATCATATTATCAGGGATTGTAAGACAATGCTTATTTTCCTGAAAGAAAAGCTGACCGAATTGAAAGTGTTTGTCCAATCCGAACCTTTCGGGTGCGATACCGAAGAAATCGCTTTTTTCAAACAGTACAAGCCCCGGATTCTGGGGCCATTATTTTATTTTCACCATATATTGCGTATCGAAAGCCAACGTCCTCCGGGCGAAGAAGAGCTGGACGATTATTACGAAAAGCAACAGGAGGAACAGAAACTGTTCTTTGACCGCCATGTGGCGTTTTTCCAATATTACCGTAGCGGAGCCACTTATCTGGACAACTATTATTTCCTGCGTGGAAGACAGGGAAACGTGATTGATGTGGACGTGTGCCATCTGGACGACGAAACGGAGTTCGGCACGGGATATGACCGCCTTGTCGCCCGCATCATGGCAATGGAAATGTTGTACGCTTTCCTTTCCGTAAAGCGTACCAATTTGCGGAACGAAGGTGAAGAAATGTCCGCCGAATTGTTGAAGGTCAAAGGCTCCTACCAATGGACAGGGAGTGCCATTGAATTGGTGGAAATGGTGTACGGGCTCAGTGAAATGGGCAGTATCAACAACGGGGAAACCCCGATACATGAGTTAGCCGCCTTTGTGGGAACACTGCTGAACATCGACATCCGTGATTGTTACAGTGCCTATACGGATATGAAGCGGCGCAAGAGCGAAAGCCGTACCTATTTTCTGGATAAGATGCGGGAACGGCTGAACAAACGGATGGAGCAGGACGATGAAAAGGAACGGAAGCGGAAATAACATCCATATAGCAATAACGGCAGTAACCCCAAAAGTTACTGCCGTTGCTGTTTCTATACATTATTATATATAGGGAATGGAATTACCCTTTCTGCTGCAACAGATGCGAGAGTTCCGGATCGTTAGCTATGCGCTGCAATTCATCCGAAACGATCTGCTTCACCTCCGCTTTGATGCGGTTGTAGTTCTCCTGTATCTGCTCCTTCATCCGGTCGTTACCGTCCGCATCGGTAAAATCGGTGATAACAGGGATTTTCTTGTAAGCCGCTTCTTCCTGCTTCACTTTTGCAGAATCCACCATAATTTCGCAATGAAATATTTTCTGTTCGATACGTTCATCGAAAGTATCCGCTACGGAGCCGACGAACATACCTTGTGTCAGTCCCGAAATCTTGCTCGCCGGAATAAGGCTATCCATTTGCGTATTGATAGAAGTGGACTTGTCGTTGCGGTTGATAGTGATACTTTGCCGCTTCTGCAATATCTTTCCGAAGCGTTCGGAAAGGTTCTTGGCTGTTTCGCCTACAACTTGACCGGAGAAGATATTACCAACCGTATTCATCACTACTTTGGCTTCCTTGTCGCCATAGTCGCGCACCAACTGTGAGAAGTCCTGAAAGCCTAAACAGACCGCTACCTTATTGGAACGGGCGGTAGCGATAAGATTGTCTAAGCCTTTGAAATAAATGGTAGGCAACTCGTCGATAATAACCGATGATTTGAGCATCCCTTTTTTGTTAATGAGCTTGATAATACGGCTGTTATATAAACCTAACGCTGCACCGTAAATGGAAATTCTGTCGGGATTGTTACCCACGCAAAGGATTTTCGGCTCTTCGGGATTGTTAATATCAAGCGTAAATTCACTGTCAGACATCACCCAATAAAGTTGCGGTGAAATCATCCTCGAAAGCGGGATTTTGGCAGATGCAATCTGCCCTTGCAACTGCTCGGCAGCTCCGCCGAGCCATGCGTCCATGAACGGAGAAAGGTAGTTTTCCAACTCCGGATATGAGGTCAGAATAGGAAAAATATCCTCGTACCGTCGGTTCAACAGTTCGATGGCATGGGGGAATGTACAGAACTTTCCACCTTCGTAAATGCGCAAGAACCAAATGATGGCGGCAAACAGAATGATAGGACTTTCTACAAAAAAGTCGCCCTGCTTCTGCACCCAGCTCTTGTTCAAATTAAGCATAATCGTGTAAGCACTTTCGTAGGCATCCGTTATATCCTCCATAAAGTCGGGATGTATGGGGTTGCAACGGTGCGAACGGCGTGGATCGTCGAAATTGAGAACATAAAACTTCGGCTTCACTTTGTAGCCACCCTGATGGTTCAGCAAGTGGTTATAGGCTATCGTGGAGAGGTCAGGGAATTTGAAGTCGTAAATGTATTGAGTATATCCTTTCTCAATTTGCTGTTTTATAAATTGATTTACGACGGCGTAGCTCTTGCCGCTCCCCGGTGTTCCAAGCACGATGCACGCTCTCTGAGGTAAAAGAATGTTAATAAATCCTTTGTTCCATTTCTTTTTATAATAAAAACGCATGGGCAGATTCACGGAATACTCGTTTTCAAGCAACCGTGTTTCCTGCATGAACGATTCGTTTTCGTTATTGAACACGTCATCCATGAGGTTGTTCTTCAATAGGCGGCTTATGTAAAGCCCCGACATCAGGAGGCAGATATAGCCGACCGCCATCGTGAAAATATAGATAGCGGTATTCGCCTCCACGCCCAACGGCAGCGACAATATCCACCAATTCAGGAAAAAGAACACAAATCCCACACCCATGAACGTCCAGATTTTCGTCCATGTGATTTTTTCCTCTTTCACGCCCGACGTGCCCAAACAGGACAGTCCGAGCAACAGGACGGTGAACAGTTTGGTGTAGATGATACAGCCGAACAGCCCCGCCGTGCGGTGGAAGTTCATCAGGATTTTATCCACTACTCCTATATTCACTCCCCATAAGCGGATAGCCTCGTAACAATACCAATAGATATTGATTACCACAAATAATATACTCACGGCACGCAGAAAATCCATGATTTTCGCCAATGCCCTCAAATCGTCTTCTTGTTGTGACATATTGATTTTACTTTTAAATTCTACAATTAAATACCTCTTCCTTTTCTCTTTTTCTTCTTCCGCTGCATCTTCCGGCGGAACGCCTCTTCCTCCGGATCAGTGCCGGGTACGATGGACAGGTCGAACATACCTCCGGTTACAGAATCCTCTTCGGGTTCATGGACTTGCTTCGTGAACGGCACGAACGGTTCCCGTTCTCCGGTGTGTTGCTGCGGATCGGTAGTACCTATTCCCGTCGGTATAGGACTGCTTGCTGCAACCACCCATTCCTGCAAAGCATTTGCAGAGAGTTCCTTGCCCATGCGTGAACCGTTCAGCACGCAGTTCGTGTTGTGGTCGATGAAGGTCGCACCGTAAATCCTGCCCGTATCGGTTTCCCTGAGTACGGTGTCGATGCCTTTGGACTTCAATAGCCGTACAAGTTCATCCTTACCGGATGCTTGCCGAATGGTGGCGAGAATAACAGCCTTTGTCCGCCCGGTAAGTTCCTTGTCCTTTATCTCTTTTCGGGAGGCGGCACACCGATTATCAAAAGCTTCATATCCGGCGTACTTCCCGAAGCGGGAGGCTTTTAGCGGATTGCCGGTCTTTACGCCTGCATCGTCGGTCGCCGAATAGACAAAACCCCTATATTCCCTGCCGTGTACCTCGCCTCGTGCTTCCTCTACAGTGATATTGTAGAGGGATAGCAAAGCACGGTATTCACCGAGCGATTGGAAACGGTAGGTTTCCGAGAGGGCTTTCAGGACGTTTCCGACTTGCCGCTTTACATTCCCTCCGGATGCGTCCACCTTGCGGAGTGCCCCTTGTTCCAATCGCTGTTTGCTGTTTCCCGACGGATACAACCCGTACTTCTTTTCCAGTGCGTTGGTCGCCCGTTTGCTCCGTCGGTGGAGGTAACTGTCGTTCAGTTTTTTTCCTCTTTCATCAACGTTCAGCGTGACGATATGCAGGTGGTGGCGGTCGATGTCCTCGTGCTTAAACACGACGTATGGCTGGTTCCCGTAACCAATCTTTTCCAGATATTCCTGCGCCATGTTCATCAACTCCGCATCGTTCGGCTTGTCATCCGGATGCGGGTTGAGGGAGATATGGGCTATCGGATTCTCACACCGTACCTGCTCCGGCATATAGCGTTTGAAGTCTTCCATGCAGCGGGCAATATCCAGTTTCCCGTCGCCCGTATCAAACACTTTATGGGTGGCAAGCAGCTTCCCTTCGCCCTCGTTTACCTTTTGACCGTTATAGGACAATGCCCCATACAATGAGTTTCCTATGTTAATTTTGGCAACCATTGCTGTTGAAATTCATTGGTAAGGGCAATAATCCGGCGGCTCAGTTCGATGAGTTCTATCGTCTGCTTTTCCAACCGGAAGAGCAACGCCATCGCTTTTTTCTCGGAATAATGGCTTTTCAGTTCCCTTACCGTCTGGTTGTAATTGACACCGATAGCTCTGTATTGTGCGTGCAGGGCGGACAGTTTCGTGTAGTAATCGACAAGTGTCTTATCTATTTTGAGCACCCTGAACTCCGCCCCGAACACACGGGATTTGATAAAAACCGCTTTCGCGTACACGCCCGATTGCTCGTACAGGGTGAGGAAACGGGCAAATTCCTCACTGTTGAAACGCACCATAATACAATGTGTCGCCTTGTCGGGCTTCGGAGGTTTGCCTCCGGTCTTGTTCTTTTCCTTTTTCATTTCTGTGGATTTTAGTGGTATCACGACAAAAGCCACTGTTTCACGCCTACGGCAGGGATGAGAAAGGATTTTCCGACTTCGGAGGAAAATCCCAGCCCTCTGCAAGAGCAAGGCTTTCGGGAGTAACCCGAAAGGTATCGAGTTACTCGATACACACCTTGCTATGTTCCGGTGAACATAAAAATCCGTCCGGGGACGGATTGAAGTCAGCCTATCACGGTTGCCATTCGGACACGAACAGTAAGCCTTGTCGCTTGGGCGCAAAAGTACAGCCTTTATCCGCCTGATTTTCAATACTGAAAGTGCCACAAGGTTCCATACGGAAGCCACAAGCTGCCACCGCCTTGCAAAACGATACAAGTGAAGAATATTCGTTGTTTATTTGCCGGAGAATTGATTGATGAGCCTGTTTACAGACTGATACATGAGTCGGTTTATGAGTTGAATGACTTGCTTGTTTATCCGCCAATCATGCGGACAATCAACAAGGCAATTTGTAAAGCGGCAAGTTTATAAAATGAGTAGTTGTCCGACCGGTTGAATGACAAACAAGTGAACTTTCCAGTTGGTAAGGTGATAAATGAACCAGAGTATAAACAGGTGGGATGATTGGCTGGTGAACCGGTAAACAAACAAGCCTGCAGACAAAGCCATCAACTGATAAACAAGTTTATCAACTTCATGGCAGGTTTGTCAATCAATGAAGCGATTAGCAGAATGACATATTAGAAGACTGATTATATAACCAATTAAAAAATTAAGAACATGAATGAGCCTTTATTAGTAGCGTTCTCCACCCAAAAGGGAGGCGCGGGAAAAACAACATTGACCGTATTGACAGCAAGCTACCTGCATTACGTCAAAGGTCTGAACGTGGCAGTGGTGGATTGCGACTTTCCACAATTCAGTATCAAGGATATGCGTGAACGGGACATGAAAAACATCGAGCAGAACGAGCGTTTCAAGGTTGCCGCTTACGAGCAGTTCAAGCGATTGCAGAAAAAAGCCTATCCGGTTTTGGAAAGCCGTCCCGAAGATGCGGCAAGTGCAGCCGAGAGGCTAATCAATTCGGGGATGCCGCTCGACATCATCTTTTTCGATTTGCCGGGTACAATGTACGGTACGGGCATCGTCAATACGATAGCCACGATGGACTATATCTTCTGTCCGATTGCCGCCGACCGTGTCGTCATGGAAAGTTCCCTGCAATTCGCCTCAATGGTGAACGACCATCTAATCAGCAGCGGCAAAGCGAACATCAAAGGATTGTATCTGCTGTGGAACATGGTGGACGGGCGGGAAAAGACAGACCTCTACCGCATTTATGAGAAAGTGGCGGCAGAGATGGGCGTGCCCATCCTCAAAACAATACTTCCCGATAGTAAACGCTTCCGCAGGGAGGCGATGGAAGAGGGCAATAAAGCCGTTTTCCGTTCCACTCTTTTCCCTCCGGAAAAGGCTTTGATAAAAGGCAGCAATCTGGATGCGTTGTCAGAGGAGATATTAACCATCATAAAGCAGTAGTCTATGGCAAAGAAACTCCATGTAGATGTGGATGCCGGTTCGATTATCAACTCCGTCCGACCGGATATTCCGCCTGCTCCAATACCCAAACCGCCTGTTCCTGTTCCGGAAGAATTGCAACAGGAGGAAAAACCGGGAGAAAATAAAAAGGTGGAACCTGCTGCACCGCCAAAAACAAAGGAGGCATCCCGCAGCAAGAAGAACGAAAGCGAAGAGGAATATTTGGAACTGTTTATCCGTGAGGCGGAAATGGCAGCCCGTTCGGGGAAACTCGTGTATGTACGAAAGGAATACCACGACCGGATATTGCGGATCATCCGGGTTATCGGGAAAGACAAACTATCCTTGTTCGGCTATATAGACCATGTGCTGACACAGCATTTCGAGGAATACGAAGAAGTGATAAAGAAATTATATAAGAAACATTATGAAGAAGTATATTGATATAAGAAAAGGGAAAACTATAATGAAGTATCTGGTTCCCAACGAAATTAAAACACGCCAATGTGTCTATATAAGTCGGGACATCCAGCAAAAGATAGCGAAGATTGTAAATGTACTGTCCAATGGTGAAGCCTCCATCGGTGGTTATATAGATAATGTGCTATCTGAACATTTGAAAGAGCATAGGGCAGAAATAAACGAGCTTTATCATCAACAAATAAAAGATTTGATATAAGCCTATGGAAACTATCTTAATATGCCTGCTCTTGCTCTATAACACATGGCTGGTACACTATATCCTGTTTGGAAGGCGGCAAAGAAATGATGCTCCGGCAGAGGAAAAACCGCCCATAAAGCCGCCTGAAACAGCGGATGATATTGTCGGCAAGAGCCGGTTCAAAATACAGCCGAAAGTGCCACAAGCTACCATCCCGGAGCCACAAGCCGCCACAGAGATTGAAGATGAGGATGTTACGGATATTGCCGTTACATTTGCCGACGGAAAAGACGGAGAACCTGCGGCACGGATACCCGATGATGAGCTGGACGAAGCGTTTTCCGACATCCGCATGGATGATATTCCGGTGGAATACGCGGACGGTGACGAGAAAGGACGGATACCCGCCAAAAGGTTAGCCACCGGAGCCAGCTTCGAGGAAATCGGGGAAGCGGTGAACATCGCCGACAACCCGACAGCGACAGCGGAAGAGCGGAGGCGTGCCGGACAGATATTTTCGGATATGGAAGGCAACGAACTTTTCAACAAGATGATACAGAGTAACCCTGAACGGGCGAAAAAGATAACGGGGCTAATGGATGAAATTTCCGGTAAGACTATCTCTGGGGAGGGAAAGGCGGTCGGGAATGTAGTCCATCCCCAAAATATAACCGAAGCACCTGCGGACATCAGCGGGTTCGACATCCGGGATTTTGTGTAACGATTAAAAAAGTAACGGACAATGAAACAGAAAGAGTACGGATAAGCGGAGTGCCGCCACTAAAATCCAAAAAGTAAAAACAGTATCAACCGCTGCCCGGAAGCAGAGCCTATCCAACTCTGCCCGGCAGCACAAATTCAAAAAGTATTTATGACAAAGAAACAGATTCTTTTCTCGGCAGCCTGTTTGATGGCTGCATCCTCCGCAATGGCACAAGGCAACGGCATGGCGGGTATCACAGAAGCCACCAATATGGTAACGTCATATTTTGACCCGGCGACAAAGCTGATTTATGCGATTGGAGCCGTCGTGGGCTTGATTGGTGGAGTCAAGGTGTATGGCAAGTTCTCTTCGGGCGATCCCGATACCTCCAAAACTGCCGCTTCGTGGTTCGGTGCGTGTATTTTCCTGATTGTAGCCGCCACAATCCTGCGTTCATTCTTCTTATAAGCAGCGTTATGGCAGAGTTTCCAATCAACAGGGGGATTGGAAAGTCGGTTGAGTTCAAAGGGTTAAAGGCGCAGTACCTATTCATATTTATAGGAGGTCTGCTTGCCGTCTTTATCCTCTTTATAATCATGTATCTGGTTGGTATCAACCAATGGGTATGTATCGGGTTCGGGCTGGTCGCCGCATCGGTTCTGGTGTGGCAGACCTTCGCCCTGAACGCCAAGTATGGCGAACACGGCTTGATGAAAGTGCAAGCCCGCAGCAGCCATCCCAAATACATCATCAACCGCCGTAAAATCCCCAGACTATTCAAGAAAAGGAGGAAGAAATGAGAAATACATTAAAAGCAAGTACATTGGAGAGCAAGTTTCCATTGCTCTCGGTGGAGCATGGCTGTATCATCAGCAAGGACGCCGACATCACGGTGGGGTTTCGGGTGGAACTGCCTGAACTCTATACTGTCACATCGGCTGAATATGAGGCGATACACGCCACATGGGTAAAGGCAATGAAGGTACTGCCGGACTACTGCATCGTCCACAAGCAGGACATCTTCATCCGTGAAACCTACAAACCGGACACGGACAGGGAAGACATAAGTTTTCTTAGTCGTTCATTCGAGCGTCATTTCAATGAACGCCCGTATCTGAACCACTACTGTTACCTGTTCCTGACGAAAACGACAAAGGAGCGCAGCCGCACCCAAAGCAATTTCAGCACGCTTTGCCGGGGCTTCATCGTCCCGAAAGAAATCAAGGACAAGGAGGCGGTATCGAAGTTTCTGGAATCCGTCGGGCAGTTCGCCAGTATCCTGAACGAAAGCGGTTTTATCCGCTTGGAACAGCTCACCGACGGAGAGATAACCGGAACGGACACCGAGGCAGGCATCATCGAAAAGTATTTTTCGTTGTCACAAACCGACACGACCACGCTGGAAGATATTACCCTGCAAGCGGACGAAATGAAAATCGGTGATAACTACTTGTGCCTGCACACCCTTTCGGACGTGGAAGACCTGCCGGGGGAAGTGGCTACCGACAGCCGGTATGAGAAATTATCGACCGACCGCAGCGACTGCCGTTTGTCCTTTGCCGCTCCCATCGGGCTGCTGCTGCCGTGCAACCATATTTATAACCAATATGTATTCATTGATGACAGTGCCGCCAATTTGCAGAAGTTCGAGAAGATGGCGAAGAATATGCACTCGCTTTCGAGGTACAGCCGTTCCAACCAAATCAACAAGGAGTGGATCGACGAATATCTAAATGAGGCGCACAGTTTCGGGCTGACTTCGGTACGCTGCCATTGCAACGTGATGGCATGGTCGGACGACAGGGAGGAACTCAAACGCATCAGGAACGAGGTAGGAAGCCAGTTGGCGCAAATGGAGTGCAAGCCCCGCCACAACACCGTCGATACGCCGACACTTTTCTGGGCTGCCATCCCCGGCAATGCCGCCGACTTTCCGGCAGAGGAGAGTTTTTACACGTTCATCGAGCAGGCGGTCTGTTTCTTCTCCCAAGAAACGAACTACCGGAACTCACCGTCGCCTTTCGGCATCAAGATGGTGGACAGGCTGACGGGAAAGCCGCTGCATCTGGATATTTCCGACCTTCCGATGAAGAAGGGAATTATCACCAACCGTAATAAATTCGTATTGGGGCCGAGCGGTTCGGGAAAATCCTTTTTCATGAATCATCTCGTCCGCCAATACTACGAGCAGGGCACGCACGTCGTTTTAGTGGACACGGGTAACTCCTATCAGGGGCTTTGCGAGATGATAAACAAGAAGACCAAAGGGGATGACGGGATTTATTTCACGTACACCGAAGAGAAGCCCATCAGCTTCAACCCGTTTTATACAGACGATTTTGTCTATGATGTGGAGAAAAAGGACAGTATCAAGACACTGCTTCTTACACTCTGGAAAAGTGAGGATGATAAAATCACCAAAACGGAATCGGGTGAGTTGGGAAGTGCGGTAACGGCGTACATCGACCGCATCAAGGCTGACCGCAGCATCACGCCCAACTTCAACACGTTCTATGAGTTCATGCGGGATGACTACCGCAACGAGTTGGAAAGCCGGGCGATCAAGGTAGGCAAGGACGATTTTAACATCGACAATTTCCTTACCACGCTCCGGCAATATTACAATGGCGGACGGTATGACTTCCTGCTGAACTCCCGTGAGAACATCGACCTGCTCGGCAAGCGGTTCATCGTATTCGAGATTGATGCGATTAAGGAAAATCGTGAACTTTTTCCGGTTGTCACCATCATTATCATGGAGGCTTTCATCAACAAAATGAGGCGGTTAAAGGGTATCCGGAAACAGCTTATCGTGGAAGAGGCTTGGAAGGCTTTGTCCTCTCCGAGTATGAGTGAGTATCTGAAATATCTCTACAAGACCGTCCGTAAATACTTTGGCGAAGCCATCGTCGTGACACAGGAAGTGGACGATATTATCAGCTCCCCCGTTGTGAAAGAAGCGATTATCAACAACTCCGATTGTAAGATACTGCTCGACCAACGCAAGTACATGAACAAGTTCGACAGCATCCAGAACTTGCTCGGTCTGACGGACAAGGAACGGGGGCAGATACTCTCCATCAACATGGCGAACAATCCGTCAAGGCTCTATAAAGAGGTATGGATCGGATTGGGCGGAACGCAGTCCGCCGTCTATGCGACGGAAGTTTCGGCGGAAGAATATTTGACATTTACGACGGAAGAAACCGAAAAGATGGAGGTGCTCGCCCTTGCCGACAAGCTGGGCAGTATCGAATTGGCAATCAAACAACTTGCCGACAATAAACGAAGTAAAAACTAAAAAATCAACTGACATGACATTTATTTCAAAAAGCCGGCTTATCGAGCTGGCGGGCTATGCCCTTGCCTTGTCTTCCCTGCTGTTGACCGCCTGCGGGGAAGCAAAAGAAACGGATTTGGACAAACTGTGCGGAAATTGGGTAAGCGTGGGCAGAAAGCCCGACGTGCTGGTGTTCAAAGAAGGCGAACAGTATAAGATAACCGTTTTCAAGAAGTCGGGTATCAGTCGCAAGCTGAAACCGGAAACCTTTCTGATTGTGGAGGAAAACGGCAATCTCTTTATCAATACGGGCTACCGGATTGACATCGCTTACAACGAGGAAACCGACGTGCTGACCTTTTCACCGAACGGTGACTACACAAGGACAGGCGAAAGACCATAGTAACAACCATTTAATAAAGTAACGTAATGAGAATGAAAATAATCATGCTTTTCAGCCTGTGCCTGCTCCTTGCAGGCAGGGCAAGCGCACAATGGGTGGTGACAGACCCTACCAATCTGGCGCAGGGTATCGTGAACACGACCAAACAGATTATACAGACCTCTTCGACGGCTTCCAACATGATAAAGAATTTTCAGGAAACAGTCAAGATTTACGAGCAGGGTAAAAAGTACTACGACGCTTTGAAATCTGTAAATAATCTTGTTAAGGATGCACGCAAGGTACAGAAAACCATCCTGATGATCGGTGAGATTTCCGACACATACGTCGTAAGTTTTCAGAAGATGATGCGCGACGAGAACTATACGGTGGAGGAACTCGGAGCGATAGCTTTCGGGTACACCAAACTGCTGGAAGAGAGCAACGACGTGCTTCAGGAGATGAAAGGAGTGGTGAACATCACCACGCTTTCACTCAGCGACAAGGAGCGCATGGACGTGGTGGACAGGTGCTACAACTCGGTAAGGCAATACCGCAATCTGATCGGGTACTATACCAACAAGAACATTGCGGTGAGCTACCTGCGCTCCAAGAAAAAGGGGGACACCAACCGGGTGCTGGCTCTGTACGGGGACACTAACGACAGATATTGGTAAGCCATGCTGTTGTTAGCCGCCGATTTCAGTAACCTGCATGAGATATTAAAGAATCTCTATGTGGAAATGATGCCCCTCTGCTCCAACATGGCAGGGGTGGCAAAAGGGATAGCCGGATTGGGAGCGTTGATTTACGTTGCCTCCCGTGTATGGCAGTCCCTCGCAAGAGCCGAACCCATCGACGTGTACCCGATGCTCCGACCGTTCGCCATCGGTATCTGCATCCTGTTCTTCCCCACGATTGTGCTCGGCACGATTAACAGCATATTGAGTCCCATTGTACAGGGAACGCACGGGATGCTGGAAACACAGACAATGGATATGAACAAGTACCGGGAGATGAAGGACAAGCTGGAATATGAATCCATGATGCGCAATCCCGAAACCGCCTATCTGGTCAGCAACGAAGAGTTCGACAAGCAGATTGACGAACTCGGATGGAGTGCAAAGGACATCGCCACGATGGGCGGCATGTACGTCGAAAGAAGCATGTACAATTTCAGAAAGGATGTGCGGGATTTTATGCGGGAGGTATTGGAGCTATTGTTTGCTGCCGCTGCCCTGCTTATCGACACGCTCAGGACGTTCTTCCTGATAGTGCTATCCATACTCGGTCCGATAGCTTTTGCCATCTCGGTATGGGACGGGTTTCAAAGTACGCTTTCGCAATGGATGTGCCGCTATATACAGATATACCTGTGGCTGCCCGTATCGGACTTGTTCAGCAGCGTGCTGGCGAAAATACAGGTGTTGATGCTTGAAAACGACATCAAGGAATTACAGAATAACCCGGATTTCTCGATTGATTCATCCAATGGCGTTTACATCGTATTCATGATTATCGGGATACTCGGTTATTTCACGATTCCTACGGTGGCGGGCTGGATTATACAGGCAGGAGGAATGGGCAGTGCAGCCCGTCCGATCAATCAGATTGCCGGACGTGCGGGTGCCATGACGGGAGCCGCTGCCGGAGCGGTGGCGGGTAATCTCGCCGGACGTGCCGGACACGCTGCCGGTAATGCTGCCGGAAGCATGGGACGGGGTGCTGTGAACGGAGCGAAAAAGGTAGCGGGAGCCGCCGGACGACTGTTCAGGAGAAAATAAACAATCAATAAAAAAGTAAAACAATGGAATTTAAGTCATTAAAAAACATCGAGAGCAGTTTCAGGCAGATACGGCTGTTCGGCATCGTCTTTCTGGTGGTCTGCATGGCAATCACGGGGTACTCCGTATGGAGTGCCTACTCCTTTGCCGAAGCGCAGCGGCAGAAGATTTACGTGCTGGACGGCGGTAAATCATTGATGCTCGCCCTCTCGCAGGATTTGTCACAGAACCGACCTGTGGAGGCAAGGGAACACGTGAAGCGTTTTCATGAGCTGTTCTTCACCCTCTCGCCCGACAAGAGCGCGATTGAGGGGAATATCAAACGAGCCTTGCAGCTGGCGGACAGGAGCGCGTTCAACTATTACACCGACTTTGCCGAGAAGGGGTATTACAACCGCATCATTTCGGGAAACGTGAATCAGGTGTTGCAGGTGGACAGCGTATCGTGCAATTTCGATACCTATCCTTATAAAGTCAGCACGTATGCCCGGCAGATGATTATCCGTGAAAGCAACGTTACCGAGCGCAGCCTTGTCACAAGGTGCAACCTGCTGAACTCCGTCCGCTCAGACAATAACCCGCACGGCTTCACCATCGAAGCCTTCGAGATTATCGAGAACAAGGACATCAAGGTACAGAAACGATGATAGGCAGGTGTATGACAAAAATACAGGATTGGGCGGACGAAAAGCTCCGCCGCCTGTGCGGACGGATAACGCCCGGAAAGCGGCTGGCAGTGCTGCTGACAATGTTCCTCTTTTTCAGTATCGCTTCGGTGTACATCTTCGTTTCGGGGATTTACAATATGGGAAAGAACGAGGGGCAACGCATCGAAATAGAGCATATCAAACTGCTCGAACTGCAAAGGAAAGACAGTATTAACCTAATAAATGATTACGACAATGGAACAGACGAATGAAGCGAGAGCAGAGGATAAGCCCGCTTATTCTATGCCTCGCAAAGAGGATGAAGCCGCAAGGCAACAGAATCAGGAGAACAAGAGTGAGGTGAAGCCGCCCAAAGAGCCGGACAAGCCCAAAAAGGAACTGACCGAAGAACAGCGGCAGAAACAGAAGAAGCTGATTGTCTATCCGCTTATGTTCATCATCTTCGCCATAGTGATGTGGCTGATATTCGCACCTTCCGAAAAGGAACAGGAGCAGGGACAATCCGGTTTCAATACCGATGTTCCCGCACCGGCTGACAATGCGCTGGTGGGTGACAAACAGGCGGCTTACGAGCAGGATTTGTTCAACCGCAAGCAGGATGAGCGTCGGGAACAGATGCAGGATTTGGCGTCGATGTTCGGTTCGGGGGAAGAGCAGGCGGAAGAAATGCAGACATTCGATGAACCGGAGGTCGAACCGAAAAGTGCCTACGGTGGTGGCGGCAGTTCCCGCCCGAAAGAAACCATCTATGCCTCCGCCAATGCCTACCGGGACATGAACCGGACGCTCGGCAATTTCTACGAAACTCCGAAGGACGATCCGGAGAAGGAAGAGATGCGCAAGGAATTGGAGGAACTGCGGGAAATGGCGTACAACCGGCAGACGGAGAAGGAAACGGCGGACGAGCAGTTGGCATTGCTGGAAAAGTCCTATCAGTTGGCGGCAAAGTATATGCCGCAGAATCAGGGACAACCGTTTACCGGACAGCCGGCAGTTGCCACCGCTGCCGAAAGCAAGCCGACCGAAGCATATAAGAACGGCAAGGCGCAGGTGAATACCGTCGGGCAGGTGCATGAACGGGTGGTATCGGGATTATCGCAACCCATGAGCGATTCGGCATTTGTCACCGAATATTCCAAAGAGAGGAACATAGGGTTCCATACGGCAGTCGGCACGGCTGTACAAACAGAAAAGAATACCATACGTGCGTGCATCCATGATAATCAGACCGTCACGGACGGGCAGGCGGTAAGGTTGCGGTTATTGGAGCCGATGCGTGCCGGAGAAACGGTCATCCCGCAAAATGCGCTCGTTACGGGAATGGGAAAGATTACAGGCGAAAGGCTTGGCATTTCCATTACCTCGTTGGAATACAGGGGGCTGATTATTCCGGTGGAACTCACGGTGATAGATTCCGACGGACAGGAGGGCATCTTTATTCCGGGTTCGATGGAGATAGACGCGATAAAGGAGATAGCCGCCAATCTGGGCGGTAATCTCGGAACGACCATCAACCTGAACCAACAGAGTGCGGGCGACCAACTGCTGACCGACCTCGGCAAAGGGGCGATACAGGGAACGTCGCAATACATCGCCAAGAAGATGCGAACGGTAAAAGTGCATCTCAAGGCAGGATATAATCTGATGCTTTACCAAAAGAAACAATAAACCAATTTAATAACCGGGCAATATTGCCCACCACTAAAATCCAAAGTAAAATGAAAAGAGTATTTTTAGCTATCGCCCTGACGCTGGGCGTAATGGGTGCGAACGCACAGAATGTAGAACAACCGGAAACGGAAGTCGTGACTTTCCAAGCGGATACCTATCCGCAGGAAATGTCGGGGGACGATTATAACGGACTGACCAAGAAACTGACCTTTGACCGGATGATACCGCCCTACGGCATGGAAGTGACGTATGACAAGACGGTTCACGTCATTTTTCCATCGGCGGTTAGGTATGTGGATTTGGGTTCACCCAATCTGATCGCGGGCAAAGCCGACGGTGCGGAGAACGTGATTCGTGTGAAAGCGACGGTGAAGAATTTCCGCACGGAAACCAATTTCTCGGTGATAACCGAAAGCGGTTCGTTCTATACCTTTAATGTAAAGTACGCCGATGAGCCGTTGCTCTTGAACATCGAGATGAAAGACTTTATCCATGACGGCAGCACGGTGAACCGACCGAACAATGCCCTCGACATCTATTTGCAGGAACTGGGCAGCGAGTCCCCGAAGTTGGTACATCTGATTATGAAGTCCATCCACAAAAACAACAAGCGTGAAATCAAACATATCGGGGCAAAATCTTTCGGCATCCAATACCTGCTGCGTGGGATGTACACGCACAACGGGTTGCTGTATTTCCACACGCAGATTAAGAACTCGTCCAACGTGCCGTTCGATGTGGATTTTATCACGTTCAAAATCGTGGATAAGAAAGTGGCAAAACGCACTGCCATTCAGGAGCAGGTAATTTTTCCGCTCCGTGCCTATAATTATGCCACCCGTATAGCGGGGCATAAAGATGAGCGCACCGTCTTCACAATGGAGAAGTTCACCATTCCCGAAGACAAGCAGGTGGTAGTGGAATTGCACGAGAAATCCGGCGGTCGCCATCAGTCCTTTGTGATTGAGAACGAGGACATCGTGCGTGCAAGGGTGATTAACGAACTGAAAGTGAAGTAAGATGAAGAAGTATCTATTTGTAGTTGTAGCGTTGCTTGCCCTTGTGGGGCAGGCAAACGCCCAACGCTACCTGCCGGGTATGCGTGGTGTGGAACTCAGAGGCGGTTTTGTGGACGGGGTGCAGAAGCCTGTAAACTACTATTTCGGTGTGGGGTTATCCACCTATACGAAGAACGGCAATCGTTGGGTATTCGGGGCGGAATATCTGAACAAGCAATATGAGTATAAGGATTTGCAGATACCCAAAGCGCAATTTACGGCGGAGGGCGGCTACTACCTGAAAGTCCTCTCGGATGCTTCCAAGACATTTTTTCTCTCTTTGGGCGGCTCGGCTCTTGCCGGATATGAAACAAGCCGGTGGGGAGATAAGTTGCTTCCGGATGGGGCGACACTCCGGAATAAAGATTCGTTCATCTATGGCGGGGCGGTAACATTGGAATTGGAAACATACCTCTCGGATAAGGTGGTATTGCTGCTTAACGCAAGGGAACGGGCGGTTTGGGGCAGTTCCATCGGACACTTTCACCTGACCTTCGGGGCGGGTATAAAATTCATTATAAACTGATTACAACCATGAAAATAAAGATTATAGCTATATTGGCAGTGGCATTGACTGTATTATTCCTCACTTCCTGCGATGACAAGATAGAGGTGCAGCAGGCATACGACTTTTCACTGACGACCATGCCCGTGCAGAAACGCATCAAGCCGGGTGAAACGGCTGAAATACGCCTGCAACTGCATAAGTCGGGGAATTACAAAGAAACGGAGTTCTTCATTTCCTATTTTCAGCCCGATGGTTATGGGAGCCTGCGGTTAGATGACGGAACCGTGTTTGCTCCCAATGACTTCTACCCGTTGAAAAAAGAAACATTCCGGCTGTATTATACGTCGGAAAGCACCGACCAGCAAGCCATCGACATTACAGTATGGGATAGCTTCGGGCAGAGGTACGATTTGAGCTTCTCGTTTCAGAATGATTCGGATAAGGAGGGGGAAGAATGAGTTGGGTTATCGGGTACGGGATATTTCTCACCCTATTCTATGGGTATATGGCACGAGTGTTAAAACATACCCCGACAGATAGGGAATTATGGGGAGAGGAATTGGAATAGCCCATACATTTTTTGCAGCCTTTTACGGACTTGTTTCGTAAAAGGCTGTTTCCCAATCAATCCGTTACATTCTCTATGGATGCGTCCGTATTTTCATCACGAAGTTTCCGGCGTTCCTCTTTGGCTTTCTTCTGCTCCTTCTTCTTCTTTTCCTGCTCCGCCATGATTTGCTTCAGGGGCTTGATGGTTTCGGGTACTTCCCGTTTGAAGCGTTTGTAGTAAATCTCTTCGATAAACTGCGGCAACGGTGCTTTCCATGTTTCCTGCTTGTGGTTGTCAATCTTCCCCAACTTATCGGGATTTAAGCCGAGTTCCCTTCCCATTTGCACGTGTTTGTCCGAAAGGCGGTGCTTCTTCTGCGCCACCATCCACTTCTCTAATATCGCTTTCTTTACTCCCATGAAGTTCTGTATATCATTGTCCTGTAAATCGTTGTCGGTGCGAAGATAGGAATTTGCCGTTTCATCAGCCAATAATAACGGCACAAAAAACAACCCTCTGAATTTTCAGAGGGTTTGAAGAGGGCTTTTTGCTACTTTTGAGCCGCCTGCTCACTGTCAAAAGTAGTGCCGGGCGATTTTCACCGCCCGTCCTGTCACAGTCTTGTGTACAGTCCTGTAACCGAAGTGAACATTTCTTCCAGCATATCTGAGTAGATACCTTCATGCAGCGCAATATCCTTTACAGATACTTCAAATGTTTTTTTGCTGAATGTCTGGCGGTAAAATTTCATTCTATAAGTGTCCGTACCTTTATCCAAAATGATTTCAAGACGGTTTGCGGAGGTCTTGTTTCTTGCAAGATTCATTCTTAACCCGTTTCCCAAATCTATGAAGTTCTTGCTTCCCGTCATGGCAATAAACCTACCACCACCAATCTGTTGTAAAATAGTCTTTGCCACCATTACTTGCCCTCCTTGTTCTTTAGCCATTCATCCCTGCGCTCCCGACATATCTCCAATGTCGGGGCAACGGTGCTGAACAACTCGCCATCCGCTTCGTGGCGGTAGTCGTATTGGCAATACCTGCTTTTCTTGCGTAATCGGGGCATTAGGTTGAAATACACATAGTTTTCTTGTCCTGCCACACAGGTGGATACTCCGTTTTCGTTCAATGATTTCATGTCTATTTATATAAATCGTTAATACTCTGATATTTATTTCCGATACCTAAATTTTCATTAAAACCGTTTAAGCAATAAAGAACGACATTTTCTATTGTATCAGAATAATAGCCCTTAATCTCAACACGCCCGCTTACATAGGCATCAAAACAATACCCTGCTTTTGTGGAGTTAAGAAATATGTTCCAAATATCATCCGCTAACTTTAATTTGAATTTAATACATTTCCCTTTTCTGAGTTTACCTCCCATAAGAAAACCTCTGAAAAAATCTTCATTTGCAACTACTTTACAAACCATATCCGCATATTTTTGCTTCGCAACATGATAGGCTAAGAGATATTCATGTTTTGCAATGAACTCTTCACTATACAACTGACTGCAATGTTCATAATACTTCAAAATCTCTTTTGAAGTGACTTCTATTTTATAACCGCCTATATTTTTCTGGTATGTATTATCCATGATTATTACAAATTTACAAGTTAAAAATATACTGATAACAGTCTGCAATCAAACACTTTGTCGGGTTCGCTTATGTAGCGTTGGTGCAGCCCAAAATGGTGAGAACCGAAACCATAAGCAAAGAATTTGTCTATTTCATACGTTTGGGCAAACTTTGTGACCGTTATTCTTATTTCTTTTTCGTTCCTTGTCAAGGCAAGTCCATTGATAAGGTTTACAAACAATTCGGGAAGTCTGTCATCCAATTTACAAAGAATACTTTCAATTCTAATTTCCATGATACCATTATTATTTAAAGATTTATATTATGCTGCCATCCGTTTACGGATAAGGCGTTTGTTCTTGTTCACAAGTTTGATGATGCGGTCGTGGTATTCGGTATTCTTATTGCATACCCCACGACTTTGCAGGACTTTCAGCGTTTTGAGCGACACTTCTATCGTTTCTACCCGTTTGCCGTCTATGCAGGCGGAAAGTATTAGGCTGTCGGGTTTGAGGTAGTATTCGTTGGAATACACGCAATGGTGCATGGTGGTTCCCTCTTCCAAAAATTCCAATACGCTTTCCAATACCCGTATTTGGATTGTACCGTCTGTAAAGGCTATGCCGAAGAATTTGCCTTTGAGTTCTTGGAAACGCTGTTCATTTTCCAATGCCTTGTGTTTCTGCTTCTCAATCCGTTCACGTTCCATACGTTCCGTTTTCTTCCGTACAAGGCGGTCATGCTCGGCTTTCAAATCGGCAGGGCAAATGTATTTCGGGCTGTTCGTGTCCTTGCCGAAATAGCGGAGCAGGTCAATGTAGTCGCACCATATACCTGCATCACCTACCATGTAGCCGTTACGGGTTGCGATGCGGATAGCGTTCCAATAAGTGGATACGCTTTTAGATGGATGATGTATAAAATAACTTAGCAGGCTGTATTGCTCCGTCTTTATCAGTGTTTCCGCTTGGTTGTTCTTCAACAGTTCACAAAACAAGTCAAATGGTTGGAGATTATGAAATTCACCTTTGAAGCCGTTGCGCTTGAGTTCGGGAATAACTTTCATTCTCGGATAAGTGCAGGCAGGGGTTATATCATATACCCTGTGGTTCCTGCGGATTTCCATTGAACTGTCTTCCTGCCACAAGTCATAGTAAATGAAAGCTATACCTCTCAATCGGGCGATGGTTTCAAATTTACCGTTGGGAGCAATCCAACGTTGCGCCACTTCGTAAATGGTATATTCGGCAGGTTGCCCGACCTTGTAATAAGCCTTTGCAAAGAAGAACCGTATTACTTGGTAGCCTTTGCAGACCGTAATAATGGAGAAGTATTCATTTTCTTTGAATACTCGCTTTCGGGTAGTGTGGACTTTCAGTTCCGTTCCGCAATGAGGGCAGGTGCAACCGCAAAGCGTGTCTGCCAATGCCCCGTTTCCCTGCCATTGGTGTCCGCACTCGGTGCAGGTAACAATGCCTTTGGCAGACCTGCGCCCGACGTGTTCAAAGCAATGGCGGAAAGCATACGTCTTTTGCGCTTCGCTAATTTTCGGTAATCGCTTGCTTAATGCAGCAACCTCTTTTTGTATTTTCGTCTTCGGTTTCATAATCTTAGAATAAAAGTGTCATTTGTCCGTTATTGCTGTTCTTGCTCTCTTTCTTGGGGGCGGTCTTGCGCTGTGCCATTCGGTTATATGCTTCGTTTTCAGCTCGCTTGATGGCTTCTTTGCGTGCTTCCGCCTTTTCTTCCTCCGTCAATTCAACGTGATGATTGACTGCCACTTTACAGTCTATCGGCTTGCCTACTTCAATGTCGGTTTCATCGTAGTAGTGTACGGCTTGCCCGAATATTTCATCATCATCGAAACCGTTGCAACCGCTTTTCTGAACATAGTTCAAAATATAGGTTATGCAATCTTCTATGTTCTTTAGTGGGTTGCGGTATGAACGGGCGAATAATTCGTCATACTCGGCTCTCTGCTCCAAATAAGATTGGATGGAGTTCTTGAAAGATGCTGATACTTGCATATATATCGTTTTTATGGGTTATTAAATAGTTGCTTGGATAATTTCTAATCGCCATGCAGGTATTACCTCGTCAAAGAGATAAGAGATAAACTCTTTGCGTGCCTCTGTGCATAACTCTTTATACAGTTCCTTAAATTGGCTGATATTGCCGTTGATGTAGGTTGATGCCATGTATTCATAGATATTTTCAACCTCGTAATATCTACACTGTTGCGCTACTGTCTTGCTGTATCTTTTCATGTCTGTATGCTTTAAGAAATGAGTAACCAAAATATTCCACCGATGATTAAGGCATAGACAAGGCAGTAAATGACTATCGCCAACGCTATGGTAAAGACCAAACGGATTACGAACTTGCCTACGATTATTCCCACTAACCACCACCAAAAGCTACCGCCCAAAATGGCTGAACCTGCTACGGCAACGAGTGCCAATACTGCTATTTTATACCTTGTTTTCATCACTGTTGTTTTTTTAAAGTTTATGCGGATTCAAGAGGTGAGGGAGTTGAGTTTCAATTATTTTATCTGCCTCTCGGTTATCCGACTTTTTTTTTATGCGTCTTTCTGTCGTGTCGGTCGTTTTCGTTTCAGGGGCGATAATGGTGTAGGGTTTAGGACAAACAAGGTTTATGAGAAAAATACTCTCAAACGCAGTGCAGCAGGAAGATTTTTATCAGAACCGCTTGCGGCTTGACCTTGTTTGTCCGTTAAGAACCCGTAAATACCTTTGCCCATGTAACGAAAATGACTGATGCAACAGAATGTATAATCAGTCAAATGGAGGTAAACGAATGAAGAGGCAGATTTGGAATTGTATTATTTTGATGCCATAGTAGTTGCCTACTATGGTACTTGCATTTTCTCAAATCATTGATTTATATATCATTCGCTGAGAAATAAATGGCAGGAGAAGATATATTCTTTTCTTTTTTCTATCTTTGCACTCAGCGATGCAAATAGCATCGTGGTAATAAGTTCGTTTACTGCTATCCGGAAATCGCCAATTTCAAAAAGCAAGAGTAAATGAACCAGATAGGTTATATCTTGACGTAACCTGCCGGTTCATCTTGCTTTAGGCGTTTGGCGATGCCTCGGATACGTGATCGGCAGCGTTACGTCATTTTTTAATATAATAACCTATATGGAACTACAAGCAACAGCCCTACAAGGCATCGTGAAATCTTTAGGCGGTAATGAACTTTTCTATTTATTGCCGATTCAGGATTTATCAGCATTACAAGAATTGAAAGGACATCTTACTACGGCAATAGATGTATTGAGTAATCTTGAAGAACAAAGCACGGAGCATCGTCTGGATGCCATTCGTACCTTAAACAGTTTCGTCGCTGCTTTAAGCCTGCACGACGGCGACCATTACGAAGCGATGGACACGGCTTTCAAGGAGGTCATCAAGTAAATGGTACTATAAGAAATAGTTTCGCATAGCCGGAAAAAGAAATATCCCCTGTCTGCAAGTGACTGTTCACTGCTGGCAGGGGATTGTTCTACGGCTATGTTATTGCCTGAATATGGTTGCCCTATTTATAGGGTAATGGTATTCAGATTTAAACAAGGTCTAATATGCCTATAAAAAGAGTAATGATTTAATCTTTAGATTTTTGCAGAACTTCACTTGCTATATTCATTTTTTGCATTACCTTTGCACAAAGAGTTGTTTGACGAAATGCAAAGCACAGAACTTCACTGAAGTTACATTGTCGCTAAATCGTTACCAATAACTTTCTTCTTCTCTACTCCACACTGTCATTCAGGCAGATACAGAAAATTTAATTATCCGAGAGCAAAGATAATGCAAAATCCGAAAGCGATACAAAACAAACTTATTTAATATTGTTAAGGTGTAGTTTATCTTATCCGCAGAAAATAAGAATAATCCATCCGTTACCATATCTTCAAACATATGAGATAATATTACAAAGAAGATACATATTATATCCGTTCCTTTACTACCAATAACACGATATATCCAATACTTATGAAAACAATAATATCATTTATGCTTTTTAGTATTCTGACATCATGTATCCAACAAGAAAGTCAGTTAGAGCAAGCAATATCGCAAAGTGGAGACAACCATATTGAACTGGAAAAGGTCTTGCTACACTACTCCGTAAACCAATCCGATAGTTTGAAATTAAAAGCGGCAAAGTTTTTAATAGAAAACATGCCGGGACATTATTCCATTCTGTCAGATGAATTAAGCAATTACAAACAGCATCTTTTGCAATATGATGCATATCTTAAAGCTCCTGCACATATAAGAGCCATATTTGATGTTTACCCTTATCAGGCAAGCTTGCTAAAATTACCCCATCCCCAAAAGGTGGAAGATATAAAGATTATCAAGGCTGATTATTTAATAGATAATATAGACAAGGCTTTTCTCCATTGGGAAGGTCCCTGGGGAAAGCATTTGACGTTTGACGAGTTTTGCGAGACATTACTTCCATATAGAGTTGATATCGAACCTTTATCCCATTGGAGAGATTCATTGTCACCGGAATTCTCTCCTACCATAGACTGGCTCTCACATATAGATGAATATGCATATTCTCCTTACCAAGCATGCCAGGCTGTAAATGATATACTTTATAAATCAACCGTTTACGCCAATCAAATATTTCATAAATTCCGGCATCCTCTAATCGCGCGGAATGCAAAAGACTGGAATTGTGTTCAATATGTCTATGGCGTACAATATGTGATGCGTGATTTAGGAGTACCTGTCCACATAGATTATACTCCACAATATGGCGTTCGCGGAAACCGGCACTATTGGAATAGTGTATTGCACTATACAGGACATTCTTATCCTTTTCAAGGATATAATTCCGGTCCCGAACGCTCCTTAAATCCACATAACGGTACGATTAAGGTTTTTCGTCGGTCATACGCCCGCAACAGACGTTGGATATCGGAAATCGTGAAAGACGAACCAATCCCCCCATTTTTTGAGAACCCATTTGTGAAAGATGTATCTCATGAATATCAGCGTACTTTCAACATCCATATCCATTTGACCCATGAAAGTACGGAAAAACGGAAATTCGCCTACCTATGCGCATTTAATAATGAGAAATGGGTCCCGATACATTTCGGAGAGATCAGCGAGAATACAGTAACATTTGAAAATGTAGGAACCGGCATTGCCTGCATTGCAGGATATTGGATCAATGATGAAATAGTTCCCGCATCCTATCCGTTTCTAATAACCAGTACAGGAAAGCCCCACTATTTGCGCCCCGATAAAAAGCAGACGCAGACACTGCGCCTCAAACGTAAATATCCGCTGGTTAATTGGGTCAACCGCAATAGCGACAAAATGGTAGGGGCAAAAATAGAAGCTTCACATCTCCCCTCTTTCATCCCCTCAGTCGAAGTATCCACCTTGTCAGAAAACGCATATTCCAACTATGCGGATCATTTCATCTCTCATCCGCATAAATACCGGTATTGGAGAATTTTGATTCCAAGAAAGACCTCAATCGCTGAACTGAAATTTTTCTCCGGTAATGACACCGTTCCATTAAAAGGGAACTTTTTCGCATCACCCAAGGAAAAGGGATTTGAACAGAAAAAGGCAGCCCTATCCGACCGGGACAAATTAACTTCCGCCGAAATACAGGATTGGGTGGCTATTGATTTGGGCGTTCCGGCCAGCATCAGCCGCATTCATTACTTGCCTTTGACGGATGATAACAATATAGTACCCGGTGAGACTTACGAGCTACTGGTAGGTGACGACAAAGGCTTCAACAGCCTGGGCATGAAAGTGGCCGAATATTCATACATTGATTTCGATTCGGTACCCGTCAACGGGCTGTATTGGATCAGAAACCATACGAAAGGACGCGAAGAGAGAATTTTCACATTTGAAAGAAACAGAGTCATCTTCAGATAAAAAATGACAAAACAAGCCTTTACATATACCGACTTATACGCTTGCGCATTTGCGCTTTACCTTATTTGCCACACCGTTGGAACGTCCGATAACCTTATGGACAAAAATGATTGGCTGATATGGGGTTGCGTTGCACTCTGCTATGCCGCAGTGCGTTGCTTGACACAGTCCTGTCAATACAAGTTATTGGGTATAATCGCAATTACCGGATTTATTCAGTCCCTCATCGCATGGGGGCAATTTTGTGGTTGGGCAGAATCCAACCACAACAACTTCCCGGTTACAGGCAGTTTCAAGAACCCGGCACCTTTGGCAGGTTATATCGGTGCCTGCCTGATATTAATCGTAGAATTTATGTCATTATGCTATAAGGAGAACAGAAAAACAATCTTTACCCTATTGATACCCGCAGCAGCCTCAATATCGGGAATTATCATCCTCTCCTATTCCCGAGCCGCATGGATAGCTCTGCTCATATCCCTTATACACCTATTGGCAAGGTACCGCAAAATCCGATACCGGCACCTATTTCCCGTAGCGGTATTGTGCCTTTCTTGCTTGGCAGCCCTCTATTTCCTGAAGAAAGAATCTGCCGACGCGCGATTGTTTAT